>Ga0181562_10000134_pt1 | contig 54365 bp, 47 predicted proteins | sample 011ome_26_FD_139344 | JGI IMG/M metagenome (GOLD analysis project Ga0181562, IMG submission 139344) | Coastal salt marsh microbial communities from the Groves Creek Marsh, Skidaway Island, Georgia - 011511BT metaG (megahit assembly) | ecosystem: Environmental > Aquatic > Marine > Intertidal...
CGCTGGATGTTTTCTATCAGCGCCATGGCGATCGCCGCATCGTCACCCACCTCTCGCACGAGGGCGGGAATTGTGTCGATGCCGGCTAACTGACTCGCCCGCCACCGCCTCTCACCAGCGATGATCTCCCAGACACCTCCCTCAACAGGCCTGACGATTATAGGTTGCATCACACCTTGATGTTTAATGCTGTCCGCTAATTCCTGAAGAGATGCTGGGTCAAAGTCTCTTCTCGGCTGATATTTGCCACGCCGCAATTTTTCCAGGGGTATCTGCCTTAGCCCCAATGCGGCCGCGGCGGGGAGTGAATCCCCCTGGTCACTTGTGGTTGATGTCTCAGTTGGCGTCGACGTAATAGCGGTAGCGCTCAACAAGACGTCAAGGTCTTTGCCCAAGCTTCCTCGTCGTTTTCGTGCGCTCACTTGGTATTCCTCGATCTCTGTGCAAACTCGCTAGTGGAGCCACCCGATCCTTCAGGCCGGACGTTGGATGCTTGTCCGGTCGCCCTGACGTTTCACGAACTCCCCCGCCAATGCCGCGTATGCTTTCGCTCCCGCACTGTAACGGTCGTAATGCAATGCCGGCAATCCATGACTGGGTGCCTCTGCCAGCCTGACATTTCGTGGAATCACTGTCCGGTAGACTTTATCACCGAAATGCTTATGAAGCTGCGCCGAGACCTCATTAGTCAATGAATTGCGGGGATCATACATGGTGCGCAGTATGCCTTCTAACTCTAACCGCGGGTTTGCGGTCTCTTTCACCCTTTCTATCGTTGCCAGCAGTGCCGACAGCCCCTCTAGCGCGAAATACTCACACTGCATCGTAACAATCACCGAATGGGCGGCAATTAAGGCGTTGACCGTGAGCATGCTCAATGAGGGGGGACAATCGATGAGAATGACATCGTACTGGAACCCCGTCGCCAAAGCGTTTGCAAGGCGGTGCTCTCGTTGCTCCAACGCCAACAGCTCTACCTCTGCAGCCGTGAGATCTCGATTTGCCCCAACGAGTGAATAACCGTTGTCGGCTGCGGGCACGATAACCTCTTTAAGTGGCATGGCGTCGACCAATAAATCGTAGGCCGTGTACTCAAGGTTGTGCTTGTCCACTCCTGAGGACATCGTCGCATTTCCCTGCGGGTCAAGATCCACTAGCAGAACCTCCCGCCCCATTGCAGCGAGACTGGCTGCCAGGTTAACGCTGGTGGTGGTTTTACCAACACCGCCCTTTTGGTTAGCTACAGCAACGATTTTCATGCGCTCGACTCATTGGTACAGGGTGTCGGTTTAAGGATGACTAGGACCCTCGATTCATCGAGATAAGGTACTCGCAAGACTCTTTTTTCTAGCACCGATACTCTCGGGTCAAGGCTTTCCAGCTCCTGATCAGCGCTCATCGATTTCATAGCCAAAATAGTGCCTGACGCCTTCAGCAAATGGGCGCATTCATCCACTATCTTAGCACTAGTCGCAAATGCCCTCGTCACGACATGGTCATATCCGGCGGTAACTTTATGGTCCTTGGCCCGAGCATGAAAGATACGTACATTGCCGAGGCCGAGCGAAGTGACTACTTGATGTAGAAAGCGCGTTTTTTTACCGTTACTGTCAAGCAGCGCGACTGTTTTATCGGGCTGGATAACTGCTATTGGAATGCCCGGTAAGCCGGCACCCGTGCCCACGTCAATAACCGATGAACCCTTAACACTAGGGACCACCGATAGGCTATCAAGGATGTGGCGCACCGCTATATCTGATCTATCGCGAATGGCAGTGAGGTTATAGGTCTTGTTCCAGTGCTCAAGTAAATCGACATAGGCCACCAAGCTCTTTAATTGGTGACTGCTGACCTCCAAACCAAGCTTAGCAATCCCTTTTTCCAGTAGGGAGCGGGCCACATCAGCCATTGGCAGCGCGGCCGGTCGACTCTGTTTTTTTAAGGTACACCAACAGCAGCGAAAGGGCGGCCGGGGTCACACCAGAAATTCGACCGGCTCTTGCAAGCGACGTTGGCCTAGCTTCGGTGAGTTTCTGACAAATTTCATTCGACAGCCCTGGTACTGAAGAGTAATCCAAGTCTGGCGGTAATGCGGTTTCTTCCTGCCGTCTGAGCCGTGCAATATCATCGGTTTGGCGTTCAATATAGCCTGCGTACTTTAGTTGGATGGCTACTTGATCAGCGGCGTGTTTCGTTGATACCAGCGGCGTGCCAGATAGTGGTGCAACATCCTTGTAGGTAAATGTTGGACGGCGCAGTAAATCGGCCAACGAGTACTCTCTTGATAGCGGTTTATCCAAGAGATTAGATAGCTGAGCGGCCTCCGGTGAATTGGGCTGGATATACGTGGTTTCTAGGCGTTTCTTTTCAGCATCAATGCTCTCTCGGCGTTCCGTGAAAAACCGCCACTGCTCATCAGTAATAAGTCCCATTGCTCGACCAGCTTCGGTCAGCCTGAGATCCGCATTGTCCTCTCGTAATAACAGTCGATATTCCGCCCGAGAAGTGAACATGCGATAAGGCTCCTGAGTACCAAGAGTCACCAAATCATCGACCAAAACACCGAGGTATGCTTGGTCTCGGGTTGGCTCCCAAGCCGATAGCGCCTTCACTTTTCGTGCCGCATTCAAACCGGCGAGCAGCCCTTGAGCTGCTGCCTCCTCATAACCCGTCGTGCCATTAATCTGGCCGGCAAAAAACAATCCTGAAACTGCTTTTGTTTCCAGTGAGTGTTGCAAATCTCGGGGATCAAAATAATCGTACTCGATCGCGTAACCTGCCCGCGTGATGTGGCTATTTTCAAGTCCGCGAATTGACCTAACCAGAGACAGCTGCACATCGAACGGTAGGCTTGTTGAAATACCGTTTGGATAAAGTTCGGTCGTGCAAAGCCCCTCTGGCTCAATAAATATTTGATGCGAGTCTTTATCGGCAAAACGATGGATCTTGTCTTCGATACTGGGGCAATACCGAGGTCCAGTACCTTCGATAACACCGCCGAATAGTGGCGACCTGTCTAATCCAGCACGGATAATGTCATGGGTGTTTTCGTTGGTTGCAGTAATCCAACAGCACCGTTGTTCTGGATGCGTATTCTCAGAACCATAAAGGGACATAACCGGTCTCGGTGTGTCACCCCACTGTTCTACCATCACTGAAAAATCGACCGTAGTGGCGTCTATCCGTGGAGGGGTCCCTGTTTTTAGGCGGCCTACTCGAGGGCAAAGCTCTCGCAACCGATCGGCAAGGGTTATAGAGGCAGCGTCACCCGCTCGCCCTCCCGATGTATTTTCTAACCCAACATGTAACCGCCCATTTAAAAAAGTACCCGCTGTGAGCACTACTGTTGAGGCACGAAAAACCAGTTTGTTTCGAGTGACAACACCCGTAACGCGCTCGCCCTCCAGGGTGATATCTTCCACGGCATCCTGAAAAATATTCAGATGTTTTTGCTGTTGAAGCGTCTGGCGGATCGCGTTTCGATAAAGGACACGGTCAGCCTGCGCCCGGGTGGCTCTGACGGCAGGGCCCTTCCTCGCGTTTAATACGCGAAATTGAATACCGGCCCGGTCGGTAGCGCCCGCCATCGCACCACCCAAAGCATCGATCTCCCGAACGAGGTGGCTTTTTCCGATGCCGCCGATAGCAGGGTTGCAGGACATTTGACCCAAGGTATCAATAGCATGTGTCAGCAATAAGGTTTTAGCACCCGCCCTGGATGCGGCGAGCGCGGCCTCGGTGCCAGCATGGCCCCCACCCACGACAATCACATCGAATTGAAAATCAGTTTTACTCACACGAACGCCACTTAAGCTAATTGCAATGAACAGCACGCCAGTATAAGTCCTGAGGCCTACCGAAGGAACGCCTTAAATAACGGTAGAAATGTCACCCTGTCGAGGATTAGCTCAGCGGTCTAAAGTTGATGGGTTCCCAGTGGCGGTAAAAATTTATCGCGATGAGTAGTAACTTTAATAAAGACATAAATTATTAGAGAGAGTTAAGTTATATTGATGTTGTTGTTATTAGGGGCCCTATTAACGGTTGATAAGTCTTTCAATCGCCGACAGGCACAGGCTTTCCTCACGGTATAACCCGGATTAAAACCATACTTAAGCTGGCGTATAGGGCTGGGATGTCTTGGGGATAAGCCGCTACCAAAATCGGAAGCGGTTAAATACCAAGAAGAGTCCCCTACTCATCCCCTCCTAATACACAGGATAAACATGCTGTGTCAGGCGTTTATCAAATAGTTGGCGATTAGTTGGGGCGTTGGACTATAACGGGGTAGAAACTGTGAGTAACCCGTGCGTATCGGGTGGGTTATTTGCCGATGCAAAAGCTCGAGAATATTTCTCCCAATAGGTCATCTGTGGTGAGGCGACCTGTGATTTGGCCGAGCTCATCATGGGCACGTCGAAGATCTTCGGCAAGTAACTCTCCAGCACCTGTTTGAGCAAAAGAGACCCTTGCACCGTCGAGCATCTCTTCCACAGCGTTGAGCACATTAAGATGGCGCTGACGGGCGCTAAAAACAGAAGGGGCATCAGCTGAGACACCAAGAAGAGAGGTGATGATGTTTTTGAGGGCGTCTATTCCGTCGCCGGTTTTGGTGGAGATAGCAACAGAGACGCCGTTCTCGTTTTTTGTGGCGCCGGCTGGGCGCTGTGAAAGGTCAACTTTATTGAAAACCGTGCAATAAGAGCCCTCAAAAAAAAGTGGGTCACTGTCTGGGTTCAGTACCGTGTCATCAATTACGTGCAGAATGAGATCTGCATCTTCTATCGCAAATCTGGCGCGACGGACGCCCTCAAGTTCAACATCGTCATTGGTTTCGCGTAAACCTGCTGTATCGGTTAATAGGACGGGGATGCCGTTTAGGTTTACCCGAGCAGTAAGAACATCTCGAGTTGTTCCAGCGTGTTCGGTAACAATAGCGATAGGTTCCTTTGCCAGCACGTTAAGTAAGCTGCTCTTTCCCGCATTTGGAGCGCCCGCTAGCACGACGGTTGCACCCTCTTGATACAACTTGCCTTGGGTGGCTATGGCCAGAATGTCTTTGGTTTTCTGGCATACGCTGGTAAGACGCTCCAGCACTTTTCCATCGGAGAGAAAATCAATCTCCTCCTCTGGAAAATCAATGGCGGCCTCAATGAAAACCCGTAGAGCTACCATCTCTTCTGCCAGAGTCTTAATGACCTCGGAGAACTCTCCTGTCAGCGACGCTCTTGCCTGGCGAGCGGCGGCGCTTGTTTGCGCGTTAATAAGATCGGCAATGGCCTCAGCTTGTACGAGATCAATCTTGTCATGAATAAAAGCACGTTCAGAAAACTCGCCGGGCCGGGCCTGTCGTGCCCCTAGGTCAACGCAAGCAGCGACCAATTGGCTGAGCGTCATGCGACTGCCGTGAATTTGGCATTCCACGACGTCTTCTCCTGTGAACGAAGCTGGTGCGGGAAAAAACAGCAGAATTCCGTCGTCAATAGGATTTAGATTGTTATCAACAAACCGTGAGTAATGAGCGACTCTTGGGGTAAGGCTTCTTCTTTGCGAGAGTGTTAGTGCGATGCTCTCTGCACGTGACCCAGACAGCCGAACTACGCCAATCCCACCCGGACCGGCCCCAGATGCAATTGCAACGATGGTGTCGTTATCCAGAGTCGCCGTGTTCATAAAGCCCTCATCGATTACCGGGCCAAACCCTCACGCTCTATTTGTCGAGTAATGACATATTGCTGAGCCATGGAAAGCAGGTTGTTTACCACCCAATAGAGCACGAGGCCCGAGGGAAACCAAAGAAAGAAAAAGGTAAAAACAACCGGCAGCCATTGCATGATCTTGGCCTGCATCGGATCCGGTGGTGGCGGATTGAGTTTTTGCATGAAGAACATGGAAGCGCCCATTATTAAGGGCAGCACAAAGTAGGGATCCATCGCAGATAAGTCGTCGATCCATAGAGCAAATGGCGCCTGCCGCAATTCAACCGATTCCATGAGCACCCAATAGAGAGCTATAAAAACGGGCATCTGAATCAAAATAGGTAAGCAGCCTCCCATGGGATTAATTTTTTCTTTTTTGTACAGCTCCATCATGGCTTGAGACTGTTTTTGCTTGTCTTCAGCGTACTGCTCTCTAATCGCCACCATTTTGGGCTGTACTTTGCGCATTTTGGCCATCGAGCGATAGCTGGCTGCTGACAGTTGAAAAAAGGCGGCCTTGACCAGCAGGGTTAGCACTATGATCGCGAGCCCCCAGTTAACCACGACACTTTGAATCGTGGTTAGCAACCAGAACAAGGGTTGTGCAATCCACCACAACCAGCCGTAATCAACGACGAGATCGAGGTGAGTAGCGAGGGCGGCTAAAGCGGGTTGGTTTTTCGGTCCGGCATAAAGTGTTGCGGACCAGCTGCCACGCTCTCCCGCGCCGACAAGCAAAGCCGGGCTGGTGAATCCCGCAATATTTAAGCCGGAGTTTGTTTGGCGCGCTGAATAAGAGTGGGTGTCATCTTTGTTTGGCACCCAGGCTGAGACAAAATAGTGTTGGATCATGGCAATCCAACCCCCGATCACTTGTGCCTTCCAAGGGTCGTCAGCCATATCGTTAAAGGTAAACTTTTTAAATCGATCTTCAGCGGTAGTTGTCGCGGCACCCAAAAAAGGCTGCATACCAAAACCACTGGTGTCGGCATCGGGTGGCGCTGTGCTGTCGCGCTTTATTTGTGCGAATGGAACGGCTCGCCAGGTGTTCTCGCCGTTGTTTTCAATATCGTAGCTTACATCGATGGCATAGCTACCGGGTTCAAAAGCAAATCGTTTGGTGACGACGACAGAGTCAATGGTTTCGAACAAAAGCGCGATTTCCAACGGTGTGTTTGGGGTCATTTCATAGCGGTTTTTCGCAACCGCGAACAGAGCGCGGGATTCGGAGTCAATGCCGTCGGGGCCAACTAACCCCGACTGGGCTGTATAGGTTCGCTGATTGCCCTGTTCTAAAAGAACGAACGGGATGTTGGGCGTCTCTATGTTTTCTGGGTACGCTAGAAGAGCGGTTTCAACAACATCTCCGCCGACTAAATCAATGACCACTTCCAGCACATCAGTTTTCACTGAAACAAAACGGGATGAGTCACTCGCTTCTGTCGGTTGCTGTGGTGTGTTTTCTAGCGTGGCGCTTGGGAGTTCGTCAGCGGCGTTCTGATCTGATAATTCAATCGTGCCACCGGTAGGCAAAGAACCTTCAAGGCTGGCGTTTGACAGCCGTTGCCGTTCTATTGGTTCCTGGTTTTCAGCGCGAAAGGCGGTCCACTCTACCAATAGCAGGAGGGTAATGGCGGCGGATGCGGCGATCAGTAAAAAACGTTGTAAATCCATGGAGTCGTCTTCAGGCGGTTTGGTCGGGTGTCTTGGGTTTCTTTTCAGGGACTGGATCATACCCTCCATCGCACCCTGGGTGACAGCGGAGGATGCGCCTGATACCTAGCCAGGCCCCAAATATCAGCCCATATTCTTGTATAGCGTTCTCTGTATAGACTGAACATGTCGGTTCAAAGCGACAAAACCGTCCCACCCAGGGGCTGAACACTAAGCGGTACGATTTAATCATCAAAATTCCAACGTGAGCGGGAATAGAAAAACACCGGTCTATCAGATTTGAGTTCAACACGTTATGGCTTCGCTATTGCATCGCGAGCGCCAAGGCGCTCATCAACTCGCGCCCAAAGGGATTGGAGGACCGCGGTGATGTCATCATTGGACAGCTCGGCTATTCCGGCCTTACAGAGAAAGACGCAGTCGACAGGTGTTTGTGGCCCCTCGCAACGAAACGATTCCCGGGTTAAGCGTTTGATGCGGTTGCGCTGTGTAGCAAGGCGCACGTGTTTTTTGGCGATGATCAATCCAAGGCGCGCCTTAGAAAGGTTTTTGGTGCGCGCGAGAACCATCGCGTATTGATTATGGGCTTTCGCTTGGGGCGAGTTAAAAACCCACTGGTAGTCAGCGGGCTTGAGTAAGCGCCGGTCGTGACCGAACTTAAAATCGGTCTTTAACACGGAGTGTTGCTGCTATAAACGAGCGTGAGCCTTACAGATTGAAACGAAGATTACGCAGAAAGACGTTTTCTGCCACGCGCCCTTCTTCGAGACAGCACATGACGGCCAGCCTTCGTGGCCATTCTCGCGCGGAATCCGTGGGTGCGCTTTCGCTTGAGAACGCTGGGTTGAAACGTGCGCTTCATGGTGACTACCTGTCATTCGTATGTGGGGCGCGGAGTTTAGGCTACTGGGCAGGGTGATTCAAGCGGTTGGTAATACTTGTGTCTGGCGCCCAGCCCCTTATCAGAGTGGTGTCCGGGGTGAGAGGGGTGGTGTTAAAAACCCAGTCACTGGTTGTGGGTTGTTCGTGGGGTTTGTTCCTGGTTCGTCACCCAGATCTTATACATTCAATCAAAATCCCAAAAAAACAGACGTTTTTATTTTTTGTTGGTCTTTACTATCAATTTGAGCCCTTAACCCACAGGGACTAGACCTAAAAACCGGACAAAAAAGCGCAACAAATAAACCACTTAACGCCAACATATAAACAGGTTATCCACAGACTCCGCGGGCGCTGCTCTTGCGCTAAACTCAAAAACCGGCTAGAGCAGCATGGCGACCATAACCTGTTGTTATTTATAAATAAAAAACCGTTTGCGCGCCGTGTTTTTTTGTGGATAACTTACAACCCATGGCGCCGGAGTCGACGTTCCGGAACGAAAGTGACTGAACACCCATAATCTAACAAAAACGGTGTTTGAGAGTATTTCGGCCAAAGCCCTGTCGGTGGTGTGTAATGCCGTATGGGACTTGGTCATTTGGAGAGAGTTTGTGTCCCTAAGTCCTACCAATATCGATGTTTGGCAGCATTGCCTGTCCCGTTTGCGAGATGTGTTACCGCTCCAACAATTCAACACCTGGATCCGGCCGTTAAAGGCGAGTCATACCGAGGGTGGTGTCACGCTGGCGGCCCCTAATCGGTTTATCCGGGATTTTGTCGAGGACAAATACGGGGGACTCATCGCCGAGGTCGTTTCGGAAGCAACATCTCCGGGCGTTGCCTGCTGGTCCATCGTTGTTGGCGAGAAAGCGCCAACCCTGACGATGGGCCTGACAAGTAATTTGGAACAGAGCTCAGTATCAAACGTACGTCCAATGGTGTCGGCGTTGCAGCCATCGTCATCGGCGAGCAGCGGAGGGGCGACGTTGCCCTCGGCTGGTGGCTTTGTACCCAGTTCCCAGCCCCCTATTTCAATTCGGTCTGGTGCGGCAATCGCTCCTACCCATCAGCACAATCTGGTCGAAAGCTATACCTTTAGTTCTTTTGTTGAGGGTAAAAGCAATCAGCTTGCGCTTGCAGCGGCTCAACAAGTAGCCGAGAACCCCGGCGATTCTTATAACCCGCTGTTTTTATATGGCGGTGTGGGTCTGGGTAAAACCCATCTGATGCACGCCGTTGGAAATGCTTTGCGCAAGTCTAAGCCAGACGCGAGGATCGTTTACTTACACTCTGAGCGGTTTGTCGCGGATATGGTTAAAGCATTGCAGCTAAATGCAATTAGTGATTTTAAGCGGTACTACCGCTCGGTGGATGCATTGTTGATTGATGACATTCAGTTTTTTGCCAACAAAGATCGGTCCCAAGAAGAGTTTTTTCACACCTTCAATGCTCTCCTCGAGGGGGGCCAACAAATGATTCTGACCTGCGATCGATACCCCAAGGAGATCGAGGGCTTAGAGGAGCGACTGAAGTCTCGTTTTGGTTGGGGGCTGACGGTGGCTGTGGAGCCACCCGAGCTAGAGACCCGCGTGGCAATCCTGATGAAAAAAGCAGAACAAGCCAATATAGATCTGGCGCCAGACGCTGCGTTCTTTATAGCCCAGCGTATTCGTTCTAACGTGCGAGAGCTGGAGGGTGCATTAAAGCGGGTAATAGCCAGCGCAAACTTTACGGGCAGGCCGTTTGACATTGACCTTATTAAGGAGAGTTTGCGGGATCTGTTGGCTCTGCAGGACCGGCAGGTCAGTCTCGACAATATCAAGCGGACTGTCGCGGAGTATTACAAGATAAAATCCTCTGATCTTTTGTCTAAAAGACGCAGTCGATCGGTGGCCCGTCCGCGCCAAGTTGCCATGGCGCTGTCCAAGGAGTTAACCAACCACAGCCTCCCCGAAATAGGCGATGCTTTCGGCGGCAGAGATCACACGACAGTGTTGCACGCTTGTCGTAAAATCAAGGAGCTTCGCGAGACCAACACCGACATTCGTGAAGACTACAAAAATTTATTACGCTCGCTGACCACTTAAACGTAGAATAATCGGCGGAGTTGTTTAACGTTTTTCTAGAACAGGGCAAACCATGAAGTTCAGTATTTCGCGCGACGCATTACTAAAGCCGCTAAACCTTGTGGCGGGCGTGGTTGAGCGACGACAAACGTTGCCAATTCTTTCCAATGTGCTGTTAAGCCTTGAGGGTAAAAAGCTCTCGCTCACTGGTACGGATCTTGAGGTGGAGCTGGTGGGCCGCGTTGAGCTGGATTCGGCCGGGGTAGACGGCGAGATTACGGTTCCCGCGCGCAAACTTGTTGATATCTGTAAATCACTGCCAGACGGGTCCACTATAGAACTTAGTGTTGAGTCCGGTAAGGCAATGGTCAAAGCGGGTCGCAGCCGCTTTACCTTGTCGACTCTGGCAGCGACAGAATTCCCTTCTGTCGAAGAGGGGGTGGGTGAGCTGGCGCTGGATTTACCGCAAACCACGGTCAAACGGCTGATTGAACGAACCGCGTTTGCCATGGCGCAACAGGACGTCCGGTACTACCTTAACGGCATGTTGTTAGAGTTGAAGTCGGGCAGGCTACGTATGGTTGCCACCGATGGGCATCGGTTGGCGCTTTGCACGGCGCCAGAGCCCGTCAGCGCGGGAGACGCTTCGGTGATTATTCCTCGGAAGGGGGTTCTCGAGCTGTCGCGTCTCTTGGAGGGGGAAGAGTCCATCTCCCTGGTTATTGGGAGCAACCATGTCAGGGCATCAAACCCGCAATTTACCTTCACTTCTAAGCTAGTTGACGGCAAGTTCCCCGAATATGAGCGCGTTTTACCCAAATCACCCGACAAAACTGTGATTGGCGATAGGCTTGAGCTCAAGCAGGCGTTTGCCCGAACAGCGATTCTTTCTAACGAAAAATATCGCGGTGTTCGTTTAAAGCTCAGTAATGACACGCTCGACATCATGGCCAACAACCCAGAACAAGAGCAGGCGGAGGAGGTTGTGGCTGTCGATTACAAAGGCGACAAGCTTGAGGTGGGTTTTAACGTGAGCTACCTTCTGGATGTCTTATCTGTTCTGGATGGAAAGCAGGTTCGAATGTCACTCGCAGACTCGTCGAGCAGCGCTCTTCTGGAGGAGGCAGAGGCAGGGGACTCCCTGTATGTTGTTATGCCAATGCGACTTTAAGGGGCTTAAATCACGCTAGTCCGCGCCGCTTGGGAGGCTCAGTGCACCTAGAGCGCCTGTATATCGACCGGGTCCGTAATCTTACCGAGCAGCGTTTGACCTTGGGGCCAGGCGCAAACTTTGTTGTAGGTGGCAACGGCAGTGGCAAAACAACCATTTTAGAAGCAATTAGTTTACTAAGTACCGGCCGGTCGTTCCGAACCTCTACGGCGCGGCCGCTTATTCAACACACACAGCCAGCTTGCACAGTACAGGGCCGGCTTGTCGGTGAGGCCGTTCAAAAGGAGTTGGGTGTTCGAAGGCATCGTAGCGGTGAGGTGGAGCTTCGGGTGAATGGCATTAGCGTGGCTTCGCTGGTTGAGCTGGCCTCGGCGCTGCCTACCGTGCTAATCGACACCAGCGCCTCCGATCTTATCGTTGGGCAACCGGAGTTGAGAAGGCGGTATTTAGACGCCACCATGTTCCACGTGGAACAGCGGTTTTTGGCGTGCTGGAGGCGCTATCATAAAGCCCTTCGCCAGCGAAACGCTGGGCTCCGACGTGGTATGATCTCTGGGTATTCTGCCTGGTGCGCAGAGGTGGCTGGGTCGGGTGAGGTGTTGTCAGCATTGCGAGAGCCGGTGGCACAACAATTAAGTCAACGTTTTGCCCGTATTGCAACAACGTTAAGCCCCTCGCTGTCGGGCGTTGATTTGAGTTTTCGCCCTGGCTGGAGCCGCCCAGACACGCTTGAGCAAGTTCTCAGGGTGGGCTTGGACACGGATAGGTCGCAGGGGTATACCCGGGCTGGCCCCCACCGTGCCGACCTTCGAATGGTAGTTAATGGTCGGGCAGCTTCAGAGGTGTTATCTCGGGGCCAGCTTAAGTTGGCGGTTGTGGCGCTGAAGGCGGCCCAAGCTGAGGTGATGGTAGATATGGGGGTCTCGCCCCCCGTGTTTTTGGTGGATGATTTGGGGTCAGAGCTGGATGGGCCCCATGCGGCGGCGGTCTGTGGTCTTCTCGCCGAGACCGGATCCCAGGTGGTTTTAACTGCCGTGGCTGAACAGGAGTTACAGCAGTATTGGCGGGGTGGGGATCAGTGCTTGTTCCACGTGGAACAGGGTTGTGTTTCCCCAGCTCGTGGGTAACTCAAAGCAAATAATGGGTTATTGGCTGACAATAGGACAGTAAAATGACAGATGAAACCGCCCCAATGAGTGGTGAATATGATTCTGGCAGCATCAAGGTTTTAAAGGGCCTAGACGCTGTTCGGAAGCGCCCTGGTATGTACATCGGCGACACGGACGATGGTACTGGGCTGCACCACATGGTTTTTGAGCTTGTTGATAACTCTATTGATGAGGCTCTGGCAGGCCACTGCTCTCAGATAGATGTGGTGATTCATCCAGATGAATCGGTCACAGTTTCGGACGATGGTCGTGGCATCCCGACGGATATGCATGAGGAGGGTGTTTCTGCTGCAGAGGTTATTATGACGGTCTTGCACGCGGGCGGTAAGTTCGACGACAACACCTATAAAGTCTCCGGCGGCCTTCATGGTGTGGGCGTGTCGGTCGTCAATGCGCTCTCCGAGACATTGCAGCTCACCGTGAGACGCGCCGGTCAGTTATATGAGCAGCTATATCGCCACGGAGTACCAGAGGCGCCTTTGGCGGTTGTGGGAGAAACAGATAGCACGGGTACAACAGTAAGGTTTAAGCCATCTGCAGAGACCTTTACCAATATAGGGTTCCATTTTGATATCTTGGGTAAGCGGCTCCGGGAGCTCGCCTTTCTCAACAGCGGGGTGCGCATCGTTCTGACGGATGAGCGCTCCGGGCAAAACGAGACCTATTGCTACGACGGTGGCTTGAACGCCTTCGTCGATTTTCTTAACCGGGGTAAAAACAGTATTAACAAAGTCTGCCACTTCCAGGCAGAAGCTGAAGGTGGTGTTGGTGTCGAGGTTGCGCTTCAGTGGAATGACAGCTTTCAGGAAAATATTCTGTGTTACACCAATAATATTCCCCAGCGAGACGGCGGTACTCACCTCGCGGGTTTTCGAGCGGCACTCACCCGAAGCCTGAATGGCTACATCGAGCGAGAGGGGATGGCCAAAAAGGCCAAAGTTAACACTACCGGTGATGATGCCCGAGAAGGTCTAACGGCCATTATTTCTGTCAAAGTGCCCGATCCTAAGTTTTCTTCTCAAACAAAAGACAAGCTTGTTTCTAGTGAGGTCAAAACGGCTGTGGAACAGTCGATGGGTGAGCACTTTAACGACTACTTGCTAGAGAACCCACAAGAGGCTCGATCAGTTGTTGGGAAAATGATTGACGCTGCGCGCGCTCGGGAGGCTGCTCGTAAAGCGCGCGAGATGACCCGGCGTAAAGGAGCCTTGGACATAGCGGGCTTGCCGGGAAAACTGGCCGACTGTCAGGAACGCGATCCGGCTTTGTGTGAGCTTTACTTGGTCGAGGGTGATTCGGCGGGCGGATCCGCAAAGCAGGGTCGCAATCGAAAGTTTCAAGCGATACTCCCGCTCAAGGGAAAAATTCTTAATGTTGAAAAAGCGCGCTTTGACAAAATGCTGGGCTCAGCTGAAGTTGGAACCATCGTCACGGCGCTCGGTTGTGGTATTGGTAAAGATGAGTTTGATGCGGACAAGCTTCGCTACCACAGTATCATCATCATGACCGATGCGGATGTTGATGGCTCTCATATTCGAACCCTTCTTCTGACTTTTTTCTTTCGGCAAATGCGTGAGCTGATTGAGCGAGGCCACATTTATATTGCGCAACCGCCGCTATATAAACTGAGTCGCGGCAAGCAAAGTCAGTACCTCAAGGACGAAGCGGCGCTGGATAACTACCTCATTCAGAATGCTCTCGATGGAGCAAGCTTGCATGTGAATCCTGGGGCGCCACCGATCTCGGGGGAGTCCCTTGAAGCTCTTGCGACAGCTCATCGATTTGCCGCAGCGACCATTGAGCGCATTGCGCGCCTCTATGCCCCCAATGTGTTGTGGCAGCTTCCATTTATGGCCTCTCTCACCCTTGATCAGCTTGCTGATCAAGGCTTGGTGCAGGCGTTCGCCGATCAACTAAGTGAGCGCCTACTATTACTTAAGGACAAGACAACAAGCTATGTAGTTGAGGTAAGGCAGGATCCAGAGCGCGGTTCTTGGTATCCAGTAGTACTGCAGACATCACACAGTCTGACGACGGAAATCACTCTCGGAAGAATGTTTTTCGGCAGTAAAGAGTACGGCGTTCTTGTGTCCCTAGGCGAGCAGACCCATGGACTGATTGAGCAAGGTGGGTATTTTCAGCGTGGTGAACGAACTTTTGAAACCGAGGATTTTGCGGAGGGGCTGGACTGGCTCATGCAAGAGGCACGTCGGGGTGTTTCGGTCCAGCGCTACAAAGGTCTGGGGGAAATGAACCCGGATCAGCTGTGGGAGACAACCATGGATCCTGAGGTTCGCCGAATGCTCAGAGTTACCATCGAAGATGCCATTCTCGCGGACCAAATGTTTTCCACCTTAATGGGAGATGACGTTGAGCCGCGACGCGAGTTCATTGAAGAGAACGCGCTTGCTGTAGCCAACCTCGATGTCTGACTAGAAGTGTTTGCGATGCTGCCCGCCTATTGCCACACCTGGTGTCTGCTGTCAGCCGCGCTTTTACACAGGGTCGGCGGCACGCGGTCATACAAGCGCAGCGCAGGGTGATGCTGATATCAGTGTCGACTGGTGTCTTTCGAGTCAGAACTGTTCTCATCGAGCAACTGTAACCGATCATTTTCGGTAGCGATGGGCCGCAGGTCCTCGGGAAACTCCCGTGTGGCTTTGGCAGACAGCGATTGAAATCGCTCTACTTTGCCTTGCAGCCCCTGGCGCCCCGTTAACGCTGTGACGGTGTCGTTATACTTTTTCGATGCCGTTTGCAGGCTACCTCCAAGGCTGGCAAGACGCTCAGCAACCAGGCTAACAGAGTTAAAAACATCTCCCGCTCGTGAGCTTATCTCCCGCGCTTCTTCATTACTGCGCTCTACCATCCATAAATTCGCTACGGTGCGCAAAATAGGCATTAACGTCGAGTGGGACACCATCACAACCCCCTTCTGGTATCCATAGGCAAATAAATCCCGGTGGTTTCGCATCACCTCGATGTAGGCAGGTTCTACGGGCATAAACATCATGACGAAATCGGGACTCGATAACCCTGGAAGCTGCTGATACGCCTTATCAGCCAGGCTATCGATGTGCGCCTTTACCGCTTGAGCGTGGCGCTTCAGCGCAGCATCCCGCTGGGGCTCGGAGTCGGCTGCGACCGCGGCTTCGTAATCAACCAGCGATACCTTGCTATCGACGACCAGGTTTTTGCCCTCGGGTAGGCGAATGACAAAATCTGGTAATAACCGCTTTCCCGACTCATCTTTAAATGCTGTCTGACTATCATAATGCTCCCCAGCGCGAAGCCCTGCCAGCTCGAGGGTGCGCTCAAGCTGGGCTTCCCCCCAGTTCCCCACCAGCTTTTTATCTCCCTTAAGGGCGTCGGTGAGGTGTTGTGCATCAGCACTGATCGACAGCCCCACCGTTTCGAGCTGTTTAATTTGCTGAATGAGCGAGGCGGAGTTCTGAACCATATCGGTATGAACTTGGTTAACTCGATGTTGAAAGCCATCTATCTTTTCGGCCAGCGGCTTTAATATGGCTCCGAGGCTATCTTTGTTGGCGTCTCGGAGCTCTTTATCTCTTGCGGCTAGCAGCTCTCTACTGAGATTTTCAAACTCAATTTTGAGGCCCGCTTTATTGGCGTCGCTTTGCGCAAGCTGCTGTTCAAAGGAGCGCGCTTTTTCTTCGGCTTTTGCTTGTTCAAGTTTGAGCTCACTTTGCAGATGCAGTTGTTGCCGGCTAGCCCACAACCATGTTGCGAAAGCACCTACTGCAAGGCCGATGCCAATACCAATAAATAAAGCCGCCTCCCCCATATTCGCTCCTTACCCGGATAGCAGTGCAATATCCGCAATACGGATAAAGCTGTTTCGCAAAGCACTGAGCAATTGCAGTCGGTTTAAACGAAGTGCTGGGTCCTCGGCGTTCACCATCACCCGATCAAAAAAAGCGTCAATAGGTGCTCGCAATGCCGACAGGTCCTCTAGCGCGCCGGCGTAATCACCGCTAAGTATCTTGGGTTCTGACAGGTCATTAATATGGGTAAGCGCCTCAAACAACGCTTTTTCTTCCGCTTCTTGAAGCAAGCTTTTCTGGGGTGTGCCCGTAACGCCGTCGGCTTTGGCCAGAATATTTGCCACGCGTTTGTTAGCGGCCGCCAGCGCTGCAGCGGCGTCTGACCCACTGAAAACATGGAGCGCCTGCACACGCCTATCAATCTCTGCGGGACTGGTGATGCCTGTCGCCGTTACCGCCCGTAACGTTTCAACAGGAATGGATTGATCCTCATACCACGCGCGTAGACGATCAATCACGTAGTTGAGCAAGGTAGTTGCAGTGTCTTTTTGCAGGGTCTCTTTGGGATAGCCCGAAATCGACTGGTCGATTAAGACTCCCAGGTCCAACTCGTTGGGTAGCGCGAGCAGGATTCGAATAACGCCAAGCGAGGCTCGCCTGAGTGCGAAAGGGTCTTTTGACCCCGTAGGGATCTGGCCCAACCCAAAAATACCCGATAGCGTATCCAGGCGGTCTGCGAGCGCAACACAGGATGCCTCCAAGCTCTCCGGGAGCGCATCGCCCGAAAACCTGGGCCAGTAATGTTGTTCGATGCACACAGCAACTGCTTCGGGTTCGCCATCATGTCGAGCATAATGCCCACCGGCTATTCCCTGAAGCTCCGGGAATTCTAAGACCATGTCAGAAACAAGGTCGCATTTGGCGAGCTCAGCCCCGCGCCGCGCGATGGCGCTATCACCGCCGAGAGTTTCGGCAAGCCACCCGGCAAGCTCAGCCATGCGCCGGGTTTTATCACCCACGGAGCCCAATTGCTGTTGAAAAATAACGGCGTCCAATTTTGATGCGCGCTGTGCGAGCGGGGTTTTTTTATCGGTTTCGAAAAAGAAGGCGGCATCGCTTAACCTGGGCCGAATAACTTTTTCATTTCCAGAAACCACTGACGCGGGAGAGTGACTAGCGATATTTGATACAGTAATAAAAAGTGGCAGTAACTCGCCCGAGCTATCAAGCAGGTGAAAATATTTTTGATGCTCTTTCATGGACGAGATCACGGCTTCTGACGGTACGGCAAGAAAAGCGGGGTCAAAACTTCCAGACAGGGTCACTGGCCACTCGACCAAGCCAGTCACCTCCTCCAACAAATCATCGTCAATAACGGCGTGCGCCCCAAGTTCTAGGGCTTTCGCCTGTACTTGCTCACGAATCAAGCTTTGGCGAGCCTCAAAATCTGCAACAACAAAGGCAGCGTGGAGTTCTCGCTCGTATTCGCTCGCGGCGCTAATTATCACTGGCTCTGTGTGATGGAAACGGTGTCCCCGACTTTCTCGTGCACTGCTTAACCCAAAGAGTTCAACGGGCAGCACCCTGTCACCTAGCAGAGCGACCAACCATTGCACCGGCCTCAAAAACTCATGACGCTCTCGCCCCCAACGCATGCGCTTGCTGACAGGGATGGCTGCGACGGCATCGGTAATAATCTCTGGCAGCACGTCAACGGCATGCGCGCCTTTTTTTACACGCAGTAATCCCAAGCGTGGGCCCTTCGGGTCATTGATTTCAATCAATTCTTCAGGAGCTACCCCCTGTTTTTTAGCAAAACCCAGAGCTGCCGGACTCCATTGGCCTGCCTCGTTCTTGGCACTTGCCATCGGCGGGCCAGCGACTTGCACTCGCTCGTCCTGTGCTTCCGTCACCAGCTTGGTGACTACAACAGCCAATCGCCTTGGTGTCGCGAAGCGATGAACCTCTCCGTGGGTTAGTCCCTTCTCTGATAGTCCAGCCACAATGTGCTGTTCCAGCGCAGCGACCATGGATTGAAGTGCCCCTGCGGGAAGTTCCTCGGTACCAAGTTCGAACAAAAAATCAGCGGTTTCTTGATTCATAGTGACGCTTCCAGTGCTTGTGCACGGAGATCGGCGTCGGCTTGAGGAAACCCCATGGCAGCCCGAGAGGCGTAATATGCTTGCGCGGCCGCCTTTGCCAGGTTTCGCACCCGCAGAATGTAGCGCTGTCTTTCGGTGACGCTGATAGCATGGCGGGCATCGAGTAGGTTGAAGGTGTGAGAAGCTTTCATCACCAATTCATAGGCGGGTAGGGGTAGTTTTTGATCGGCGAGTCGCTGCGCCTCGCGTTCGTAAAAGTCGAAGTGGGCAAATAGTTGATCGATATCCGCCTCTTGAAAGTTGTACGTCGACATTTCCACCTCGTTTTGATGGAACACATCACCATAGGTAACCGTGCCCGCGGGGGTCTCGGCCCAAACTAGGTCATACACCGATTCGACGGACTGCAAATACATTGCAATGCGTTCAAGCCCATAGGTGATCTCCCCGGTCACCGGGAAGCACTCGATCCCACCCGCCTGTTGAAAGTAGGTGAACTGGCTGACCTCCATGCCATTTAGCCAAACCTCCCACCCCAATCCCCAGGCGCCTAGCGTGGGTGATTCCCAGTTGTCCTCGACAAAACGGACATCGTGTTCCAGGGTGTCGACCCCTAAGGCTTTCAGGCTATCTACGTAGAGCTCCTGAAAGTTGGCGGGGCTGGGCTTCATCACCACTTGAAATTGATAGTAATGCTGAAGTCGATTGGGGTTTTCCCCGTAGCGACCATCTGTTGGGCGCCGGCTTGGTTGCACATAAGCGGCGTTCCAGTTCTCCGGGCCTACGGCGCGCAAAAAGGTTGCCGGGTGAAACGTACCCGCGCCTACTTCCATATCTAAAGGTTGTAGGACGATACAGCCATGGCTGGCCCAGAAGCTCTGCAACCGCAGAATCAGCTCTTGAAACGTTTGGGGAATCACAATGGGATCCGATCATCGGTAGTTGTGACCTTAGTATACCCGCGATCGACAGGGCATAATAAGACCTCGTTGTTAACGGGTTGGTGCATTGTCCTCATTATTCCAGTGGTTTCGCAATCGTGCAGCACGAGTGTTGCTGGGAGGCTCATTGTGGTTGATGGCGAGACTCCCCATTGGCTGGGCGCGGGCTATGGGTCGGTTGCTGGGCCGCTTGAGCTATCAATTAGATGGGAGAAGTCGACGGGTGGCGGAGCGCAACATCGCGCTAGCATTCCCTGAAATGGATGAGGTGCAGCAGGATGGTTTGGTTCGAGAGACCCTGCAGGAAACTGGGTCGCTGGCTGCCGAAATGGGCCATGTGTGGTTGCGGCCGTGGAGCCGCACCGCGGCACTGATCAATCGCGTGGAGGGAGAGGGTTCGGTGAAGGCCGCCCTGTCCCGAGGTCGTGGGGTCATTGTTCTTGGTCCGCATCTCGGTAACTGGGAGGTGTTGGGCCTGCATCTGGCGACCTTGGGCGAGATGGTTGCCTTGTACGAGCCGCCGAAATTAGCCAGCCTTGGTCCGATGATTAAACAAGCGCGAGAGAGAAGTGGCGGTTTGTTGGTCCCCACTACCCCCCGGGGCATCGCGTCGTTGGCTAAGAGCGTCAAGGCGGGGGGAATTTCCGGCGTTCTTCCTGACCAGGTTCCCGATGCTCCAACGGGTGGGCTTAACGTGCCTTTCATGGGGGTTGAGTGCGGCACCACAGCCCTTGGTTGTAACTTGATACAGCGAACCGGCGCAGCAGCCTTTATGGGGGCAGCCTTTCGTTCCAAGGGCGGTTTCGATGTGGTTTATGTTCCCGCCCCGGAGGCGCTCCATAGTGATGATCTTGAAGTTGCATTGACCGCAATGAACGACGCTGTTGCGCTGTTATTGGCAGGTCATGAGGCTCAGTATCAGTGGCAATACAAGCGTTTTAGAACGCAGCCCAACAACGGTCTTGATCATTATCAAGACCTCAAGGTCGCGCGCAGTCAGTTTCAGCGCCGACCATCATTCTTTGAGCAGGAGCCCAGGGCTTGACCGCTATCACAGGAAAAATTATTGCCGGTGTTATCGGCTATATCACCTTAGGCCCGGTTGGTTTGCTGTTTGGTATTGCGATTGGTCACGCCTTTGATCGCGGTTTGTGGCAAGCCCTTCAGGCGGCAAATCCCGATAACTTGGCGCAAATGCAAAAACAGTTTTTTGCAACCACTTTTACGTTACTCGGTTATGTAGCGAAGGCTGATGGTCGTGTTAGCGAGGCGGAAATCGCCCAGGCAGAAGCGCTTTTCAGGCAGCTTCGTTTGGGCCCGCAGCAGCGCCAGGATGCCATCCAACGATTTAAAAAGGGTGCCGAGGCTGGCTTCGACCCGGCTGAGACTATCCGCGCATTTACAGGGCGCGTTGGCATTCGCCGACAAGCACATAGCACTCTGCTGATGTTTCTTGCCAGCATGGCACTGGCGGATGGAACTTTGGATGGTGAGGAGCGCGATGCCCTGCACACGATCTCCAGCTTGCTGGGCGTTCCAATCCGCGAGGTAGATCGACTACTGGCAATGTTAGCCGCCCAATCCCGCTTTCACAGGGAGAGCGGTTATCAGTCACCTCAGGCGTCCCCAGTAAAGCGATTAGAAGATGCTTACGCAGCGCTGGGTATTTCCGAAGCCGCAACCGATGCGGAGGTGAAGCGAACCTACCGTAGGCTCATGAGTGAGAATCACCCCGACAAACTGATGGCCAAAGGGGTGCCGGATGAGATGTTAAGAGTGGCCACAGAACGATCCCAGGAGATCTCGACGGCCTATGAGGTCATCAAGGAGTCTAGGGGTATGCGCTAAACTTGAACTATGGGCGCCAGAATGCAGGGGTAAACAACACCAGCAAGGTAAATACCTCAAGCCGGCCGGCGAGCATGGCCACACACAAGAGAAGTTTTCCGGCTTCGTTCACCCCGGCGTAACTTGCTGCGACCGATCCGAGACCCGGCCCCAGGTTGTTGAGTGCGGCGGCGGTTGCCGAAAATGCAGAAGTAAAGTCCAGACCCGTCGTGAGCATTAGCAGCATAATGGTCACGAGAGTGACCATATAAACCGCATAAAAACTCCAAACCGCGCTTACTACCGAGGGCTGGACCCTTCGGGAGTCGAGTTTTAGAGGAATCACGGCGTTGGGATGGAGCAGCTGCTTGAGCTCGCGCATCCCTTGGCGAAAGATCAGAAGAAGACGCATTGCTTTGAGTCCACCTCCGGTTGACCCCGCACAGCCACCCATAAAGGAAAGCATCAGCAAGAAAAAAGGGAGGAAGGTCGGCCAAGACGCAAAATCCTGTGTGGTAAATCCGGTGGTCGTCGCGATAGATACCGTTTGAAATAGACCGTGAATCAGCCCCTCTGAGGGAGGTAGGGCTTCGCTCAAAATAAGCGTGGCACAGGTGACGACGGTCGCTGCGCCAATTACCACACTGAAAAAAGTGGTTTCTGAGTCCTGGGAGTAAATGCGCAGGTTTCTTCGCTGTAGGGCGATAAAATGCAGGCCAAAATTGATAGCCGAGATCATCATAAAGACCGTACAAACAAGCAATACTTTGTCGTTTTGAAAGAACCCCATGCTGCCGTCATGAGTCGAGAAACCGCCGATCGCAACTGTCGAAAACGCATGACAGATCGCATCAAACACGGGCATACCCACAAAGCTGTAGCTTAAGGCGCAGAGCGCTGTCAGGCATACATAGATCTGAAACAATGCTTTGGCAGTACCGGTGATGCGGGGGGTGAGCTTTGTATCCTTTGCGGGTCCTGCACTTTCAGCGCGGTACAGCTGCATACCGCCGACCCCTAGCATTGGCAAGATCGCCACAGCCAATACAATAATACCGATGCCGCCCAACCATTGGAGCAGTTGCCGGTACAGTAATAGCGATCTCGGCAGGTCATCCAGTCCAATGATCACAGTGGCGCCGGTGGTTGTCAGGCCGGATATCGATTCAAAAACAGCCCCGGCCAGAGAAAGTTGTAGTGCGTCACTGGTGTAAAAAGGGATCGCACCGAAGCACCCGAGGACAATCCAAAAAAGGGCGGTCACAAGGAAACCATCCCGGATTCGTAAGTCTCTGTCGGCATCTCGAAAGGGCAGCCAGATCGCAAGCCCGGCCAAGATATTAATACCAAAAGCCAAGCCAAAGGGTCGGGCCGAGCCGTCTTGGTCGTACAGGGCAAGCAGGAGGGAGGGAAGCATCGCCACGCTGAAAATCATTAGCAGTACGCCGGTGATTCGCAGGGAGATGGAGAGGTGCATCAGAAAAACCCAAATCCCACTGCAAACAAATGCTCTACATCGGCAATTTTATTGCGGTCGGTCAGGAATAAAATTACGTGGTCATCGGTTTCCACCACGATATGGCTGTGAGCAATTAGCACTGAGTCGCCCCGGAGGATCGCACCAACGGTCACCCCTGGGGGCAGCTTGAGTTCGTCGAGGCGACGACCAACAACTTTTGAGGATTTAGTATCGCCGTGTGCCGTCAGCTCAATCGCTTCGGCAGCGCCTCGCCGCAGCGAGTGGACGTTACCAATATCCCCACGCCTGACATGGGTTAACAAACTGCTTACCGTTATCTGCTGGGGCGAAATGGCGACATCGATGTCGGCACCAACTAACTCTGCATAAGCCGAGTTGGCAATGAGGGTGATGACCTTTTTGGCCCCAAGTCGTTTTGCCAGCACCGACATCATGATGTTTGACTCATCGTTGTTTGTCAGCGCACAAAACACATCGGTTTGTTCAATGTTTTCCTGCATGAGGAGCGCCGGCTCATTGGCTTTACCATGAAGCACCACGGACTTCTCCAGCATTTCCGACAGAGTGCGACACCGGTCATAGGACAGTTCGATGACTTTTACTTGGTATTGGTGCTCTAGGCGACTTGCCAGAGTTGCGCCGATGTTTCCACCTCCCGCAATCATGACGCGCTTGTAAGGTTCGTCGATAGTTCTAAGCTCAGCGGTCACGGCCCGAATGTTTTCCCGCGCGGCGATAAAAAATACCTCGTCGTCGGGCTCAACGACCGTTGTTCCTTCGGGAATAATTGGTGGTGAATTTTCCCTAAAGATTGCGGCGACACGGGTGTCGATATTGGGCATGTGTTCTCGAATTTCTTGTAGTTGGCGACCGACAATAGGGCCGCCCTCAATCGCACGGACCGCGACCAGTCGTATGCGGCCGTCGGCAAAATCCAACACCTGGAGTGAGCCCGGGTTGGCGATCAGCTGTTCGATATTGTTGGTGACTAACTGTTCAGGTCCGATGATGACATCGACCGCAATAGCGCCGCTGTCAAAGAGCTCTTTGGCTTTCTCTAAGTAGTCACCCGACCTGACCCGCGATATTTTTGTCGGCGTTCGATATAGGGTGAAGGCGATTTGGCAGGCGAGCATGTTCATCTCGTCTGAATTTGTTACCGCGATCAGCATTTCTGCGTGTTCGGCGCCGGCATTGAACAGCGTACTTGGGTGTGCTGCATCCCCGAGAACGGTTCTGATGTCTAGGCGTTCTTGTAGGGCGCGCAGGGTCGAAGCTTCGCTGTCGACGACAGTGATCTCATTCTGCTCATCAGCGAGGTGCTCGGCCAAGGTTCCGCCGACTTGGCCGGCTCCTAGAATAATTATCTTCACGGGTTCAGCATCCCTCCCGATAAAGTTGCACCGACCTTAAACCTGAATGCAGATATTTTCATGGGGAATTTGCCCGTAATCTTGGTGGCCACTAGTCAGTCCGGACCAGCCCGGCAAAGAACAGGCCGTCTCCCGCATGAGTTTGTGGTAGCACTTGATATCCGTATTTTGTCATCACCGCCCCCGGGACTTTAAGCGCCAAAGGTTCGCAGTGGGGTAGCTGCTCAAGTGCAAACGCGACTACGTCATCATTTTCCTCTTTGAGCACCGAGCAGGTGACATAATAAAAGCGCCCCCCCGGTCGCAGCAGCGGCCAGAGACTCGTAACAATAGCGCGCTGTTGGGTCTGGAATTGAACAGCATCGGTGGCGCGTCGCAATAATTTGATGTCTGGGTTTCGCCGGAGCACACCTGTGGCTGAGCAGGGCACGTCAGCCAGGATAATGTCAAAGCGCTGGTGCGGGTTTAGCGCTGCTATTTGTGTTGCATCGCCGCACTGAATTTTTATATCCAGGGAAAGCCGTTCGGTGTTTTCCCGAATTCGCTCGAGGCGATCTTCGCTAATGTCCAGAGCGGTAATGTCAGCCAGCGGCGCAACCTCCTTTAGGTGGCAGGCCTTTCCGCCCGGTGCGGCACAGGCATCGAGAACAGCATCCCCTGGCCTCGGTGCAATAACGCTCGCTGCAAGCTGGGCGGTTTCGTCTTGAACGCTGCAAACCCCCGCCTTAAAGTCGGGTAAGGCCCACACATCGGTGGGCTCTTCGAGTTGAATACCGGCTGGAGAGTGCAAGCAGGGAGAGGCAGCAATACCTGACTGCTGCAGGGCTCTCAGGTAGGCATCACGGTCAGTATGATTTTGGTTGATCCGAAGGCTCATCGGCGGACGACTTCTTGCGGCAGCAGCAAGTGGCTCAATGTGATCGGGCCAGTCCTTGGTGAAACGATCGAGCAGCCAATCAGGGAGAGCGAGCTTCTCGGCGGGGGTTAAGGCCCGTTCCAGTGCTTCAGCTCGCCGCTGGTAATTGCGCAAGACCCCATTCACGAGGCCTTTGGCCCACCCTTTCCCAAGGGCCTGGGTGGCGGAAACGGTTTCTGACACCGCGGCATGGGGCGGGATACGGAGTTCAGAGAGTTGATGAATCCCCAGCGCCAGCAGCGCCGCTATATCTCGGTCTTTTTCTTTCAACGGCTTGGCCATCAACTGCTTGAGTAGGCCCTGAAGTCGCGGCCACTCCCTGAGCGAGCCGTACACAAGGGTTTTAAAAAGGGCGAACTCTCTCGGGTCCCTATCCTTCACATACTCAGGCATCACCTTCGCCAGCGACTTGCCTGCCATGACCGCTGCGACACATCGTGCCGCGCTCGCGCGAACCTGGTGAGCAGAGGACAAAATCAGGGTACCAATGGCGAGAACTTGCGGCCCGGGGCAAGCGCTGCCTTTCGGCCGTTTATTAACTCGAGTGCGGGAAGAGGTTTGGCATTGGGAAATTGAGCCACCTCAATCACCAGCCCGTTACGACCACAAGCCACAAGGATTCCCTCTCGATCAGCACTCACGATGGTGCCGGGCTCTGTTCCATCGAAGGACCTATCTATCGCACGCGCTTGATAAATTTTGACTCGCTGGCCATCGAGAAAACTATAACTCGTGGGCGATGGGTTAAAGGCTCGGATTTGGCGGGCTATTGCGATGCCGTCCCCACCCCAGCAAATCTCGGCTTCTTCCTTACTGATTTTCGCGGCGTAAGTTGCTAGAGCACCATCCTGCTTGATCGCGTTTTCTCGATGTTCTTGTAGTCGGTCCAACGTTTTTATAAGTAACGGCGGAGCTATTGTGGCCATTTTATTGAACACCGCATCACTGGACATTGTGGGATCTAGCGGGAAAGCCTCGCTGGCCAGAACATCTCCGGTATCGAGCCCTTGGTCCATTTGCATGATAGTGACCCCGGTTTCATCATCCCCTGCCTCAATGGCCCGTTGGATCGGCGCTGCACCGCGCCATCTCGGGAGCAGCGAGCCGTGGACATTGAGACAGCCATATTTCGGGATGTTGAGCACCGGGGGAGGAAGCAGTAAGCCGTAAGCTACCACGACCATGACGTCGGGCGCCCAAGCCGCGATAACGGCCTGGTCTTCTGTTGGCCGCAGAGACTGGGGTTGTAACAGGGGTAGTTGTGCGTCCAGCGCCAGCGTTTTTACAGGAGAGGGCAGCAGTTTTTTTCCCCGCCCCGCAGGCCTATCTGGCTGGGTGAGCACGCCAACGACTCGATGTGTTGATTCAAGCAGTGCTTCGAGGTGGCGTTGAGCGAACACCGGGGTGCCCGCAAACACAATTGATAGAGGTGTCGACACGTTTAGGCGCGCTGTCTGTGTGCTTTTTCCAGCTTGCCTCTGATCCGCTGGCGTTTGAGGGGGGAGAGATAATCAACAAATAACTTGCCTTCAAGGTGGTCTATTTCGTGTTGCAAACAGATAGCCATCAATCCCTGTAGTTCTTCTGTGAAGGTTTCGCCTTCTTTATTGAGCGCAGTGACAGCGATCCGTGTTGGTCGATTGACGGTCTCGTAGAAGCCGGGTACTGATAAACAGCCCTCATCATATTCCCCAAGGGTTTCATCGAGAATGACCACGGTGGGGTTGATAAAAACCCGCGGCGCTTGCTGATTGTCAGAAATATCCATGACGATTACCCGCTCATGAACATCGACTTGCGTGGCGGCCAAGCCGATGCCTGGGGCCGCGTACATCGTCTCAAACATGTCATCAATGAGTGTTTTTATGCGGCTATCGACCTCATTGACCGGCTCCGCTACCTTGCGCAGGCGGGGATCTGGAAACTCGAGGATGGAAAGTCGCGCCATGGGGATAATTTGCCTGTAATGGATGGGTAGGAGCAGAAGATGGCAGGATTTGTGCTTGCCTCTTCGGGATACCGCGCTCAAACTGACATTATAGCGCGGCCTTGTGCCCAGCGTCTCGGGTAGCCGAGGCGCTTTGACGACAGGCAACTGATGCGTCCGGTACGGACCGCCAGGGAAGGTGAGGGGATATAAACGTGGGGATAGCAAACACGCAGCGCACGACGAGAGGCCGTTTTTACGCCCTGTTGTGTCGATACACCGAAAACTTTTTGGGTTGGTGCTCTTTGGCGAAGCTTACTCGGGCAATGCTTACACAGCCGGCATTTGCACAGACACAGGCAGTACTCACTCGATCAGTGTGTCGCCCTTTGGCGGCAATGCTTCGAGGGGTGCTGGCCTTCACAGTCCTGTTCGGCTTAACCACCGGCACTCTTGCGCACGCCGATGAGCTTTCGCTGAGGCCTGATGTGCCTCTTTCTTATGTGGTTAAAAAGGGCGACACCCTCTGGGATATCAGTGACCTTTACCTCAAAGAGCCTTGGCGCTGGCCTGAGCTATGGGATAACAACCCCCAGGTTGATAATCCGCACCTTATATATCCTGGAGACGAGTTGGCATTGCGTTGGGATAATGGTGTGCCCCGCTTGGGTCTCGTCAGACGTAGTGATGTCAAACTGACACCCGAACTACGAAGCGAGCCTCTTGATACAGCAATCCCACCCATTCCTCGTGGTCAAATAGACCCCTTCTTGCGCGAAAACAAAGTGTTGGTGCCGAGCCAGCTTGACACACTTGCGTATGTGATCGCGGGTGACGCGGGTCGGATTATCAGTGCTTTGGGGGATCGCATTTTTGTTCGCGGCAGCCTGGAGCCAGAGGATAAGGCATTCAATATTTTACGTCAGGGAGATGTGATCGCTGACCCCGTGACGGGGGAAGTGCTGGGAGTTATAGCTAGCGACATCGGAAGTGCGTCACGTCTTAGTATGGATTCACAGGCAGCGGGTAATGCGGACGTTGAAGAGCTTGAAGTGACCCGAATGGCGGAAGAGGTCAGGATTGGTGATCGACTGTTGCCCCTGGAAGAGGGCGTTTTGGACGCCTATTTTCAGCCCAAGGCTCCGAGTGTTGCCGTTGAGGGCGCGTATATGATCGGTGTTGCGTCCGGCGTGACGCAAATTGGCCAGATGAACATTGTGACGGTGAACCGCGGAGACCGTGAGGGCCTCGAGGTGGGTGATGTTCTGGCTATTTACCAAACGGGCCAGGTTGTCGAGGATCCCGTTACCCGGGAGATGGTTGCGCTCCCCGATGTGCGTGCCGGAGTGCTCATGATTTTCGCGGTCTACGAGAAGGCGAGTTTCGGCCTGGTGCTCACAGCCAGCCGACCGCTTGCGGTCGGCGACAAACTCAAAAACCCCTAACAGGATGTTGATAGCCGTTACCTTCTGAAGCGGCGCGGTCTCAGTGCTCACGGAGGAGCCAATTGCCGTATTTTCTTGGACAGTGTCCGGTGGCGGATAGTCGCTGGTTTCGATTCTTGCAATCCCCGTTGCTCAATCACGAGGCGCGCCGTTGGCTGCTCAGAAACGGCGTTGATCCGGCAACCCCCCAAACCTTAAAAAGCGTTGAAGCCGATCCCGGTTCAACCACACAAACAGCGGTTTTACGTGATCTTTTTCAGGAGCTGCAGCGCCCAGGCGCCATTCCTGCGCCGAACCCTGACCCGTTGGTTCGGCTTTGTTCGCTGGGTGAACCCGATTATCCGCCGCTCCTCGCAGAACTAGCCGATGCCCCGCCAGCTCTTTTTTGTCGCGGTCGGTTTTCAAGCCTGTCGAGGCCAGGAATTGCTATTGTGGGGACGCGTCACCCTTCTATCGCCGGCACCAAGATTGCGAGGACTTTGGCCGCGGAGCTAGTGCAAGCCGGTTTTTGCGTTGTCAGTGGCTTAGCGCAAGGGATTGATACAGCGGCGCACCAAGGCGCTGCGGACGCAGGGGGGCCGACAGTTGCGATCATGGCTACCGGGTATGACCGGATTTACCCTCGCCGCAACCAGAGGCTCGCTGCGGAAATTCAACGTAACGGGCTTTTGATGACGGAGTTTTGTGCCGGTGCCGCTCCCCACCGGTGGCACTTTCCCCGGAGGAATCGAACACTTTCCGGGTTGGCGCTGGCGACGGGCGTCGTCGAGGCGGGTAGACCCAGCGGCACATTGATTACTGCAGCAGCAGCGGGGGAGCAGGGTCGGACCGTATTTGCCTTTCCTTGGTCAGTGCAGCATCCGGGCGGCCAAGGGTGCCTGCATTTGCTGAAACAAGGCGCGACGCTTGTTACCTCAGCCCGGGACGTGGTCGAGCAGCTGTCCAGTAGCCTGCGTGCTTGGTACGAGCTCACCTCTTTTCCGCCGCTAGGTGAGTCGGAAGGTGGAAGTGAGTGTCTCGAGGAGCCAGGCACGACCGTATTGCTGCCTGAGCACAAAGGGTTGGCACGTGACGCCCAAGATCTTTTGGTGGCCCTTGGTGACTCCGCACTGGATATAGCATCACTGTGCCAAGAGCGCGGAATGGAGCTCCCCCATATGATGATCTTGCTCACGCAGCTTGAGGTTGCAGGCCATGTCGAGCAGACTGCGCATGGTTTTTGGCGCGCAAGGGGCGCGGGTACGTGAGTAAATTCAGGACGCAGACATTATCAGCTTTTGTGACAGCGGGGGAGGTCGTGGCGTGCCCTGCTGAGGCGGTGTGGGGGCTTTCTTGTGACCCCTTTTCGGAGTCGGCTGTCGAGGCGCTACTGGCAATGAAGGGGCGCGCGGTCAACAAGGGGTTAATTGTTGTCGCCGCCGATGTCGGTATGTTGGGCACCGTCTTTACGTCGCTATCAGCGTCTGAGCGCAACGAGGTGATGTTGAGTTGGCCCGGCAACAACACGTGGGTATTGCCAAACCAGGGTTATTTCCCCGCATGGATTACGGGTGACAGTGGTTATGTTGCGGTTCGCCTAACCGCATCCCCTGCGCTTCGCGCATTGAGCGCTGCGGTTGACGGACCCCTTGTTTCCACCTCAGCCAACCCAGCGGGTGCACTGCCTGCGCGTCATGGGTTTCAAGTCGTGAATTATTTTGGCCCCGGTCTGCCTCGGGCTGTGGGGCAGGTTGATCTTCACGGGCGCCCCTCCACCATCCGCCAGATTGGATCTGATGAGATAATTCGGGCTTAATTCGTCCCAATCTGAAATAACCCAAGCGAGCTCGGTGCGCTGACAGGAAAGAGTTAAACCTTATGGACATTCAAGCTGTTGAAATGTTTCTTCGAGATCTGCAGTCTCGCATCTGCAGTACCCTCGAGCAGGTTGATACCGAGGCAGCCTTTATAGAAGAAGCATGGGAGCGACCTGAAGGTGGTGGCGGTGCCACGCGCGTGCTGTCAGAGGGTGCAGTTTTTGAAAAGGCGGGTGTGAACTTCTCTCATGTCATGGGGGATAATTTGCCGGGTTCTGCAACAGCCGCGCGGCCACAGCTGGCAGGACGAAGTTTTCAGGCGATGGGTGTTTCTTTGGTGATTCATCCCAACAATCCCTATGTGCCCACGTCACATGCAAATATTCGACTCTTTGTCGCCGAAAAACCGGGAGAAGATCCGGTTTGGTGGATGGGTGGCGGCTTTGATTTAACGCCTTACTACGGCTTTGCTGAAGATGCCATTCACTGGCATCGGGTAGCGAAAGCGGCCTGTGACCCATTTGGTGAGGACGTTTATCCCAAATACAAGGCCTGGTGTGATGACTACTTTTTTCTTAAGCACCGCGGTGAGTCCAGAGGTATTGGCGGCCTGTTCTTTGACGACCTGAATGACTGGGGGTTTGAATCTACCTTTGCGTTTATGCAGGCGATCGGCAACGCGTATCTCGATGCCTATGTGCCAATCGTGGAGCGGCGAATGCATCAGCCATTCGGAGAGCGGGAGCGCCAATGGCAGCTATATCGGCGAGGGCGCTATGTTGAGTTCAATCTGGTTTACGACAGAGGCACGCTTTTTGGGCTTCAGTCCAACGGTCGTACCGAGTCAATCCTGATGTCGCTTCCTCCCTTGGTGCGCTGGGATTACGGTGTTGTGCCTGAGCAGGGTACACCGGAGGCAGCGCTGACGGACTACTATCTTAAGCACCGGGATTGGTTAGCAGTCGATCCTGCTGAAGCCCCCTGATTCATTTTGCAGCGATGACCTCCGATCGAGTCGCCCACCCCATTCCCGAGACGGCCTATGCCGTGTTTGGGAACCCCATTAAACATTCAAAATCCCCCGCTATTCACACAGCTTTCGCAGACCAATGTGGCGACGACATCACTTACCGGGCTGTTCGCGTTGAGATTGATGAATTTGAGCTCAAGGCCACCCGCTTTTTTCAGCGCGGGGGTGGCGGCCTGAACGTTACACTTCCCTTCAAGGAGCGGGCTTTTCAGCTGGCGGACGAGTCGAGCGACAGGGCGAATCAGGCGCGTGCTGCCAATTGCCTCATACCGCTTCCCGGCGGCAAACTTCGTGCTGACAATACCGATGGCGTGGGCATGATTCGCGATATGGTGGCCAATCACGGTTGGCAACTGTCGGGCCGCCAGGTCCTTGTTCTGGGTGCCGGCGGTGCTGCGCGAGGCGTTATGCATCCGCTGTTGATGGAAAACCCAGCCCAGGTGATCGTAGCTAACCGGACCGCTGAGCGAGCGCAGGCGCTGGCCGCGCAGTTTTCGGGACATAAAGTACCCGTGTCTGGTGGCGGCTTTGAGTCGCTTCAAGGACAGACCTTTGACCTAATTATCAACGGTACCAGTGCCAGTCTGGACAATGAGATGGTTGCTCTTCCTAAGATTACACTGACCGAGCGGTGCTGCTGCTACGACATGATGTATGGCGCCGAACCTACAGCTTTTATGCGTTGGGCGGCATCGAAGACCCCTTGGGCGGTTTCCGATGGTCTTGGCATGCTGGTTGAGCAGGCGGCGGAGAGTTACTTTCTATGGCTCGGCAAGCGACCCAATACGCGCCGGGTTATTCAAGCACTTAGGCTCCAGCTAAGTCTCTAGGGCTGGACACTGCCATCAAGATACTGCTGTTTTAACGTCGCATAGTTTTGCGCGCTGTAGCCGAGAAATGTGCGTTCTTCATCTGAGATCGGACGGACTGGGCGGGCCGGGCTTCCCGCGTAGAGCATCCCGCTTTTTAGCCGCTTGCCCGGTGTTACCAAAGCGCCGCCAGCAATCATGACCTCGTTTTCCACCATCACCCCATCCATCACGATGGCGCCCATCCCGACGAGTACGCGGTCACCAATGGTGCAACCGTGAAGAACAGCGCGGTGTCCAACGGTTACCTCCGTCCCGATGACCAATGGCCAGCCGCCGGGATTGAAGTCACTCGCATGGGTGACGTGCAGGACCGAGTTATCTTGCACGTTGGTTCGTTCGCCGATGGTAATGTGGTGGACGTCTGCACGCACGGAACAGTTGGCCCAAATGCTGACGTCATCGCTAATCTCGATGTTACCCAAGACGGCGGCGGTTGGGTCAATCATAACTCGAGCACCTATAACGGGGCTGGAGGTACCCCAATGTCGAAGGTTATCTTCTGCTCGGTAAGACACGGATTTCATGAAATTTCTGCCTCTCGTCGTATAGTCTGTGCGCTGGGTTGGATCGTAAAAACAGTAACAGATGTTAAGGACATAAAGCTTTGATAGAACCCCCAAAAAGTAATGAACGCTTCATCGCTGGGGCGGTATGTCCAAAGTGCGCCGTGATGGACCGGACTGTGATCAGCGCTGATGGAGAGGTGCGTCGATGTATTGCTTGCGGGTTTTTCGAGGGCCGGCCGCAAGACAACCTCGAACCGCTGCCCACGCGAGTATCAAGGCCGGCGGCCCGCCGGGTCGAAACAGCGCCTGAGGTCGTGCGCCTTCTCGATGTCAGTCCGGTGAAAAAAGTAGAAGATTAACAAAAACCGATTTTTTGCAATCAACCCAACATATAGCGCTTATTATCTATGTTTACCACTATATATAGTGTCCCGACCGTTATAAGCTCGGTGAATGCCTGATAACCCGCGGCTTAAGCCGTTGGGATCTGTCCATTTCCTTGCATTTCGCTATAATCCGCGCCGCCGAGCCGCAATAGATTGCGGTCGAGCGTTTGGTGCGACGTTTTCAACCGGTCAGTGCCATCAGAAGTTGGGGATAAAAAAATCAACAATACGCCAACCAGACCCCTTTGGGGGTTTGAGTGGTTGTGTGTACGCAATTTAGTTAACGGGCTGCAGCACCGTTGGTGCAGAGGGGCAGAGATGGTAGGTGGGAACGTAATGAGAAGCGCACTAATGGCCTTGATGGCTCTGCCAGCAGCAGCATTTGGAGACAATCAGGTCAATATGTCTCCGGGCGTCACGACGATTGGTGCTGAGATCTACGATCTTCATATGCTCATCATGATTATTTGTGTCGTCATCGGTATCGGCGTGTTTGGTGTGATGTTCTACTCCATCATTTATCACCGTAAATCCCGTGGAGTCGTTCCTTCGCAATTTCATGAGAGTACCAAGGTAGAAGTCGCCTGGACTGTGGTGCCCTTTTTGATTTTGATTGGCATGGCAGTGCCCGCGACCTCCACGCTCCTTGAAGTCTATGACAACGACGACGCGGAGCTCGATATTCTGATCACGGGTCACCAGTGGAAGTGGAAATACGAATACCTCGATGAGAGCGGAGAGAACGTGTCGTTTTTTTCCAATCTCGCAACACCTCAAGAAGCGATCTACAACACCGACCAAAAAGGTGAGCACTACTTACTGGAGGTTGACGAACCCCTAGTCCTCCCGGTTGATACCAAAGTCCGCTTTCTTATCACGGCCAACGACGTCATCCATTCCTGGTGGGTTCCTGAGATTGCCGTAAAGCGCGACGCCATCCCCGGCTTCATCAATGAGACATGGACCAAGATTACAGAAGAGGGCATCTATCGAGGCCAGTGCACGGAGCTATGCGGTGCTTATCACGGTTTTATGCCGGTAGTAGTGCATGCAGTCAGCCGGGAAGAGTTCAATGCTTGGATGGGCGCTAAGCGAGCAGACGAGGCCGCTCAGGTGGCGGCCGCTGCCATGGATTTGAGCCTAGACGAGCTTATGAGCAAGGGTGAGGCGGTATACAACGCACAATGCTTGGCTTGCCATGGTGCGCAAGGCGAGGGCGGAGTCGGCAACGCTATTGCGGGCAGTGCAATAGCGCTTGGGGATATTAGCACGCACCTCGATGTCGGTATCAAAGGGGTGGCGGGTACCGCCATGCAGGCCTTTGGCCGCCAGCTTAATGACGTCGACATGGCGGCAGTTATTACCTATCAGCGTAATGCGTTTGGTAACAACACGGGGGACGTTATACAGCCCTCAGATGTTGCCAGTCACAAGCAGGGTTAAAAGGGAGAAATAACGATGGGAGATCATCACCACGGTCCAGCAACCGGCATAGGGCGCTGGCTTTTTACGACCAACCACAAAGATATTGGTACCATGTATCTGTGGTTCTCCTTTGCCATGTTTATCCTTGGCGGCACGTTCGCGATGATTATTCGCGCCGAGCTTTTTCAGCCCGGGATGCAGCTGGTCGAGCCAGGGTTTTTCAACCAAATGACAACTCTGCACGGCTTGGTCATGGTCTTTGGGGCCATCATGCCGTCCTTCGTGGGGCTCGCCAACTGGCTGATTCCTATGATGATTGGTGCGCCTGATATGGCCCTGCCGCGAATGAATAACTGGAGCTTCTGGATCCTACCTCCCGGGTTTTTGATGCTGGCTTCAACCTTGTTTATGGAAGGCGGCGCGCCAGCCTTTGGTTGGACGTTTTACGCGCCATTGTCTACCACCTACGCCGCGCCTTCAGTAACGTTTTTCATTTTTGCAATCCATATCCTCGGCGTATCGTCGATCATGGGTTCTATTAATATCATTGCTACCGTCATGAACATGCGCGCACCTGGCATGACCTACATGAAAATGCCGCTGTTCGTTTGGACGTGGCTTATCACCGCGTTCTTGCTTGTCGCTGTGATGCCGGTGTTGGCTGGGGCGGTGACCATGATGCTGATGGATATTCATTTTGGTACCAGCTTCTTCTCTGCTGCTGGCGGCGGGGACCCTGTTCTTTTCCAGCATATCTTCTGGTTCTTTGGTCACCCTGAGGTCTACATCATTATTCTGCCCGCGTTTGGCGTGGTTTCCCAGATCATCCCTGCCTTCTCAAGAAAGCCCTTGTTTGGGTACGCATCGATGGTTTACGCGACGGCGTCAATTGCCTTTCTGTCGTTCATCGTTTGGGCGCATCACATGTACACCGTGGGCATGCCAGTCGCCGGTGAACTCTTCTTTATGTACGCTACGATGTTAATCGCGGTGCCCACCGGGGTGAAGGTGTTCAACTGGATCACAACGATGTGGCGTGGCGCGTTATCTTTCGAAACCCCAATGCTCTTCTGTATCGGTTTCCTCATTCTTTTCACCATCGGTGGTTTCACTGGCTTGATGCTCTCCATCGCGCCAGCAGACTTCCAGTATCACGATACTTATTTTGTGGTGGCGCACTTCCACTACGTCATGGTGGCGGGCGCGGTGTTCTCAATGACCGCAGCAGTTTACTACTGGCTGCCGAAGTGGTCAGGGCGGATGTATAACGAGACCATGGGTAAGGTCCACTTCTGGATTTCTTTTGTCGGCTTTAACATCACATTCTTTCCGCAGCACTTTGTTGGTCTTGCGGGAATGCCTCGCCGAATTCCCGACTACGCATTGCAGTTTGCGGATTTCAACATGATGTCATCGATTGGCGCATTTATTTACGGGGCCTCACAAATTCTATTCTTGTACAACGTGTTGGCCACTATTATTGCGGGCGAGAAAGTGACTGATGAAAAGGTTTGGGATGGTGCAGAAGGCTTGGAGTGGACGATACCGACGCCGGCTCCATACCACACGTTTGAAGTACCCCCGAAGCTCGACGCCGCGCACGCGTAGAAAGAGAATAGCGGAGCAATGAGACTAAGCGCGAATCCAACCACTGACACGGTGCTGAAGTTAGCCACCGTCTCGGTGGCCATGTTCGCTTTTGTTTTTGTTGTGATGGTGCCCCTTTACAATGTGCTTTGCGATGCGCTTGGCATTAACGGCAAAACTTCGGCACAAGCCTATACAGCGGTCGACGCCGCGGTGGATACCGGGCGATCAATCACCGTGCAGTTCATTGCTACAAATAATGATGGCATGCCTTGGGAGTTCCGCCCACAGGTAACTGCAATGGCCGTTCATCCCGGCGCCGCTAACGATACGGTTTTTTTTGCGGCTAACCCAACGACCCAGGACATGGTGGCACAGGCTATCCCAAGCGTTTCGCCTTCTCGTGCAGCAGAGTACTTCCACAAGACGGAGTGTTTTTGCTTTAACCAGCAGCCGCTTGGGGGAGAAAGCAACACGTTGATGCCGCTGCAATTTATTGTCGATCAAGATTTACCCAAAGACATCAAGACGATCACCTTGTCTTACACGCTATTTGATGTAACAGCACGTGTGAGCGACCAGATCGCTGCGCGATAGGCCGACGTTGCAACCGGCCAGAATAAAACGGAGATAACCATGGCAACCACAGAACAGGCACCAGCAGGCTTCGAGAAGTATTATGTCCCCGAAAGCTCGAGTCTCGCAGTGCGCGCAACCATTGGCTTGCTGGCAACGGTGTTTGGTGCCGGCCTGTTGCTCAATGACATGACCTTTGGCGAGCCAGGTGCCGCCAGCATGTCTAAGTGGGTGCTGATCGCGGGGCTTGTCTTTTTCATTTTCACCTTGGCCAGCTGGTTTAGAACAGCCATCCGCGAAAATTTGCAGGGAATGAACAGTGCGCAGCTCGGACACAGCTATGTATTGGGTATGTTCTGGTTTATTTTTTCAGAGGTTATGTTCTTTGCGGCGTTCTTTGGCGCCTTGTTCTACGTTCGACAACTGGCAGGACCTTGGTTGGCGGGTGAGGGCGAAGCAGGGCGAATGAACGATCTGCTGTGGCCGGGCTTTGATTTCACTTGGCCTCCAATGATTACCCCACAGGAGGCAGTGGGCGGTGTTGATAGTCAACCGATTGCAAACAATGGTGCGTTCCTCACCCAAGACCGATCGATGGCCTTTGCTGACGCGCATCATTGGTATCAATGGCTGCCTATGTGGAATACGATCATCTTGCTTTCCTCGAGCTTTACGGTGCATGTGGCGCACACAGCCCTGCTCAAGGATCAGCGGTCCAAATTTAATTTATGGCTCGGTATCACCGTGGCACTGGGCATTATTTTTCTTGGGTTGCAGGCAGCCGAATATTACGAAGCGTATGCATTGTTTGGATTGACCTTGAATTCAGGCATCTATGGGTCGACGTTCTTTATGTTGACCGGCTTCCACGGGTTCCACGTTGCCATGGGGATGACCATGCTGCTTATTCAGCTCATCCGATCCATGAAAAACCACCATTTTACGGCCACGGATCACTTTGGGTTTGAAGCATCCACCTGGTACTGGCATTTTGTCGACGTGGTGTGGGTTTTCCTCTTCCTTTTCGTCTATATTCTTTAGGCGAGATTCGGGTCTAATGGGGGCGCGCAGGCGCCCCTTTTTATTGCGCTTTTGCGGTGTGAAGGCACAGATTCTCCCAAGCGACGTGTTGTGTTTTTAGCGGCATTACTTGGGAGGGTTCAGTTCTTTGAATTCCTGTGACTCGACGGTGCCTGAATCCCAGGGGTTGCGGTTGCCAAGCTGTCCTGTAGCGACCCCAAAAATGATGACCGTGATGAGACCGGTGGCCAGAGCTAGCCGGATGCCAAGCGAGGTAAACAGGCGCTTTTTAGTCGGGTCTCCTTGATCCGTCAGCAAAAAGAAAAGCCCTGACCCCAAACTGATAACCAGAGCAAGCATGAAAAATCCAATCAACACTTTGAGCAAAATAGGCATCCTTCTCGGGCTTGACCCGTCGGTGATTTGGCGGTGAGCTCCAGAGAGTTTAACGCGAAGGTAGGCTTTCTGGCGTTTTCGCTCGAATGGCGTCTGACGTTATTTACGCTTCTGCTCACGCCAGCCTTAATAACGCTTGGATTCTGGCAGCTGGAGCGGGCTGAGCAAAAGCGTACGCTGTCGGAGCAGTACGCCTTCCGCGCTGCCCTGCCGCCAATAACGCTGGGCGAAGCGGTACAACTTTCCGAGGAAAACCTCGCCGAATTGCGCGATCGTCGTATTGCGTTCATTGGTACAGCAGTCGCTCAGGACTATCTACTGCTTGATAATCGCTTACATAACGGCCAATTTGGGTATGAAGTCATTGCGCTTATTGAGGCGGGCGGCTACCGAATTCCCGTAAATTTGGGGTGGCTACCCGGGGACCCTGCGAGGCGCTCACTGCCCGCAGTGACGCTACCAGTCGTTGAGCAGCAGTGGGCGGGAAGGGTCTACGCGCCTAAAGACAGCGCCTATATCCTTGGTGAGCAACCGCCCCCAGACTCGCTACCAGCGGTGATTCAATCCTATGAGGCGGCAGAATATGCTCGGGCCTTGAGCGATATTACTGCCGCCCCGATACCGGTGTTCATGGTTCGCGTGGACAGCACGCACCCTGCTGCATGGGTCGCCGATTGGCCCGTGATTAACCAGACCCCTGAAAAGCACACGGCTTATGCGGTGCAATGGTTTATGATGGCCGCCGTGTTGTTTTGTGCTTTTGTGCTTCGGTCGTCAAATATTGGGCCGCTGTTGCTGGGTCGACGCCCGTCGAAATTACCGTAAGGACACACCATGTCTTCATCCCCCGCGGCGGGTACTAGCCGATTACCGCTGTTACTTATTGTCGGCACCCCCGTCATAATCATTTTGGCCGCCTCCTGGTTGTGGTATTTCGTGGCTCAGGGACAGCTCGACTTGGTTGCGGCGCTAGGCACCTCGAACAACGGCACACTTATTACACCCCCGCGCCAGATAAAGGATGCCGCGTTTACAGACGACGCTGGCGCCGCTTTTCGCTGGCAAGACCTGGATCCTCGATGGACCATGGTGGTCGTGAACCGGGGATCGATCTGCGGTGCTTCCTGCTTAGACCGACTCTATCTAACGCGTCAGCTTCATATCGCCCTGGGTAAAGAGTTCAATCGGATTAGGCGTGTCATGATTAATGATGCGACCGTATCGGAGGTGTCTATCCAAGCGCCTAAGATGGCGCAGTCGACACTGCTGATGGATTATCTTGCTGAAAATCACAAGGGGCTGGTGCCTTTGGCGATGGCTGCGGACCGTCTAGAGCAAGGTTTTCCGGAGCTTACCGATCAACCAGACCAGTGGTTTTTAGTGGATCCCGCCGGGTGGATCATGATGCGGTTTGATGATGATCTTGATTACAAGGCGGCTATTTCAGATTTGAAATTCCTCCTGAAGAACTCGGCGGGTTGAGCGTGGACTCATTGATCAATACGCCGAGAGCCACGTGGCGTGACTATCTTGAGCTAACCAAACCACGCGTGGTCGCGCTCATGATTCTCACGGCGCTTATTGGCATGTGCATGGCTGTTCCAGGCTTCGTGCCTTGGCAACCTTTAGTGCTTGGAAATTTGGGAATTGCGCTTTGTGCTGGAGCGGCAGCAGCTATCAATCACTTGGTTGATGAGCGAATCGATCGGCAGATGTCTCGCACTCGGTCGCGCCCTGTGGCGACGGGTACGGTCAGCCCGCGCGCTGCCGCGATCTTTGCCGCCTTCCTGACCCTGGCGGGCATTACGGTTCTAGTCGTTTGGGTTAACACGCTGACCGCCGTACTCACCGTGGCCAGTCTTATTGGCTATGCCTTTGTGTACACCATGTTTTTGAAGCGTGCGACGCCACAAAACATCGTGATTGGGGGCCTGGCAGGCGCTGCACCGCCGCTTCTGGGGTGGACCGCTGTGACCGGTGAGATCCACGGTCACGCGCTGCTGCTGGTGCTGATTATTTTTGCCTGGACGCCACCACACTTCTGGGCCTTGGCGATTCACCGGCGCGAGGAATATGCATCGGTCGGGATTCCGATGTTACCCGTTACGCACGGCGTGGGGTTTACCGCGTTGCATATCTTTCTTTACACGATAATCATGTTCTTGATCACGCTATTACCCTTTGCGACTTTGTTGAGCGGATGGCTCTATCTCCTGGGCGCCATCGTTTTGGGCGCGATTTTTATTTACTGGTCTATCGAAATCTTGCGCGGCAAAAATCCGAAGGCGCCCATGGAAACCTTTAAATTTTCGATTACGTACTTATTGGTGCTATTTGTCGTTATGTTGGCGGATCATTGGTTGATCGATCTGGGTGTTTAAAGGAGCAGTTAAAGAGCCTATGGCAGTGGTATTAACAACGCGAAACAAGGTATGGATTACCGTCGGTGCGGTGCTCTTATTTATGACGCTCGTTGTCATGAGCTTCGTGCATCGGATCCAACAGCCGCGCGTGATGACCACTGCGGAGATGCAGGTCAATGGCTTGTATTTGTTTGAGACGCCCCGTGATCCCGGACAGTTTGCGTTGCAAAGCCATCGAGGCAAGCCGTTTACAGCATCAGATTTGCAAGGCAGGTGGACCATGATCTTTTTTGGGTTCACTCATTGCCCGGATGTTTGCCCAACGACGCTCGCCTTTTTGTCACAGCTAATGACACAGTTGGAGTCCACCGAGGTCGACGATACCGCGGTGGTGATGGTGTCAGTTGATCCAGCTCGTGATACCGCGGCAGTGCTGCAAGATTATGTACCCTACTTTAATCCGGAATTTACCGGCGTAACCGGTGAGTTTGTCGACATTTTAAAATTTGCCCGCACCTTTAACGCGCCGTTTCGCAAGGTTACCGCCGAAGATGGGAGCTACCAGGTTGATCATAGCGCTAACATTGTTTTAGTAAATCCGCGGGGCCACTACCATGGGTTCTTTAAGGCACCGCTGGATTTGGCGAAAATGAAAGTGACTTACCGCTCCGCCCGTTACCTTTGGGAGAACTGAGCTTATGGCAAACCTATTAATTCTCGTCGATGGATCTTCATATCTTTTTCGGGCCTATCATGCGCTGCCGGCGCTGACCAACTCGAAAGGCTTGAACACTGGCGCTGTGAAAGGCGTTATCGGCATGATTAAAAAACTGGTGGCCGATTATCCCGATGGGGAGGTGGTGGTGATCTTTGATGCAAAGGGCCCCACGTTTCGCAATGAGATGTATGCGGACTACAAAGCTAACCGACCGCCTATGCCCGAAGAGCTTCGCGAACAGATAGAGCCGATCCACGAAATAATCCGCGCGATGGGTCTGCCGCTTGTTTGTGTATCTGGTGTGGAAGCTGATGACGTTATCGGCACGCTCGCAAAACAAGCGTCAGAGCGAGGTCAGCCGGTGCTCATCTCAACCGGCGATAAAGATATGGCGCAGTTGGTTAACGAGCACGTAACCCTGGTTAACACCATGACCAATACGCTAATGGATCGCGATGGGGTGGTCGCTAAGTTTGGTATTCCGCCCGAGCTGATTATTGATTTCTTGGCGCTGCAGGGCGACAAGGTCGACAACATTCCCGGGGTTCCTGGGGTGGGGGAGAAAACAGCACTTGCGCTGCTGACCGGGCTTGGCGGTCTCGACGAGATCTTTGCCAACCTTGATCGAGTGGCGGATCTCGATGTCCGTGGGGCCAAGAATCTGGGAGCTAAATTAGAGGCCAATCGCGAGTCGGCGCAGTTGTCTTACCAGCTCGCAACGATCAAAACGGACTGTGAGTTAGCACTTGCAGCCGATGACCTGAAGTCAAAACCGGCAAGTGATGACCAACTCGTTCAGTGGTTTCGTGAAATGGAGTTTAAGAGCTGGCTGTCAGATGCTTTGGCAGGAGAGCCACTCCCGACTGACGAGCAGGAGGTTGCTGCAGGCTCAGCACAGCCCTTACAGGTAGAAACAGTGCTTAACGAGGCGTCCTGGCAGCGCTGGCTTGAGGTGCTGAATAAAGCCGAACTCTTTTCTTTTGATACAGAAACCACGAGCCTCAACTATATGGAGGCTGAAATCGTTGGTGTCTCCTTTGCGGTGGAGGCCGACAGGGCGGCTTACGTGCCGCTCGCCCATGATTATCCAGGCGCACCTGCGCAACTAGATCGCCAGCAGGTGTTGGCGGATCTTAAGCCGCTGCTTGAAAATCCCGATGCTAAAAAGGTTGGCCAGAATCTGAAATACGACGCTAATGTCCTGGCAAATTACGGCATCACCTTGTCGGGCATTGCCCATGATTCGATGCTGGAGTCATACGTTTTAGATTCAATTGGCACTCGACATGATATGGATTCCCTGGCCTTAAAATACCTCGGAGAGAAGACGATTACCTTTGAAGAGGTGGCTGGCAAGGGCGCCAAGCAACTCACTTTCAACCAGGTTGCCATCGAGCAGGCGGCCCCTTACGCCGCCGAGGATGCTGCGATTACACTGAGGCTACATGACGCGCTGTGGCCAAAGTTGAGCGCAGAGCCCTCCTTGTCAGGACTTTATGAGACCCTTGAGCTGCCATTGATATCGGTACTGTCGAGGATTGAGCGCAACGGTGCACGTATTGATCGTCAGCGATTGGCAGACCAAAGCCACGAATTGAGCGGACGCTTGGATACCCTGGAGGCACGCGCTCACGAGTTGGCAGGAGAGGCCTTTAATCTGGGGTCACCCAAGCAGCTTGGCCACATACTGTTTGAAAAACTTGAACTGCCTGTTCTCAAAAAAACGCCAAAAGGTGCGCCCTCTACGGCGGAGGATGTACTTACGGAGCTCGCGCTCGATTACCCGCTACCCGCCGTGCTTATGGAATACAGGAGCTTGTCCAAGCTGAAGTCCACCTATACCGACAAACTTCCTGAGATGATTAGTCCGGTCACGGGTCGCGTGCACACCTCTTACCATCAAGCCGTAACCGCGACAGGGCGTCTGTCTTCCTCGGACCCTAACTTACAAAATATCCCGATTCGAACCGAGGAGGGCCGGCGGATCCGCCAAGCCTTTTGTGCATCTCCGGGCTATAGGATTGTGGCCGCGGATTACTCGCAGATAGAGCTGCGCATCATGGCGCATCTCTCCCAAGACTCGGGACTTTTGGGGGCCTTTAAAGAGAACCTAGATGTTCACAGCGCGACCGCCGCCGAGGTATTTGATACTCCTCTTGAAGCCGTTTCGGGGGATCAGCGTCGAAAAGCCAAAGCGATCAATTTTGGTTTGATTTACGGCATGTCAGCGTTCGGGTTGGCCAAGCAGCTGCGCCTTGGTCGGCATGAAGCCCAAGAGTACATTGACCGTTACTTCGACCGCTATCCCGGCGTTGCGCGTTACATGGATGTCACCCGCGCTGTGGCCCACGAGCAAGGGTATGTTGAAACCCTGTTCGGCCGTCGTCTTTACCTGCCCGAAATTAACGCCCGCAATAAGCAGCGCCAGCAGGCCGCAGAGCGGACTGCTATTAACGCTCCGATGCAAGGAACCGCCGCTGACATTATCAAGCGCGCAATGATTGCTGTTGATACATGGCTTACCTCGGATGGCATCGACGCCAAGATGATTATGCAGGTGCATGACGAGCTGGTATTTGAGGTGAAGGACACCGAGACCGATCGGCTCATGGCGACATTGCCCACACTGATGGCAGGGATCGCCAATCTGGACGTGCCGTTATTGGTGGAGGCGGGTATGGGTGATAACTGGGATCAGGCGCACTGAGAGCGTGAGCATGTTAGGCCTTGGCGGCGGCTCTTAATCAGGGGTCTTCTGGCTCGGTCTCGGGTGTCAGCACGGAATCATCGGTGAGCCACGCGGTTAATTTCTTCTCCAGTTCTTTGAGCCCATCTCGCTTCAGCGAGGAAAACAGCTGTGCGCTAACGAGGTCACCGAACTCTAGCAGGCGTGCCTGCACGCCAAGCAGGCTACTCTTCGCGGGCCCTTTTTTTAACTTGTCAGCTTTTGTGAGAAGCACATGGACGGGCATTGTTGCTGCAGATGCCCAGGCAATCATCTGCTCATCTTGATCGGTCAGGGGATGGCGCACATCCATGAGCAAAATGAGACCGCGTAAACTTTGGCGGTGCTGCAGGTAGTTTTCCATGTGCCGGTTCCACTCCCGTTTCATTTTCAGCGGTACCTTTGCATAGCCATAACCGGGCAAATCAACGAGTCGTTGGGTCTCACTGAGGCTAAAAAAGTTAATTAGTTGGGTTCGCCCCGGGGTTCTGCTTGTCCTGGCCAGCTTGGAGTTTTCTGTTAACGTATTGATAGCACTCGATTTTCCGGCATTTGAGCGGCCCGCGAAGGCCACTTCTGAGCCGCTGTCCGGGGGTGCATTACTGAGCTGGCTGGCGCTCTGCAGGAAGGTCGCGCGCCGAAAATTCAGGGTTTTCAGGTGCAGTGTTTGTTCATCTTCTGTGGACATAGTTGGGTTTTGTGCTCTGCGCCGGATTGTCTATAATACCGCGCGTTTTGCCGGAGACGCAGGTCTCACGAAAATTAACTCATCACCGGCCGGAAACGCCGGGATCAAGGAAAGAGAAATGATTAAATCTGTCGTCGCCAGCTTGGGCCTGGCTAGTATAGTCGTCGCTGCCCCCACACTGGCGGAACCCAACATGGACAAATACAACCGCTCCTGCGCGGCCTGTCACGTCAGTGGGGTCGCGGGTGCGCCAAAGTCGCATGATGTTGCCGCCTGGGAGTCTCGAATGAGCAAAGGGATGGATGCGTTGGTTGCGTCTGTCAAAAACGGCCTAAACGCGATGCCGCCAACGGGTTTGTGTGCAGACTGTACTGATGAAGAGTATCAAGAGCTTATTACATACATGGCGACAGCCAAGTAACACCTCTAACGGGAACACACCATGTTGGCACATAACACACTTCGCACGCTTCTCTTTGTTTTGAGCTTTGGCCTCGTGGCGACGGCTCAGGGTGCCGGAATCATGAAAGGTGATGCCGCCGCAGGCGAAGGCAAGGCGGTGACATGCTCGGCATGCCATGGCGCTGATGGCAACAGTGCTGTTTCCACCTTCCCGAAGCTGGCCGGACTCGGTGAAAAATATTTGCTAAAGCAGATGAAGGACATTCGCGACGGCCGCCGTCCGGTCGCTGTCATGGCGGGCCAGGTCGATAATATGACCGATCAGGACCTCGCCGACATCGCGGCGTTTTATGATGCCCAGGAGCGCACCAGCGAGATGGCTGATGAAGAGCTTGTTGACCTTGGGCGTAAGGTTTACATGTCAGGCATTATGGAGCGCAAAGTGGCGGCTTGTTCCGGGTGCCACAGTCCTTCCGGGAAGGGTAACGGACCTGCTGGCTTCCCTGGCTTGGCGGGCCAGCACGCGGATTACATAGCCGCGCAGCTCCAAATGTTCCGCACGGGTTACGAGAGCCCCGAGGGCCGCACCAACGACGGTGATTCTAAAATCATGCGTACGACGGCGTTTGAGCTGAGTGATCTCGAAATCAAAGCGGTAGCCAGCTACGCGTCAGGGCTCAGGCAGTAATCACAGCCATTGCGGCGGCGGGGAACATCTGCCACCGAATGAGGTCAAACGCTTGTTCCGTCTGGGGTAGCTGAGGAACGTTACGCAGGCGTGTTATGGTTGTCGCCAGTACCTAAGGATTCTTTGGAGGCGGTCTTGAAAGCGGTTCTTACTCGGTCTTTTCTCTTACTGACTATGCTCTTGGCGCTAGGCGTCCAGGTTGTCTCTGCCCAGGATTCATGGGAAGTGGGCACTCACTATACGGTGATCAACCCCGCCATTAGGGTGGGTCCGTCGGACCAAGTCGTTGTCACCGAATTTTTTTGGTACGGCTGTGGCCATTGCTACACCTTTGAACCCATGCTCGAAAGTTGGAAAAAGAACTTGCCTGAGGGGGCTCGTTTTCAACCTTCTCCAGCCGTCTGGAACGACATGATGAAGCTTCACGCTAAGGCGTATTTTGTGGCAGAGGCTCTCGGGGTGGTTGATGTGATGCACAGCGCTATTTTTAAGGCAATGCACGTCGACAGAAATCGCCTTGGGTCGGTTAGTGCCGTGAGGGACTTGTATGTTGCAAACGGCATCTCGGGCGCTGACTTTGATAAAGCGTTTAATGCCTTCGGCGTCAACAGCCTAGTCAACCAGGCAGAGGCCCGCGCCAAGTCCGCCAAAATCTCGGGAACGCCCTCGGTGATGGTCAACGGGAAATATTTGATCGAGGCGAGAAAGGCGGGCAGCCAGGCAAACATGCTAAAGATAGCTGACTTTCTTGTGCAAAAAGAGCTCGCAGCGGGCGCTTAACGGCTGCCGCTGTTTGTTGTTCCGGCGCTTTGAGGTAGGGGCAGTGCCGTTCGAGAGACCACTTTTCTCAGCTCAAAACTTGAGTGGACACCCGTTACCCCAGCAATTCGCGTGAGGCGGCCTAACAAAAATTGCTCGTAATGGGCCATGTCGACAACTACTACCTTAATCAAATAATCGGCGCTTTGCCCGGTGACAACGCAACACTCAATAACCTCGGGGTAGGCGCTGATAGCGGCCTCAAATGCCTCGAAGCGTTCGGGAGTATGCCGATCCATGGTAACTCCAATATGGGCAGTGAGTGTCAGCCCTAAGCGTGATTGGTCGAGCAAGGTCACCCGCGACTTGATGATGCCCTCAGATTCCAGCCGCTTTACCCGGCGGGTGCAGGGGGTCGGGCTTAATCCGACACGGTCGGCCAGTTCGAGGTTACTTAGCCCTCCATGCTCCTGGAGCAGCCCCAAAATCTTAATATCGGTTCTATCTAACGTCACATTCTAACTCCTGCTCGCGAGCATGATGGCAATAAAAACTAAAAATACTTAATAAGTGAGACAATAACACTAAAAAACCGCAAAATTAGGGGTAATTTGGTGAAAAAAGCCCGTACTAAGCCGTTACACTGCGTGCTTTGCCTATTGGGAGAAGCCCGCCATGAGCCCTGCAAACAGTCACGGTGCTTTCAGCCATGCCAAGTACCGGCCTTTTACCCCCGTTCAGAAGTCGGACCGTCGATGGCCCGATCGCGTCATTGAAAAAGCGCCCCATTGGTGCTCGGTTGACTTGCGTGATGGAAATCAGGCGCTGGTAGAGCCTATGAATGCTGCCCAGAAGTTGCGGCTTTGGGAGCAGCTCGTCGCCGTGGGTTTTAAAACCATCGAGGTGGGATTCCCCTCCGCCTCGAGTCACGACTTTGATTTTCTTCGAAAACTGATCGAGGAGGAGCGAATACCTGACGATGTTACCGTTCAGGTACTGGTGCAGGCGCGCGCCGAACTCATTACTAAAACCTTTGAAGCGCTGCGGGGCGTCAAAAAGGCGGTTGTTCATTTTTATAACTCAACGTCTACGGTTCAACGCCGCGATGTGTTCAAACTCGATCGTCAGGGCATCATTGATATCGCGGTAGCGGGCGCCAAACTCGTCAGAGCGGAGGCCGCGCGCTATCCAGACACAGCATGGACCTTTGAATACAGCCCGGAGAGTTTTACTGGCACCGAGCTCGATTTTGCGGTGGAGATCTGCAATGCGGTGAATGAAGTGCTTGAGCCCACCCCTGATGCCCCGGTGATTATCAACCTGCCCGCCACGGTGGAGATGAGCACGCCGAATATTTATGCCGATCAGATTGAGTGGTTTTGCGATCACGTTGCCCGACGTGAGGCACTGCTTATTTCGCTCCATACTCACAATGATCGCGGCTGTGCTGTGGCTGCCGGCGAGCTTGGCGTGATGGCTGGGGCCGACCGGGTAGAAGGAACGCTGATGGGTAACGGCGAGCGAACTGGCAATATGGATATCGTGACCATGGCCATGAATCTTTATAGCCAGGGCATCGACCCCATGCTTAATTTTGAACACATGGACGAGCTCATTGCCGTGGTCAGGGAGTGCACCCAGATTCCTGTTCACCCGCGACATCCCTATGCGGGCGACCTGGTGTTTACCGCATTCTCGGGCAGCCATCAGGATGCCATCAACAAATGCCTCTCGCTGCGTGCGCCAGCTGACCCGTGGGATGTGGCCTACCTGCCTATCGACCCGCGTGATATTGGTCGAACCTATCAGGAGGTTATTCGCATCAATAGTCAGTCGGGAAAAGGGGGCGTGGCGTACGTCTTGCAGCGCGATTACGGCTATGAATTACCGCGATGGCTGCAAGTGGATTTTAGTCAAGCGGTCCAGCAGCTAGCCGAGCAAAGTGAGTCCGAAGTGGCGTCCGAAGATATCCATCGCTTATTCGAAGCTACGTATTTGCGTGCAGGCGCTGGGTGGGAGCTGGGGCGTTATCAGCTGGCGCGGAACGAGGGAGAGGATGCGCTGACAGCCACGCTGAAAACGCCTTCAGGTGAGACCAACTTGTCGGGACGGGGCAACGGCGTCATCGACGCCTTCGTAAACGGCCTCGAAGCACATTTTGGTCGTCGAATTGTGGTCGTTGAGTACAGCGAGCACACGCTGGGCCAGAGCGCGGACGCTGAGGCTGTATGCTATGTACAACTCAATGTTGATGGCGAGCGCCCCTGTGGCGTGGGCCGCAGCCATGACATTGTCCAAGCAACTGTGAATGGCATTTTGTCAGCGCTGGTGGCCATTGATATGGATGCGTCGGCAGCAGCGTGATGTTGGTGTTCGCCAGCAGCCCCAGACAGTGCTGATAGAGCAGTGGCGGCGGTTGCCAGCTGTGTCACAATAGCTTTGCCCTAAAAACAACCTCAGGTGTCGAGCAATGGCCGCAGAAGACCCTTTAAAGCGGCAAGAAAGCGAACCGGGTGGTTTCTCCTGGGCCGCTGTTCGCAGAGATCTTTTTCAATCGACGCTGGTTGCGCCCTATGACGAGGACCACGGAGATATAGAATTCTCCAGAAGGTTAACGATCTATCGCTTAATGCAGTTGGTGATGCTTGCCGCTTTGGTCGTCGTCATCATCGACTCGAGCAGCGTGTTGCCGGATGCCTTTTCGCTGTTAGCATCCGCTGTTGCGGCAGCACTTTTGGTGGTTGCGACCAGCCTCTGGGTTTTCAGGCGCGGAACGTTTTTGTTGCCTCCGATCATCCCACTGCTCGCAACTCTTGGGGTTATTCTTTGGTCGATAGCCAGCGGTAACGCACAACACTATTTTTGGTTATTCCCACTGATGGTTGCTTTGGCTGGGTTGCTGTCTACGACTATCGCGGTGGCACTTGGCTTGGTTGTTATCGCTTCTTTAATCGTGATGCAGCGAGCGGATATGCACCCGTGGTCCGTTGTGAGTGATTTGATTCTCGTGATAACCCTCGTACTCGTGATTGGCGTGATGCGACTGGTGGCTCGGCAGTCCAAGGAACTTGCCGATCTTGCCTTAACGGATCCATTGACTGGCGCTTACAATCGACGATATCTCATGCCACAAACGCAGCGAAATTTAGCGGACTACCAGCGCTATATGAGACTTTCCTCTTTGCTGCTTATTGATATCGATCACTTTAAATCCATTAACGATGATTACGGTCACGCTACCGGTGATCGAGTATTGCAGGGCGTCGTGAAGCTTATCAGTGACCGTATTCGCGGTGTCGATATGCTGTTTCGCCTTGGGGGAGAGGAGTTTGTGGTCTTACTCACAGAAGTGGCTTCCCCGTCAGCGGTAAAAGTGGCTGAGGAGCTAAGAAAGATGATTAAGGCGTTGGAACTTCTGCCCGACCGGTCGGTGACGGTGAGTATTGGTGTGTGCGACGTGTCCCAGACTGCGTCACCTACCGATTGGCTGGGGCTGGTAGACTCGGCGATGTACCGTGCAAAACAAAAAGGGCGTGATCGAGTTGAAGCTATTCAATCCTCCAAAGGTGCTGTAGCCGGTGAATTGGTTAATATCACGGCCTGGCGCTAGCCGATGGCTGCTGTTGGGTTTGTTGCTGATTCAGGTTGGCTGTTCAAGTACGACGTTCCTCTACAATCGACTGGATACGCTCATCGGTTGGTACCTAAGCGACTACGTGACACTCAGTCGCGAGCAACGCAAGGATTTTGATGGCCGTGTCAACGAGCTCCTTGACTGGCATCGCGCTGAAGAATTACCCCGGTATGTTGTTTGGCTAACCGCGTTTGAGGCCAGTCTCGAGGATGGTCTGTCAGAGAGTGAGCTCGATCATTTACTCGACCAGGTTGAGGCAGCTGCAGATCGTTTGCAGGAGCGTGTCCTTAATTTGCTGCTCGACTTTGGTACGACCTTGTCAGCCGAGCAACGTCTGGAGTTTGTGCAAACGCTCCAGTCAGACCAGGCCAATCTGGAAGAAAAATACCTAAACCGGTCAGACGAGGAATACATAGGAGCCATCGAGAAGCAGTTTCAGAAAAATCTCGGTCGCTTCTTGGGGAGTTTATCTGAAGCACAAAAAAACACGATCCGCACGGGCAGCGAAACCTACATTAGGCTCGACTTTTTATGGGTTGAAGACCGAGCGCGCTGGGTTGCCCAGCTTGATGCGCTCCTGAGAATTGATGACCCGGCTTGGCCGGAGCAAGCGCGAAAGATTTATCAACTGCGTCGCGCCAATCGCGGGTCTGACTACGAGCAGGCGTTTGCTCACAACACGGATGTGTCACGACAGCTGGTACGCGCGGTCATTAATCAGCGCACACCAAAGCAGGACCGAAGACTTCGGCGAGAGATACATCAGTATCGCGCCGATTTCGAGGATCTTATTTCCCGCGGAGAGCCCCTCAGTCGAGAAGCGTTAGGTCTCTGACGGCGCCTTTATCGGCGCTGGTCACCATTTTGGCGTAGACCTTCAGTGCGGGACTTACCTGACGTGGCCGTGTTTTCGCCGGTTGCCAGGGCTTTTCGGCATGATCCATGGCCTCGCGACGTGCTGCTAATTCTGCGTCATCAAGATCCACATTAATGCGGCGGTTCGGGATGTCGATGGAGATAGGGTCGCCTTGTTGTACCAGTGCTATAGCTCCGCCGGCCGCGGCTTCAGGCGAAACGTGCCCGATGGATAGGCCGGATGTGCCTCCCGAGAAGCGCCCATCGGTGATCAATGCGCAGGCTTTTCCCAGCCCCTTCGATTTCAGGTAGCTCGTTGGGTAAAGCATTTCCTGCATCCCGGGGCCTCCTCGAGGGCCCTCATAGCGAACGATAACGACGTCACCCGGGCTGACTCGATCCTCTAGAATGTCGGCAACAGCATCTTCCTGACTCTCGCAAATATGGGCCGGACCGGTGAAGGTTAAGTTGTCGTCATCGACGCCGGCGGTCTTCACAACGCATCCATCCTCGGCGATGTTGCCAAAAAGAACGGCAAGCCCTCCCTCCAGAGAATAGGCATGCTCAAGTGCGCGAATACAACCACCCTCGCGATCAAGATCTAGGCTGGGCCAACGGGTGTCCTGACTAAACGCCGTTTGGGTCGGTATACCGGCGGGTCCGGCAGAGTACATTTTTTTCACGGCCTCACTTTGCGTTGTCGCGATATCCCATTCGGCTAGCGCCTCAGCCATTGTGTCGCTGTGAACCGTGTGGGTCGCGGTATTTATGAGCCCTGCCCGATTTAATTCACCCAGAATTGCCATAACACCGCCCGCGCGATGAACGTCTTCCATATGATACAGCTGGGTGCTTGGCGCCACTTTGCAGAGCTGAGGAATACCGCGACTCAGCGAGTCGATATCCGCCATGGAAAACGCCACTTCGGCCTCCTGCGCGGCGGCAAGAAGGTGGAGAATGGTATTGGTTGAGCCGCCCATGGCGATATCGAGCGCCATGGCATTCTCAAAAGCGGTGCGATTGGCGATGTTCCTTGGGAGCACCGAGGCATCATCTTTGTCGTAGTAGCGCTTGGCGAGCTCAACAATACGCTGACCGGCCCTACGGAACAGCGCTTCTCTGTCAGCATGAGTGGCGAGCAGCGAGCCATTGCCTGGCAGGCTCAATCCAAGTGCTTCCGTCAGGCAGTTCATAGAGTTGGCGGTGAACATGCCAGAACAGGAGCCACAGGTAGGGCACGCTGAGCGTTCGTACTCCTCCACGGTGGCATCGTCCACCGAGCTGTCTGCCGCGATGACCATCGCATCTACCAGATCCAGCTTGGTCTCGGAAAGCTTGGTCTTGCCGGCTTCCATGGGGCCCCCTGATACAAAGATGCAGGGTATGTTCAAGCGCATTGCCGCGTTGAGCATGCCGGGAGTAATTTTGTCGCAGTTTGAAATACAAACCATGGCATCTGCACAGTGTGCGTTCACCATATATTCAACTGAGTCAGAAATGATGTCCCGGGAGGGCAAGCTGTAGAGCATGCCATCATGGCCCATGGCAATACCGTCATCCACAGCGATCGTGTTGAACTCTTTGGCCACGCCGCCGGCCGCCTCAATTTCTCTTGCGACTAGTTGCCCTAGGTCTTTTAGGTGGACATGCCCGGGAACAAACTGGGTGAACGAATTAACGACGGCGATGATAGGCTTATTGAAATCGCCGTCTGTCATGCCCGTAGCCCGCCAAAGTGCGCGGGCGCCTGCTTGGTTGCGGCCGGCGGTTGAGGTTTTTGAACGATACTGTGGCATGACAATCTCTCGGAGCGAGTGTTTCGATGAGGGGTTTTTTCGTGGGCGAGAGTTTACCACTCTCGGTCCTTGCAGGGCGCAGTCCTCCCACCGGTTTTGCCGATAAGTAGTCCGTTAGCCAATCTGGCGGATCAACGCCTTTGAGTTTCGCTGCAGATTGTAGAGCGCCTGGCGCTCTGTGGGTAGCTGATCGAGGCTGGTCTCGCTGAATCCCTGCTCCAGAAACCAGTGCGTGCTTTGGGTGGTCAGGACAAACAGGGATTGGACGCTCAAGCTTCTCGCTTCCTCTTCGAGCAGTGATAGCAAGTGCTGGCCTCGCCCACCGCCTCGATAATCTTCGTGTGTCGCCACACAGGCAATCTCCGCTGTGTTTGAGTCACGAAACGGGTAGAGTGCCGCGCAGGCAATAATCCGCCCGTCCCGCTCGAGCACGCGAAAATTATCGATCTCCCGCTCTAAGCGCTCTCGTGAACGGCGCACCAGAATGCCTTGATCCTCCAGCGGCCGAATCAGATCTAAGACACCGGCGATATCGTCGGCGTGGGCCCGCCGGACCTGCTCGTAAACGTCTTGGCTGATCAACGTGCCCCCGCCATCATGGGTAAACAGTTCTTCTATCAGCGCACCGTTGCGCTCATAACTGATGATATGCGCACGATGAACGCCCTGGTCACAGGCTCGACAGGCGGCGTCCCGATGCTCTTTTTGGACGGGATCGTCCAGCAGCGTCTGCCGGGCATCCTCGACCGTCAGCTGGCGCATAAGCTCGCCTGCTTTGTCCAGCAGGCCAGCCGCTTTGTCCATAATAATAAGCTTGTCTGCTCCCAGCGCTATCGCTGCGGCAGTGGCCAGCTCGTTGGCACCTATGTTGAACACCTCGCCGGTGAGCGAAAAGCCGAGAGGCGATAACAGCAAAATACCCTCGTTGTCTAAGACCCCCGACATACCTACTGCGTCCAGTCGGCGAACCGCACCAGTGAACTGGAAATCGACGCCGTCGACAATTCCTAGGGGTCGCGCGGTGACAAAGTTTCCGCTGACGACGCGCAGCTTGGAGCCATGCATGGGTGAGTCTGGAAGGCCGGTGGAAAGCTGACTCTCGAGTTGGAGTCGCTGACTCGCGACGACATCACGTACGACACCCAGTACCTCTTCGGTCGTAACTCGCACCCCGCGGTGGAGCGTGCCCTCAATACCAAGAGCGTCTAGCGCAAGCTCGATTTCGCCGCGGGTTGCATGCACCAGCACTAACTTAACCCCAAGCAGGTGCAACAGGGCGAGGTCGTGAATCAGATGGGGGAAGGAAGGGCTGTCGAGGGCGCCACTGCCCAAATGAATTACAAAGGTACGCCCCCGGTGAGACCGGATGTAGGGACTGGTATGTCGAAACCAGTCGATGTGATCGAGGGATGTGGGCACGACGTTAGGCTCGAAAAATACGCTTGCAACAGATGGTGTTCAGGAAAAAGCCGCCTAGCCTACCGGAAAAGGGATCAATAAGTCTCGGCAATTGTTGGCTTAGAGATGGGGCCCCACAGTCGTCGGTGAGCAGCTTGGGGTCAGTCTCGTCCCTCAAAAAAGAACGGGTGATGGCGAGAACCGGCTTGGTGGAGACAAGTGATAAATGGGTGACAAGCGGCCCATAGTCCGTAAACTGCAGCCATGGACACAGCGTTAACACTCCCGGCA
>Ga0181562_10000135_pt1 | contig 54009 bp, 59 predicted proteins | sample 011ome_26_FD_139344 | JGI IMG/M metagenome (GOLD analysis project Ga0181562, IMG submission 139344) | Coastal salt marsh microbial communities from the Groves Creek Marsh, Skidaway Island, Georgia - 011511BT metaG (megahit assembly) | ecosystem: Environmental > Aquatic > Marine > Intertidal...
GAAATAATATATATTAAATTAGTCGGCGATATTTTATATAAAACATATAGTGCACAATACAAACCACACAATATAATTGCAATTACTAGCAGATATACGCTACTAAAATGCGAAATTTTATTTATTTTTCTCACGCTATATAAATGATAAAAAATTAATAACCAAATTATAGATACAATTATAATGTAATATTGCCATATATCATTTTTTATAAGTATGTTTGAAAAAAAGATTAGAATAAATACAACAGCAATAAAAGAAAAAGATTTACTTTTATCATTTGAAATACATATTTTAGAAATTTCAAATGCTGATAAAAATATAATAATATTTAAAAATAGTCTTATAACAACTTCATTTGAATACAAAACTATATATAAAATTATTGGGTATATAATACCTGCTGTAATAATTCTTTTATATAGATTGTTCAACATTAAGATTTTCCAAATTTTCTATTAATAGACCTATACCAATTAATAGCATTTTTAAAACTTCTTTTATTAAAGTTTGGCCATAAAGTATTGGTAAAATATAGTTCAGCGTATGAAAGTTGCCATAATACAAAATTACTTAATCTTTTATAACCACCGGTTCTTATTAAAAGATCAACTTCTGGTAAATCTTTTGAATACAAGAAACTTTCAAAGTTTTTATTCTTAAATTTACTTTTACAATACTTTTCAACTGCTTGGTTAATATCTTGTTTTCCACCATAATTTAGAGCAACAAATAAATTTAATGATTTATTCTTACTTGTTTGTTTTTCCATAAGAAATGCATTATCTCTTATTTTTTTTGGTAACTTGCTTAGATCGCCAATAAATTTAATTTTTATATTTTTTTCAATCAAAAAGTTTTTTTCATTTGTGAAAGAATAAAAAAAAAGCTCAAAGAGATTTTTTAACTCTAACTTTGACCTGGTTAAATTCTCGTTACTTAAAGCATACAAAGTTATATTTTTTATATTCTCTTCTAATGCATAACTAATAACTTTTTTAGCAACTATTAAGCCTTTTTTATGACCTTCTTTTTTCTGTAAATTATTATTTTTTGACCAGGTACCGTTCCCATCCATAATGAAGGCGATATGATTTAAGGTATTTTTTGATGATTGCATTTTTTTTATACTTGCATTAAATCAGACTCTTTATCTTTTAATATTTGGTCTGCATTATCGATATGTGTATCTGTTATTTTTTGTATGTATTCGTTCGCTTGTTTTTCATCGTCTTCTGATATTTCTTTCTTTTTAAGCAAATCTTTTATTTTATTATTTGCATCTCTGCGTATATTTCTTATTGCAACTCTTGACTGCTCAACCTCACTTTTAACTAATTTTATAAAATCCATTCTTCTTTCCTCTGTAAGAGGAGGCATTGGTATTCTAATATTAGTTCCTGCTACAGCAGGATTAAATCCTAAATCAGAATTCAAAATTGCCTTTTCAACATTGCCAACCAAATCTTTTTCCCATACTACAATCAATAATGTTCTGGGATCTTCTGCTTTAATACTTGAAACTTGGGAAATAGGTGTGTCATTACCATAATAATCTACCTTTATGCCATCAAGTATAGAAGGATGGGCTCTGCCAGTCCTTATTTTAGCTAAACTAGTCTTAAGAGACTCTATTGATTTTGTCATTTTAGACTCAGTATCTTTTTTAATGTCACTGATCATAATTTATTTAATAATTGTTCCTGTATCCTCACCATTAATAATGCTTATTAATGAATCTTTTTTCAACATATTAAATACTCTTAGAGGAATGTTATTTTCTTTACATAAAACTACTGCGGTAGTGTCCATTACTTTTAATTCATCATTTAAAACCTGATTATATGTTAATTCTTTATATAACAGAGCATCTTTATATTTCACTGGGTCTTTATCATATACACCATCTACTTTTGTTGCCTTAAGAACCATATCTGCATTTATCTCGATTGCTCTTAAACTCGCGGCTGTATCAGTAGTGAAAAAAGGATTTCCAGTGCCAGCTGCAAAAATTACTACCCTTCCTTTTTCTAAATGTCTTATAGCCCTTCTTCTAATATAATCTTCTGAAATTTGATTTATTCTGACTGCTGACATTACGCGACACTGCACATTAAGTTTTTCAATTGCATCTTGTAGCGCTAAAGAATTTATAACTGTTGCAAGCATGCCTATATTATCACCAGTAACTCTGTCAATACCTGCCTCAGCAAGACCAGCTCCTCTAAAAATATTACCACCGCCAACAACAACAGCAAGCTGATTCTTTGTTTTACTAACTTCAACTATATTTGATGATATTTCTTCAACTACATCTGGATCTATACCATACTCATATTTACCAATAAGTGCTTCGCCGCTAAGTTTTAACAAATATCTCTTCATAAAAAATTATAATTTATTTATTTATTTATTTATTTGAGCCATCACTTCATCTGCAAAGTTCTCATCTTTCTTTTCTATTCCTTCTCCTACCTCCATTCGGTAAAAAAATAGAATATTATTATTATGCTTTTTTAATAAATCTTTAATAGTTAAATCATTATCTTTTACAAAGGCTTGGTCTAACAAAGTAACTTCGGAGATATATTTCTTCATTTTTCCTTCAACCATCTTATTAATAATTTCTTCTGGTTTGCCACTTTCTTGTGCTTGTGCTTTAAAAATTTCTCTTTCTTTTTCTAAAATTTCTTCAGATATATCACTTGAATTGAGAGCTAAAGGCTTCATTGCTGCTATATGCATACAAACATCTTTAGCGAGCTCATTATTTTCTTTTTCTAAAGTTACAACCACACCTATTTTTGATCCATGAAGATAATTTCCAATAAAACCATTATCATTTTGAATAGATTTTATTCTTCGTATTTTAACGTTCTCACCAACCTTGCTGACTAGTTCCAACCTTATTTCTTCAATGGTTTTTCCAGACGAATCTTTGTAATTACTAAATTGATCAAGATTACCTTTATATCCTTCTAATGATGCTTGAGATATATACTTAACAAATTTTAAAAAATTTTCATCTTTTGCTACAAAATCAGTCTCGCAATTAACTTCAATCATATTTGCTAAACTACTATCTTTCATAGAAAAACTTATTATTCCCTCAGCCGCAATTCTCGAGGATTTCTTATCTGCTTTTGCCTGGCCAGCTTTTCTCATTGCCTCAACCGCTATATCCATATCACCTTTAGATTCAATAAGAGCTTTTTTGCATTCCATCATTCCAGCTCCCGTTCTATCTCTTAATTCCTTTACCATTTGTGCAGTTATATTACTCATTTTATATCTCTCTATAATTGAATGTTTACGAATCTTTTTTCTCTGTTACTTTTTTGGTTGTGGCTTTTTTGGTTGTTGCTTTTTTAGTTGTGGCTTTTTTAGTTGTGGCTTTTTTGGTTGTTGCTTTTTTGGTTGTTGCTTTTTCCTCATTATCTTTTTTAGCCACTTCTTTTTTAGTTGTTGCTTTTTTGGTTGTTGCTTTTTTCTTTTTTACAACTACTTTTTCATCTGAAGAATTTTTTGCAGATATGGTTTCAGTATCTTCTTTTGTGGTAACAGGTTGTTTTGTTTTTAAAAACTCCTGTCCCTTTTGTATTGCAGAAGAAATTTCATTGCAATATAAACTAATTGCTCTCATTGAGTCATCATTGCCAGGAAAAAAGTAATCTATATTATCAAAAGAATTATTTGTATCAACAACAGCAATTATTGGTATATTAAGTTTCATTGCTTCTTTTACTGCAATATCTTCATAACCAACATCAATAATAAATAAGGCGTCCGGAATTGATTTCATCTCCTTGATTCCACCTAAGCTATTATTTAACTTTTCTATCTCTCTAGACTGCAAAAGTTGTTCTTTTTTTGTTAGCTCCTGATTTTCTTTTACTGCATCTTCCTCTAGGGTTTTTAATCTTTTTATTGATTGTCTCACAGTATTGAAATTTGTTAGCATACCACCAAGCCATCTATGATTTACATATGGCATATTACAACTTTCAGCAGCATTTGAAATGCTATCTCTTGCAGCTCTTTTTGTTCCGACGAATAAAATCTTGCCGCCACTAGACGAAATTTTTTCCGCATAGGCACAAGCATCTTTCATTAGTGGAACTGTTTTTTGAATATCAATTATATGGATATGATTTCTATTACCATATATGTACGGAGCCATTTTTGGATTCCAAAAACTAGTTTGATGTCCGAAGTGGACCCCTGCCTCTAGTAAAGCAGGTATTGTTATATCTGTCATATTATCTCCTTGGGTTAATAATCACTAAGAAAAAGTTATAAAACCTCAACTGAGGCACCCAATATAACTAATAAATTTCTTAGCTAGTTTTAGTTTCGATTGCTTTATATCATAGACTTAGTCTAAGAACAATCTGTATAATAATAACTAATTCTATCAAATATAACCATAATATTATGATTAAAAATAAGGCTGAAATAGAAAAAATGAAAATTGCGGGCAATTTAGCCTCAAAAGTTCTTCTTATGATAGAAGATCACGTAAAACCAGGTATTTCAACCAATGAACTAAATGATATATGTCATAATTATATTGTTAATGAACTTGAATGCATACCGGCGCCATTAAATTATAGAGGTTTTCCAAAATCTATATGCACGTCAATAAATCATCAGGTATGCCACGGAATACCTGATGAAAGAATACTTAAAAAAAAGGATATAATTAATATTGATATCACAGTAATAAAAGATGGGTATCATGGTGATACAAGTAAAATGTTTTTCGTAGGCAAGCCTTCAATTCAAGCAAAAAGGCTTGTAGATATTACTTATGAAGCTTTAAAAATTGGCATTAAAACAGTAAAACCAGGCGCAACATTAGGTGATATTGGAAATAATATTCAAACATTTGCGGAAAAAAATCATTGTTCCATTGTTAGAGAATATTGTGGGCACGGAATAGGAAAAGATTTCCACGAAGAACCTCAAATACTTCATTACGGAGAAAAAGGTGAAGGCTTAAAGCTAAAGCCTGGCATGACATTCACAATAGAGCCAATGATCAACTTTGGCAAAAAAGATGTAAAACTTTTGCCAGATAATTGGACAGTTGTTACAAAAGATCACAGTTTATCTGCACAATGGGAACATACTATCTTGGTTACAAATGATGGCTATGAAGTCCTAACCAAAAGACCCGGCGAAGAAATATAATGAAAAAAGCAAATTTAATAAATAATTTTTCAATAGAAGATGATAAAAAAAATGCATTAAATAATTTTATTTTTTCTAGCTATAAAAAAAAATACAGTATTAAAAAACTTATAAAAGAAAAATCAAATATTACAGATAATCTTATAAAAGACTATTGGAATAAGAATAATTTAAATAATATAAACGCATCATTACTTGCTGTTGGAGGTTATGGCAGAAGAGAACTATACCCTTTCTCAGATATAGATATTTTAATTCTTTTAAAGGATTACAATGATTTAAAAAATAAAAATAATATAGAAAACTTTATTGCTGACATTTGGAAATTGAAAACCTCTGTTGGTCATTCAGTAAGAGACATTGAAGAGTGTATAAAAAACATGAATAAAGATGTAACAGTATATACAAATATACTAGATGTAAGGTTTATAGAAGGAGATAAAAAACTTTACAATGATCTTATTATAAAAATAAAAAAAAATTCTATATGGACTAAAAAAAAATTCTTAATCGCAAAAAAAAATGAGCAAAATAAAAGGTATCAAAAATACTCTAATACAGGATATTTAGTTGAGCCTGATATAAAAGAGGGGCCAGGCGGATTTAGAGACCTACAAACTCTATTATGGATTGCAAAAAAAATTTATAATATTAAATCATTGGCCGACCTATATAGTTTAGAAATTATTTCTAAAAAAGAATATTTATCATTATTAAAATCTGAGAGATTTTTGTCTAAAACAAGATTTTTATTACATTATATTCATAATAAAGCTGAAGAAAGACTATATTTTGCAAGTCAAAAAAAACTTGCGCATTTATTTGGTTATCAAATAGATAAAAACATAGGCGTTGAAAATTATATGCAGCGCTTTTATAAACATATAACCAATATAAAACAACTTAATGAGATTCTAATAAAACATTTCGAAAATGTGATTAACGAAGATAATAAACTATATGATAAATCCACAGAAAATGATTTTTTTATCTTCAAAAATGGAGCTATTAGCGTAAAAAATAAAAATGTTTTTATTAAAGATCCTAGTAAATTATTTGAAATATTCTTACAACGAGATAATAATGGAAATCTTTATGAAATATCTGCAAACACAATCAGACAAATAAAAGAAAGTTTATATTTAATAGATAAAAATTTTAAAAGTCAAAAAAAAAATAAAGAGCTTTTTTTAAGTATATTTTATCAAAAAAATGGTGTAGCAAGGTGTCTTAGGAAAATGAATGATTATGGTGTTCTTGCGTCATATCTAAAACCTTTTTCAAGAATAGTTGGTATGATGCAATTTGATTTATTCCATATCTATACTGTTGACGAACACACACTATCTGTTTTATCTAATGCAAGATTTATGAGCACAGAAGAGTGTAAAAAAAAATACCCCTTTGTTTTTGAAATTTTTAAAAATCTTAGGTATCCAGAAATTTTATATTTAGGCGCTATATTTCATGATATTGGCAAAGGAAGAAACAAAGACCATTCAAATATTGGTTCCAATGAATCGTTGAAGTTCTGCAGAGAACATGGAATAAATAAACATCAGTCAGTAATGGTGGCGTGGCTCGTAGAAAATCATTTGCTAATGTCTTTAACTATCCAAAAAAAAGATATTGGTGATTCGCTAGTAATAAAAGAATTTGCTGATAAAGTAAAAACTCAAGAGAGATTAGATTATTTATATTTACTTACAATCGCAGATATTAGAGGTACAAATCCTAGTCTTTATACAGACTGGAAAGATTCATTGTTAAGAGAACTTTATTTATCTAGTAAATCATATTTCAGAAAAAATATTTTCGTATCAAAAAAAACTGATAGGTATCTAAAAAATTTAAAAGAATCTGTGAAAAGAATCTTATATAACAAAATAAATATAAAAGACTTTAATAAAGTATGGTTAAATTTTGATACAGACTATCTAAGAAGACATAGCGAAGAAGAAATAGCTGGACATATTGAGTTGATAATTATTAATAATGCAAAAAACGCAGTATCTATTAAAGATAGAGAAGTAAAAGGATGCACAGAGCTTACTGTATATCAATCTGAAAGAAATAATATATTCTCATATGTTGCGAATATTATTGATAATTTAAATATTAATATAGTCGATGCCAAAATAATTACTCTTAAAAATAATCAAGCATTAGATACTTATTTAATTATAGATGAAAACGGAAAGTTTATTAAAGACAAACATATTTTAAATTTTTTGAAAGATAAAATAATGGGATTACTAAATAGTAATAGATATGAGATAAAAAAAATCACAAAAAAACAAACCCATAATATTGCAAGCTTTAAAAACTTTATAAGTATTGAAATTACCGAAAAAACAAAAGAATTACTAATTGAAGTTAGTACTCTCGACCACCCAGGCTTATTATCAAAAATATGTGAGTCTTTAGATAGTTGTAATTTAATGGTAAAAGATGCGAAAATATCAACACTCGGAGAAGAAGCAAATGACGTATTTATTGTGTTACCATTAAAAAATGAAAAAAAATGTATTAATTATATAGAGAATATTAAAAATACAATTCGAGATAAAATATCAGATTTACATAAATGACAATAATAAGAGGACAAAATGACAAAAGAAATAATTGAATCAGGATATAATGACCTTTCGAACTCAATTGATGTTTCAGATAATACTGATTTATTAAAAGCAGTTAATTCTACTTTAAACGATCTTGATAAAGGTAAAATTAGAGTTGCTGAAAAAATAAATGACGGATGGGTCGTAAATGATTGGATCAAAAAAGCAATTTTACTATATTTTAGTTTTTCAAAAAATTCTGTTATTAAAGGGTCTGAGTCTGATTATTACGATAAAGTTCCCCTTAAATATAACAATTTATCTGAAGATGAAGCAATAAAAAATAAAGTTAGAATTGTGCCAAAAGCAACTGCAAGATATGGTTCCTATCAAGCTCCTGGTGTTATTTTAATGCCCTCTTATGTAAATATAGGTGCATATGTAGACGAATTTACAATGGTTGATACTTGGGCAACTGTTGGATCCTGTGCTCAGATTGGTAAGAATGTTCATTTATCTGGCGGGGTTGGTATTGGAGGTGTTCTTGAGCCTTTACAAGCTACTCCTACAATAATCGAAGACAACTGTTTTATTGGAGCAAGATCTGAAATTGTAGAAGGTGTCATAGTTGAGAAAGGTTCAGTAATATCTATGGGAGTTTATATTGGGAAAAGCACAAGAATTTATGATAGAAGCACTGGAGAAATATCATATGGCTTAATACCTGCTGGATCTGTTGTTGTCTCTGGCAATCTGCCATCAAAAGATGGTAAATATAGTATGTATGCTGCAATAATTGTTAAAAAAGTAGATGAAAAAACACTTTCAAAAGTTGGAATAAATAATATTTTAAGAGATCTCGATTAATGAAAGATAATTTTAATGCTGCCTTAATAGCAAAAAAATTAATAGAAAAAAAATCTGTCACACCAGAAGATGATGGGTGCCAAGAACTTATAAAAAATGAATTAACAAAATATGAGTTTACACATCAAGATCTTAATATAAAAAATGTGAAAAATTTATGGCTTAGAAGAGGAAAATATGAACCTCTTATAGTTTTTGCCGGCCATACTGACGTAGTTCCTCCAGGGAATTTAAAGGAATGGCTCACTGACCCATTTACTCCCTTTGTAAAAAATAATTATTTGTATGGAAGAGGAGCTGCAGATATGAAATCTAGTATAGCTGCAATGATTGCAGCAACTCAAAGATTTATAGAGTTACATCCTAAGCATAATGGCTCTATAGGTTTCTTATTAACAAGTGACGAAGAGGGTCCTGCGGAATATGGTACAAAAAAAGTAATCGAAAAGTTTAAGAAAGATAATATGGCTATTGACTATTGTATTGTTGGAGAGCCAACAAGCAGTAAAGTTTTTGGTGATACCATAAAAAATGGCAGAAGAGGTTCTATAACAGGGTATTTAAAAATTTATGGAATTCAAGGTCATATTGCTTATCCAGAATTGGCAAAAAATCCAATTCACTTTGCTGGATCAATAATCGAAAAATTGAAAAACCATACTTGGGACAATGGTAATAAATATTTTCCTAAAACTTCTTTTCAAATATCTTCAATACTATCTGAAGATGTTGCAACAAACATGATTCCTGGCTCTGTGGATATTATTTTTAATCTTAGATTTTCTAATGAACTTACTCAAAAGGATATAAAAGAAGAATTTAAGAAAATTTTAGATGATTCAAATTGTAAATATAGTATAGAATGGAAATGCTCAGCCGAACCATTTATTACAAATGAAGGAAAAATCACAAACGTACTTCAAAAAGTAATAAAAGATGTTATAGGTGTAAAGTCATCATTATCAACTTCTGGTGGTACTTCAGACGCTAGATTTATTTCAAAACATGCTAAAGAGACTGTCGAATTTGGTCCGCTAAATGAATCTGCGCATAAAATTAATGAAAATATTAAATTAGATGATTTAGCTAATCTCGAAAAGATATATTTTTCTGTTTTGAAAGAATTATTATTATGAATATTTTTTACATAAAGAGCTAAATTCTTTCCAATGATCAAATTTTGAGTTTTCTAAATAATAAAAAATTTCTTCTAGTAACTCTTTGTAGGTTTCTTCTGAAATATTGCTAGAAATTAAAAGATACCTTAAATATATTAAATAAGTGTTCAACACGTCTGTTTCACAATAATCTCGTATTTCTTTAATATCATTATTTAAATAATGCTCGACTACCTTGCTACCATCAATACCATATTTCCCAGGAGCTCCAATTAATTGAGCAATATCACTTAATGAGGAAGGTTTTTTATATCCGCATAAAATATCCATTAAGTCTAAATGTCGATCATGGTATCTGTTTAAGTAATTATTCCACTTAAAATCCTTATCATCTTCTCCTTTATCCCAGTATTTTATAGATGAGATGCCATGAATTAATGCCCGGTAATGTATTACAGGAGAATCAAATCCTTTACCATTCCAGCTAATTAATTGTGGCTGGTATTTATCAATAATTCCAAAAAAAAGTTTTACTATATCCTTCTCTTGAGAGTTTTCATCTCCAAGTGATATAAGAGAAAGCTTTTCTTTATGTTTATATAAAACTGATATAGCCACTATTTTATGAAGATGTAAAGGTTGAAACATTGAACCACTTTTTTGAAATTGTGTATGTTCCATAGCTTTTATAATATTTTTTTTACTTAGATCTTTTAAATCTAAAATTTTCTCTCCACCCTTGGTATCTGGAACTGTCTCTATATCAAATACTAAAATATTCATTTATTAAAAATCCCTGTAGAAATATACCTGTCCCCTCGATCACATATTATTGAAACTATAACTGCATCACTTTCTTTTTTTGCTAATTCTAAGGCAACATATGTTGTGCCACCAGAAGATGGGCCAGCAAAAATTCCCTCTTGCTTCGCTAAATCCCTAGTTGTTTCCTCAGCTTGTTTCTGAGAAATATAGATAATTTCGTCAATATTTTTTGGGTCATAAATTTTTGGAATATATTCCTTAGGCCATTTTCTAATTCCTGGTATCGACGAACCTTCTTCTGGTTGTACCCCAATAATTTTTATTTTTGGGTTCTTTGATTTTAGGTATTTTGCAGTTCCAACAATTGTTCCGGTTGTTCCCATCGAAGCAACAAAATGTGTAATCTTGCCATTTGTATCTTTCCATATTTCTGGCCCGGTAGTTTTATAATGAGCTTCAACATTATCTTTATTTGCAAACTGATTTAGCACAAATCCTTTTCCTTCATTTTGCATTCTGAGTGCTAGATCTCTAGCACCCTCCATTCCTTCATCTTCAGAAACTAAGATTATTTCAGCACCATATGCTTTCATAGCAGCTCTTCGCTCAATGCTCATGTTGTCAGGCATAATTAAAATTAATTTAAAGCCTTTTATCGCGCAAACCATAGAAAGTGCTATACCTGTATTTCCACTTGTAGCCTCTATTATTGTATCACCAACTTTAATTAAACCTCTGTCTTCAGCACCAGAAACCATGTTCATAGCAGCTCTGTCTTTAACAGACCCAGCAGGATTATCTCCTTCAAGTTTTACAAACAAATCACTACTACCTTTATTTATTCTTTGTAACTTTACAAGAGGAGTATTTCCAATAAGCGAATTAATAGTCTTAATATTCATATTTATTTATTTAATATTATTGCATTAGCAACTGCATATTTTTTTTCATCTGAAATTGATATGTGTATTATCTTATCAAGGTGTAATTTTAATTTTTTAATATTATTTATTTTTACTAAAGGTTTTCCAAGGCTGTCGTGTGTAATAAATATATTTTTTAACAGAATACCATTTAAAATTCCTATACCCAGAGCTTTGCCTACTGCTTCTTTAGCAGCAAATCTTTTTGCTAAAAATGAAATTTTATCATTTGAAACTTGAAAATTTTTAAGCTCACTATTACTTAATATTTTTTTTGCAAATTTGTCACCATATTTTGAGTATATTTGATCTACTCTTTTTAATTCAACAATATCTATTCCAATACCAAAAACACTCATTACGCATCTCCGATTATACTTTTCATTTTTTTTATTGCTTCGGCTAAGCCAAGAAATATTGATTCTGCAATTATTGAATGGCCAATATTTAGTTCATTTATCTCCTGTATTCTAGCAATTTCTTTAACATTAGTATAATCAAGACCATGTCCAGCATTTACTACTAATGAAATATTTTTAGCATATTGTGCTGAAGATTTAATTTCATTTAAAAAATAATCTTTTTCTCTTATATTTGCTTCAGCATATTTTCCTGTGTGCAGCTCAATTGCTCCTGCATTTAGGTCTTTTGCTATTTTTACCATCTCAATATCAGGCTCAATAAATAATGATATTAGTGCTTCTGATTTTCTTAAGCTTGAAATTGTTTTACTTACATTATCAAAATTTTTTTTTATATCTAGTCCCCCTTCAGTCGTAAGCTCCTGTCTTTTTTCTGGGACTAAACAAATAAAATCTGGCTTAATTTCATTTGCAATTTTGCACATTTCTTTTGTAGGTGCCATTTCCAAATTTAATTTCGTTTTTATGTGTTTTCTGGCAAGCTTAATGTCTTCAAATTGAATATGTCGACGATCTTCTCTTAAGTGCATAGTTATACTATCAGCTCCACTACTTTCAGATATTTTTATTGCAGTGAGCATATCTGGATACGGAGTATATCTTTGTTGCCTTATTGTTGCCACATGGTCTAAGTTAACACCAAGTTTAATCATAATTTTACCTAACCTTACAACATAATATATTCAAGTATTTCTCTCGTTTTAATCTTTTTTGGTTGTATATAATAATCTATTAGTCTTCTCATAAATACCCTAGATTCTTTTAAAGTTTCAAGATCATATTCAATCTGTCCTGATAAAGCCATTAATGTGCTACCTGAATATGTTTCTTTATAATCTATTTCTAGTTTTGGACCTTGTTCAGGAATATAAGCATATCTTTTATCTTCTTTTATTAAATTGCCATTTAAATCATGATCAAAAAAAATATAATGGCCAGTTAGTATTAATAAACCTATTTCAAAAATATTAAGATCAATCAAATAATTATACTTTGAATCTGCCAATTTTCTCAAACAATCATCATAATGATTATATAACTTGTCAATTTTATAATCATTCTTAGTTAAATAAAACATAATTTCGTTATAATACATTCCAATAATTTTATGATTATCCTTAAAATTTTTAATTGGATTTATTGACTCAATATTTCTTAAAAATTTTATATTACTTTTTCCAGACCAATTTATATTATATGAACAAAATAACTGCAATGCAGTTTTTCTTTTATTAGATTTTATTCCTTTATGTATAAAGGTTATTTTTCCATATTCTTTAACTACGGCATCATAGAGAATACTTGATTCTCTATATGGAGTTACCCTAAAAATATATATATCTGAATTTTCCATTTTAATTATAAGAATTTAAAAAATATTTTGTGTCCTTCCATTTCGGATCATATTTAACGTGTATTTTTAAAAAAACTTTTTTTCCAAGCAGCTTTTCTGAATTAATTCTTGCATATTTACTAATTTTAACCAACATAGACCCACCTTTGCCAACAACAATGCTTAAATGGCTTTTTTTACTTAAAAATATTGTGGAAGTGATCGATACTAATTCTTCTTCTTCATTAAATGTATTAACTTCTACATGCAAAGAATACGGTAACTCCAAAGATAAAAACTTTATACAAGCCTCTCTAATATATTCTGCGATAAAAAAGTCTTGTGGTTTATTGCTTATAATATTTTCATACAAAGGCTTTGAGGTTTCAGGCAAAAGTTTTTTAATAAGAATCTTAAGTCTTGAAATATTACTATATTTCTTTGAACTTATTGGTATAACTTCATCATAAATTGTTGTAATTTCTTTTGGCAGGCTAGATAATATTTTTGGAAGCTTTACACTTTTTTTATCAAGATCTACTTTATTTAATACTAAAATTTTTGGAATTTCAACGCTTCTAATATTTTCAATAACTTTGTGATCATCGCTATCAATTTCGTAATAATTTATAACGTGGATAATTACATCTGATTCATAAATTGCGGATAAAGCGCTTTTATTTAAAATCCTATTAAAATTTTTTCTTATGTTAAAGTTTATTCCTGGTGTATCCACAAATAAAAATTCAGTATCTTTTTCATAAAGAACACCATCTATTTTATGACGTGTTGTCTGTGGCTTGTTTGTTTCTCCTGCTAAATGTTTTTTAATTAGGGAATTAAACAGTGTTGATTTTCCTACGTTAGGTTTACCTATTATTGAAATATTTCCACTATTCATCATCTTTATTGTCATAAATTTTTCTAATTTTATTATATGCTTTTAGGGCAGCCTCCTGCTGAGATTTTCTTTTATTACTTCCAGAGCCACTTTCAGAAACATTGAATTTTTTTATAGTACAAATAGTTTTAAAAGTTATATTATTTTTATTTTGAATCTCTTCAGTTTCATAATTAGGAAGTTCAAAGTTATTTGCCTGTAGTATTTCCTGTAATTTTGTTTTTGGGTCTTTAAGATTTTCGTCACTTGGCATAGAGTTCAAAATATCATCAAAAATCTTGTAAATAAAAATTCTTGCTAAATCTGGACCCTCTACAATATAAACTACAGCTATCAAAGCTTCAAGCGCATCAGAAATTATTGAGTCACGCCTATGCCCGCCACTTTTTTTTTCTCCACCACCCAATATAATTTTACTCCCAATATCATATCTTGCAGCAACCTTACTTAAGGTTTCTTTTTTTACAATATAAGATCTTTTTCTACTTAATGTCCCTTCATCGTCATCTGGAAATCTTTCATATAAATATTCTGCAATAAAAAAACCTAATATTGCATCGCCAAAAAATTCTAGACGTTCATTATTTTTATTGCTTGCACTTCTGTGAGTTAACGAATTTAAGTATATTTGTGATTTCTTGATTTTTGAGGATAATAATTTTTCAATATCTTCTTTTTTCATATTTTATTTTATTGAATTACCAATTCTGTTGTATTTAAGACTATAATTATTGCTATTAAAGCTCATCCATATTAGAAAAGCTTTACCAACTAAATTTTCTTCGGGAACATAACCCCAGTATCTACTATCACTACTATGATCACGATTATCACCCATAACAAAATATTTTCCGCTTGGTACTTCAAAAAATAAGTCATTTGAAGGGCTAATGTTATCATTTAATATTTCATATCTATTTGAGTCACTATCTTCTATAAACATTTCAATTTCTGGTCTAAAAAACTCTTCAATATATTGATGATCAATTTTTTTAAGTTTTTCATATTTTTTATTATTTACATATAAGGTTTTATTAATGTATTTTATTTTATCTCCAGGAATACCTATTACCCTTTTAATAAAATTAATATTTTCATCTATTGGATATCTAAATACAATGACATCTCCTCGTTTAGGACTATTGATATTAATAATTTTTGAATTTGTGATTGGCAAACGAATACCATATGTATATTTATTAACCAGAATATAGTCGCCAATTAATAATGTTGGCAACATTGATCCTGACGGAATTCTAAAAGGCTCTGCCACAAATGATCTTAAAAATAATACAATCAATAAAATAGGAAGGAATGATTTTGCTTGAACAATCATCCAATTGAGAATTTTATTATCTTTACTTATATTTTTTTTATTAATTATGATTAATAAGATACTAAGCAAAATTAATAAAACTAATATAAATTCTAAGTCGACACTATTCATTTATATTTGTTTTAATTTTTATTCAATCTTTTTTAAGAACCGTCAATACTTCTTCTAATTCTGAAACTAATTGACTTACCAGTTGGGAAGATACAGAGCTATCATTATTGGCGTCTTCACCAGTAAGTTTTTTTCTTGCACCTTCAATTGTATAGCCTTGCTCATATAGCAAACTTCTAATTTGCCTAATCAATAATACGTCATGTCTTTGGTAGTATCTTCTGTTTCCTCTTCTTTTTACAGGAGATAAAGTTGGGAATTCCTGCTCCCAGTACCTTAACACGTGAGATTTAACATCACATAAATCACTTACTTCGCCGATAGTAAAATATCTTTTACTAGGTATAGATTCATTGCCCTTTCCATTAGTCACTAATTGCATTATTTTCAACTCTTTCTTTTAATTTTTGACCTGCCCTAAATGTAACAACTCTTCTGGAGCTAATTTCGACATCCTCGCCAGTTTTAGGATTTCTTCCTGGTCTTGCTTTTTTGTCTCGTAAAATAAAATTTCCAAATCCTGATATTTTTACATCAGTCCCCTCAACTAAGATGTCAGATATTTCACCAAAAAAAATTTCAACAAACTCTTTTGCTTCTCTTTTATTAAGACCAAGCTCTTCATACAACTGTTCTGCTATTTCTGCCTTCGTCAATGCCATAACTTTCCCTATTTATAATTATTTTCTAAGTTGTATATTAAATTTTTTCTGAAGTTTATCTATTATGGAATTCATAAATACATCAACTTCATCGTGTGTAAGTGTTTTATTTTTTTCTTGAAAGATAAAGCCCATACCTAAGCTTTTTTTATCCTCCGGAATATTTTTACCTACATATAAATCAAAGAGTAATATTTTTTTTAAAGAATGTACATTAATTTCTTTTATTTTTTTTATTAAGCTATCATAGCTTATATTGCTATCAATTAAGAAAGATAAGTCTCTTCTAATATTTGGTAATTTTGAATAGTTTTCAAACTTTTCCTCATTTTTATTCCTATCTAAAAAATTTATAAGATCAGTTATCGATAAAGATAAAGAAATATATTTTTTCTTATTAAACGTGTGCCCTTTTATAGAATAATTTAATTTATGCTTTTCTATAGCAAACATTGAGGCTATATCTTCTGCTATAGAATTCATATCATATTTATCAAATTTCGGGCTTTTGATTGCCCAACTCTCGTCGTGTCTCTCCCCACTAACCAAACAAGTTAAAATTTGCTCTATATTAGCGCCATAAACATTACTAACTTCAAAAAAACGATAAGAGTTTTCGGAATTTACATTGGAGTTATATTCAATATTTTTAATTAACGACCCTGTTAAATTACTTCTTAATTTACTTTGGTCTAAGCTCATATAATTTGAAATTTTATAGTGATTATTAAAGTTTTCGTTTTTCCAATTCATATTTTCAAACTCATTATCTCCAACAAATGAATAATTTATGCATTCTGAAAAACCACTATTATACAAAAAATTTTTTATATGATTTATAACATTGCGTGGTAGATATTTACTGCTTAAACTGATATTTATATTTTCTGGATTCGAGGGAATATTATCATATCCATACAATCTAGCTACCTCTTCAATATAATCTGAGTGGATATTTAAATCAAATCTATAGCTAGGATTTATCACAGTATTATCTTTTTTGTTAAATACACATCCAATAGATTTTAAAATATTAATAACATCATTATTCTTTAACGATATACCAATAACCTCATTTATTTTTTTGAAATCTATTTGGACTTTATTTTTTTTAGGTAAATAATCTGAATTATTAACGCTAATAATTTCTGAGAAATTACAGGCTTTATTTGAGCCAATAATTTCACTAAACTTTCTTAAAGCCTTTGTAGATAACTCAAAATCGACGCCCCTTTCAAATCTATGTGATGATTCAGTATGCAATTTAAGATCTCTGGCTTTATTTGATATAAAATCTGGGTTAAAGAAAGCGCTTTCTATAATTATATTTTTAGTTTTTTTAGAAACTGCACTATGTTCTGAGCCTATTATTCCTGCTAAAGATAATACATTATCAGAGTCAGAAATAATAAAATTTTTAGATGTTAATTTATATTCATTACCATCTAAAGCTTTAAAAGATTTATTTTTTTTTGCGAATCCTAAACTAATACTACCATTTATTATATCAGCATCGTATGCGTGCATAGGCTGCCCAATATCTATCATAATATAGTTAAGTATATCTACTATTGGATGAACCAATTTAATACCAATTTGATTAAGCCTATTTGTTATGTAAGATGGAGCTTCAAAAGAGGAATTAAGATTTTCAAGGGACATATATGAAAAAATTGGGCAAACATTTTTTTCCTCAATATTTATTTTTAGCTGATGACTTTGACAGCTAGGTATAACCTTTATATTTTTATTACTCTTCAGCTTAAAATTATTATTAATAGAGTTTAATTCTCTAGCAATACCATAAACAGATAAACAATCTGATCGATTTGGAGTGAGGTCTACATCTATAAGAAAATCATTATCTATCTTTATAATTTCGTCAACTTCTAAGCCAGCCATTGTCAATTGATGACAAAGATCGTCAGTGCTTACTGAAATATCAATATATTCCTCTAACCAACTCCTAGTAAATTTCATTTTTTACACTCTCTGAAATTGTTTTAAAAATCTAAGATCATTTTCATAAAATAATCTTAGATCAGTTATTCCTAACTTAAGCATTGCAAGTCTTTCAACGCCCAACCCAAAAGCGTACCCACTATATTTTTCACAATCAATATTGGCCATTGTTAAAACATTTGGGTGAACCATGCCGCAACCTAATATCTCTAGCCACTTTTTATTTCCTTTATTATCATAATACTCAATATCAACTTCTGCTGAAGGCTCAGTAAACGGAAAATAAGATGGGCGAAACCTTATTTTCAAATCATCTTTTTCAAAAAAACTTTTTAAGAAAATATTTATAGTGGATTTTAAATTAGCAAATGAAACATTCTCATCGATATATAAACCCTCGATTTGATGAAACATTGGAGTATGAGTAATATCTGAGTCCTTTCTATAAACTTTACCAGGGGCAATGATTCTTAAAGGTGGTCTTTTTTTACTCATTGTTCTTATTTGTACAGAAGAAGTATGAGTTCTAAGTAGTAAATTTTTATTTTCCAAATAAAAAGTATCGTGCATTGCTCTAGCTGGGTGTGATTCTGGAATGTTTAATGCAGTAAAATTATGAAATTCATCTTCAACTTCTGGGCCATCAACATACTCGAATTTTAGAGATTGAAAAATATCAATAGCTTCATTCATAATTTTTGTAATGGGATGTAGACTTCCTAGAGATGACAATTTGCCTGGCATTGAACTATCAAAAGCATCAAGGTCATCATCAGTGGTCACATCTAAAGATATCTTCTTATCATTGATGAAGTCATTAATTTTTTTCTTAACTAAATTTAAGTCTTTTCCTGCTTTTGCTTTATCTTCTGGAGCTAAATCTGAAAGTGATTTCATTAATCCATTTAAAATACTTTTTTTGCCTAAAAACTGTACTCTAAAATTTTCTAAATCAGTATGATTATTAACATTTGTAATTAATTTTAATGCTTCATCTAAAACTTTATCGAGATCTTTTTTTAATTTATCAACAGACATTACGCTGCTAGCTGTGACTTCGCCTCTTTTGCTATTGCAGCAAAAGTTTCAATATCATTCATTGCCAAGTCTGCAAGAATTTTTCTATCGATTTCAATTTCAGCCTTGTTAAGTCCATTAATAAGACTACTATAACTTAAATCATATATTCTTGCTGCCGCATTAATTCTTGTAATCCATAACGCTCTAAAGGTTCTCTTTTTTTGTCTTCTATCTCTATAAGCATATTGTCCTGCCTTTGTTACAGCTTGTGTAGCTACTCTATAAACGTTTTTTCTAGCTCCATAATAACCTTTAGCTTTTGCTTTAACTTTTTTATGTCTTGCGTGTGCAGTAACGCCTCTTTTTACTCGTGACATCTTAATTACTCCGTTAAATGTATGGCAACAGTTTTCTTACTGCTGGTGTATCAACTTTATCAACTATGTCAGGAGATCTTAACCCACGTTTACGTTTTGTGCTTTTTTTTGTAAGTATGTGGTTTAAATGTGATCTCTTACATTTAAACTTTCCTGATGAAGTTGCTTTAAATCTTTTTGCAGCTCCTCTATTTGTTTTTAATTTTGGCATTACTTTATCCTTTGTTATCTTCTTGGTGCAATCACCATTACAATTTGTCTTCCTTCAAATTTAGCTCTTTGTTCAACTTCTGCTATATCTTCTAAATCTTTTTCTATTCTCTCTACCTGCTTCATTCCTAATTCTTTATGTGCAAGCTCTCTTCCTCTAAATCTTATAGTTATTTTAGCTTTATCTCCATCAGTTATAAATCTTTTAATATTTGAGAGCTTTGTCTGATAATCATTTTCTTCAGTTCCTGGTCTCAACTTAATTTCTTTAACCTGTTGCTGCTTCTGCTTTTTTTTTGCTTGCTGAGCTTTTTTATTTTGCTCGAACCTAAATTTTCCGTAGTTCATGACCTTGCATACTGGTGGTTTTGCGTTTGGCGTAACCTCAACTAAATCTAGGTCTGCTTCCTTTGCAATTTCTAGAGCATCACTAATCTTTACTACTCCTAAATTTTCACCCTCAACACCAATTAATCTGACTTCAGGGGTTTTAATGCTCTGATTAAGTCTTGTATATTTGTCTGAACTAATATCTATCTCCTTAATAATTATTATATACTAATTTTTGTTTGTTGTTTCAATTTACTTATAAATTCCTTAACACTGATTAATTTATGTTCAGTGCCGTCATATTCTCTGACTGAAATATTACCTGATGATACTTCTTTATCGCCAATTATTACAACATAAGGTATTTTTGAAATAATCAATTCACGAATCTTATATCCAATCTTTTCGTTTCTCAAGTCTAATGAACACCTAAAACCACTTTCTGATAAAACTTTTTCAACATTCTTTGCGCATTCTATATGCTTATCAGTAATATTAGCAATTATTATTTGCTCAGGACTCAGCCAAAAAGGTAAATTTCCACCATAATGTTCTATCAAAATTCCTATAAATCGCTCAATTGATCCAAGTATTGCTCGATGAATCATTACCGGAGTTGATTTTTCCCCTTTTTCATCAATAAATGAGGCAGATAACGCCGACGGCATTGAAAAGTCAAGTTGAATTGTGCCGCATTGCCACACACGATCTAATGAATCCGTTAGAGAAAATTCTATTTTGGGGCCATAAAATGCTCCCTCACCATCTTGTATAGAAAATGACTCAACACTTTCAGACAAAACCTTTTTTAAAATATCCTCTGATTTATCCCATAATTCTTCATTACCTACTCTTTTTTCTGGCCTTGTTGACAAAGCAATACTGATATTTTGAAAGCCAAAATTTTTATACACCATAAATGTCATTTTAATTAAATTATGGATTTCTTTACTTAGTTGTTCCTCGGTACAAAAAATATGAGCATCATCTTGGACAAATTGTCTAGCCCTCATTAAGCCATGAAGAGTTCCAGAGGGTTCATTTCTGTGCACCAGCCCGAACTCTGATATTTTTATTGGTAAATCCTTGTAACTTTTTAATCCCTGATTGAAAATCTGAACATGAGCAGGACAATTCATTGGTTTTATTGCATAATCTTTTTTTTCAGAACTTGTGGTAAAAATCATTTCACCAAACTTATCCCAATGCCCAGATTTTTCCCAAAGCTTTCTATCAAGCACTTGGGGAGTGTTGACTTCTTGATAACCATTTTTAAGAGTAATATTCCGTATATAATCTTTTATAATATTATATATAGTCCATCCTTTGCTGTGCCAAAAAACCATTCCGGGTGCTTCATCCTGAAAATGAAAGAAGTCTTGTTGTTTACCAATTTTTCTATGATCGTTTTTTTCTGCAGCTTCAATTTTACTAATATATTCTTGAAGTTCTTTTTTTGAATCCCAAGCTGTACCATATATTCTTTGAAGCATTTTATTATCCGAGTTACCTCTCCAATACGCTCCTGAAACTTTTGTTAGTTTAAAGTGTTTTAAAAATTTTGTGTTAGGTACATGAGGGCCTCTGCACATATCAACATATTCTTGATGATAATATAATGCTATCTCTTCACCTTCGGGGATTTCTTTAATAATTTCTTCCTTATATGACTCATTTCTTTTTGAAAAAACATCTAAAGCTTCCTCAGGAGTAACAACCTTTCTAACTACATCATAATTTTGCTTAATCAAATCATTAATTTTTTTTTCGATTAAAATTAAATCTTCATTATTAAAAGTTTTTTCGCAATCTATATCATAATAAAATCCATTTTTAATAACAGGTCCAATTGCCATTTTAGTATCTGGATAAAGTTGTTTAATAGCATGGCCAATTAAATGAGCGAAAGAGTGTCTTACAATATCTACTCCATCTTCATCATCTTTTTTTATAATTTCAATCTTGCTATCTTTTTCAATCTCTACAGATAGATCTCTTAATTTACCGTCAATTTTTCCAGCGATTGCTATTTTTGCTAAGGAATTACTAATACCTTTGGCCACCTCATATAAAGTAGTATTTTCTGGTATGTTTTTTGTATTTCCGTCTGGTAATGTAATTTTTGGCATTATTTACCTAATATTATATCATAAAATTAATGGTAGGCACGATTGGGTTCGAACCAACGACCTCTACCATGTCAAGGTAGCGCTCTAACCAGCTGAGCTACGCGCCTTCGTTATTTAGTGTTAATATATCATTTATATATTAATCATGCATAATAGCATTAAAGTATTTATTAAAAAAATTATGAAAAAATTTAACAAACAAATAGTAATATTTATAGTTTTTACTCTTTTTAGTAATTTCACATATGCAGAAAAAGCTGAAAAAGACGAGCCTGTATACCATGTAGTATTAATTTGGCTTAAAACATATCGAAATGAAATGAGAATTAATAAGATTATAAATGCTAGCAAAGAACTTAAAAATATTCCTGGTGTTTTAGAGGTTTCAACAGGCAAGGTATTGAGAAGTGCTCGAGTAATAGTTGATGATACATTTGATGTTAGTGTAATTATTAAGTTTGCGTCAAAAGAATATTTAAAGGATTATCTGGTTCATCCTATACATGTTAAAATTGCTAATGAAGTTATTAAACCATTAGCGAATAGAATATTAATTTACGACACAATACTAGTTGAATAAAAAATAAGGAAAATATGGAACTAATTTTTCATAAGTCAAAAAAATATATTGATGAAGATATTTTTTATTATATAAGTGATCAAAGAGATAAGCACTCAATGATAAAACCAAAAAAAGAAAATCTCATTAGCATGACTGTTGACTCTGAATTATTAATTACACCAACTAAAAATAAAGTTTCTAATATTTTTTACCCATTTAAGAAAAATAGTATTGATAAAATTTATCTAGGACTAAGCTTTCCTTTATTTTCAAATAATTGGGCTGCATCATACTTAAGATATCTTTTAAAAATAATAAAAAAGGATGGATCGATAATACTTCCTGTATACCCTGAAGAACAAGCTGAGGAAAAAGGTTTATTTTCTAGGAGTTTTTTAGAGAATATATTTACAAGCAGAACTGGTTGGACAGGGACTAATAATGTGTGGGCTGAAAATGATGGCGTTATGTCAATGCGTATTGGAAAAAAGTTTCCAAAAAAAATGAATAGCACCTGTAATTATTTCCTAGAAGAAATGGGAAATGCATTTTACAGGGACCAGGAAAATAAAAATAATTTACAAGATATAAAAAATTTCTGGGCAACAAGTAGAATCAGCGCAATAGTGGAAAAAATTATTCAAGATAATGGTAATAGCAAGAAATTAAAATACTGTGATATTGGAGATGACCCTTTTTTACCTTTTGAAGTAAATGCAAGTAACTATATTAAAGTAAATAAAACACTAGTAATTACTGATAATGAAGAATCATATGCTGATTTAGAAAATTATTTTTCTTATAGAAATAAAAATAATATTCAAAAGATTAAAATGGAGCAACTTTTATCGTTAAAACCCAATGTAGTATCTATTATAAATAATAAAAATAATATTAAGATACTAGAAGAATGTATTAAAATTTTACCAGAATCTACATTTATTATTTTTGGTGAAATCAATAATAATTTATATGAAAATTTTGTTATTACTCCTTACTCATCAATAATGGCCACAAGTTTAAAAACAAATAAAATAATTAATCACTATTCAGACATAATACAAGATGAAATCAATGAGGAAAAAAATTCAATTTCATCAAAATTTTATGTTTTGAAACCAAAAATATAATGGCATTTAAAAAATACTCAAGAGCAGCTTATAACCCTTTATCAGATAAACCATATAAATTATCAAGATCTAGAATTGATAATTATTTGAACTGCCCAAGATGTTTTTACATGGAGGAAAGAAAAAAAATAAAAGCTCCATCTGGACCAACTTTTACATTAAATAACGCTGTTGATAATCTTTACAAAAACGAATTTGATCTTTATAGAAAAGAAAAAAAACCACACCCTATAATGATAAAACATAATTTAGAATGCATTCCTTATGACGACGAAAAATTACCTGAATGGAGAAATGCATTTAAAGGAATACAGTATCATGATAAAAAAACAAATTTAATTTTCTTTGGCGGAATTGATGATATTTGGATTAACAATAATGGTGAACTTCATATTGTTGATTACAAAGCAACAGCAAAAAAAACTTTTAATCCAAATTTTGATACTGGCTGGGAAATTTGTTACAAAAGACAGATTGAAATCTATCAGTGGCTTTTTAAAAAAAATGGATTCAATATCTCAAATATTGGATACATTATTTATGCAAATGGGAAATCTGATGAAAAAGAATTTGATGGGAAATTAACTTTTGATCAGCATTTATATACTCTTGCATGTAATACAGATTGGATTGATAAAATAATTCCAAAAATATATGAATGTCTTAATTCAGATAATCTTCCAAAAGCTGGTGGGGGATGGAATGGAGAAGGTTGTGAGCAATGTAATTATAAGAAACAATTGGCAGAAATTTTTAAACAACATTTAAAAATAAATTCTACTCAAAAATAGACATAAAATAAGGAAGCCACGCGTAAATTATCATCATTGCAAATACAATTTCAAAAAACATTACCTTTTTAAAGAAAATTTTTTCATTACTTGATGTAGAAGAAGAAACTTTAACTGTAACCATCACGATATCAAACATTAGCACCATTATATAAATTGGTAAAGTTGCAGGAAGACCTAAAGTAAAAAAAGTATTTATAAAATTATCTAAAATAAGTTCTGTATTTTCGTCCTGGATAAATATTAAATATAAAAATCCTAAAAGAATTAATAAAAATCTAAGTAAGCTAATTTTTTTGATAAATTTACTAATTTTCTAATCCTGCATATAATGTTTCATTAATACTTCGGCTACTTCAGGTCTAGCAAATTCTTTTGGCAAACTTTCTCCATTTGAAAGCATTTCTCTTACTTTTGTTCCTGAGAGAATTACAAAGTCATCCTTTGAATGATCTTCTACATCTCTCATCATTACAACCTTATTCAATTTTTTAGAGTATGCAGTATGATCAGCCTTAAATATTTTTATTTTTAAAGCATCTGATGGAATTTCATCGAAAATGTCTTGCGCGTCAAATGCACCATAATAATCTCCAACACCGGCATGATCTCTTCCAACAATTAAGTATGAACATCCGCAATTTTGCCTAAATACTGCATGAAGAAGAGCTTCCCTAGGCCCTGCATACAACATATCGAATCCATACCCAGTAATCATAACGTAATCTTTTGGAAAATAATGCTCTACCATCGTTCTAATCGCCGAATCTCTTACATCGGCAGGAATATCTCCCGGTTTTAATTTTCCAAGTAACATATGAATTAATATTCCATCTGCATTTACTCTCTCTCCAGCCATTCGACATAACTCCTCGTGAGCTCTATGCATTGGATTTCTAGTTTGAAATGCAACTACATTATTCCATCCTTTTGACTCTATTGACGATCTTATTTGCATTGCCGTTCTAAATGTTTCACCAAAATCTTTTTCAAAATAACTAAAATTAAGTACATCCACATTTCCGCTTATCAAAGTATCGCCTTGATCATAAAATGTGTTTACCCCAGGATGTTCTTTATCATTTGTGCCAAATACTTTTTCAATAATATTATCTATATCATCAGTATCTAATTTTTCAATTTTATTAACTGTCTGGATAGCGATGATTTGATCTCCATCTACATTTGGATCTATTAGGGCTATTTGCTCTCCCTCTTTAAAATCTATTTTTTGACTTGTTAAGTTTACTACTGGAGTTGGCCAAAATAAGCCGTTACTTAATTTCATTTCATTAGCTACTGAAAGCACATCTTTTTTATCCATAAAACCGCCCAAAGGTGTAAAGTAACCTGCTCCTAACATAACCAAATTTGCGGCTGCAGCAGAACTAACCTTAATCTTTTTCATAGTTTTAGCTGATTCTAAAAGCGCAGCTTTTTCCTCATCAGTATTTACAATTTTTGGCATTAATTCTTCTGAGCCATGTGGTTTGATCATTTTTATCTCCTTAAATTAAGTAATAACAATATGTCTTTAATAATTTCTTTATTATCCCCATTACGGTATGATTATCTTATATTAATATAATACAAAAAAGAATAAGCATTAATTAAAATGAAAAATCTTATAGCCCCGTCGATCTTATCAGCAAACTTTGCAAAATTAGGCAAAGAAGTTGAAGACGTAATCTCTGCAGGCGCTGATATTATACATTTTGATGTGATGGATAACCACTATGTTCCAAATTTAACTATTGGGCCTTTAGTTTGCAAATCACTAATTGACTATGGTATTAAAAAACCAATAGATGTCCACCTTATGACAACACCTGTAGATGATTTAATCAATCAATTCTGTGATGCTGGCGCATCAATGGTATCCTTTCATCCAGAAGCTACCAAGCACGTTGATAGGAGTATTGAGCTTATTAAAAGTAAAGGGAGTAAGGCTGGCATTGCCTTAAATCCTGCATCACCCTTATCACTGCTCGATCATATATTAGATAAAATAGATTTTATTTTAATAATGTCGGTTAACCCAGGATATGGTGGCCAAAAATTTATTTCAAACTCCCTGGATAAGATTCAAAAATGCAAAGAAATGATTGATATGGCAAAACGTGAAGTTGAGATCGAAGTTGATGGGGGAATAAGCGCAGAAAATATACAGAGTGTAAAAAATGCTGGTGCAAATATATTTGTTGCTGGCTCAGCTATTTTCAATTCAAAGAATTATAAAAATACAATCCAAAAAATGAAGCAAGAAATTTCTGCTGGCTAAATAAAATGTTGAAAGAAGATTTTTTAAAATTTGCTGAACAGGGAAATTCTAGAGTTTCAATAAATAAATCGTTTGAAAATTTTAAAAAAAATCCCTTAGATGTATACAAAAAACTTAATAATAAAAATTCATTCTTATTTGAATCAGGCTCAAGTAAAGGCAAATGGAGTAGATATTCTATTATTGGTACTGAATCAAATGAAATAATAAAAGTGAATGGTAATGAGGTAACGCATATAGAAAATAATGAAGTTAATAAATACGATGTAAAAGATCCTTTGAATTGGATAGAAAATTTTTATGATGAGACCAAAATAGGTAATTTACCAAAAGATATGCCTTTTTCTGGAGGTTTAGTTGGATATTTTGGTTACGAAACAATTAAATTTATTGAAACTAAACTTAATAACAAAGAAAAAAAAGATACCTTAAAAGTCCCTGATATCTTTCTATTTGTATGCAATGAAATAATTGTATTTGACAATCTAAAAAGCAGTATTCATATCATATTAAATACAAAAACAAACAATGAAAACAATTACGATGCATCTTTAAAAAGAATTAATTTGTTAGAAAAAATTATTTTTGGAGACGACAAAAATAATAATTACCAAAATGGTCTTTCTAAAAATGATAAATTTAAATCGTCATTCAAAAAAGAGAACTTTATAAAAGCTGTTAATCAAACAAAAAAATATATTGCCGATGGCGATGTTATGCAAGTTGTTTTATCACAAAGATTGACAAAAGAATTTAATGGAAACCCGGTCAACATGTACTCCGCTTTAAGAGATATGAATCCATCACCCTATATGTATTTTTTAGATATGGATGACTTTCAAATAATTGGATCTTCTCCTGAAATTTTAGTAAAACTTGAAGATAAAAAAGTTACGGTTAGACCAATTGCAGGTACAAGACCTAGAGGTAGTAATGAAAATGAAGATATACAAAATGAAAAAGATCTATTAAAAGACCCAAAAGAACTAGCTGAACATTTGATGCTTATTGATCTTGGAAGAAACGATATTGGCAGAATAGCAAAAATTGGAAGTGTTGAATTAACCGAAAAAATGATAATTGAACGATATTCCCACGTAATGCACATCGTTTCTAATGTTTGTGGAATGATTTCAGATAAAACGAGACCTTTGGATATATTAAGAGCAACATTTCCTGCAGGAACTGTATCTGGAGCACCAAAAATAAGGGCAATGGAGATAATAAATGAACTTGAACCCTTTAAGAGAGGAATATATTCTGGTGCAATAGGATATTTATCATGGTCTGGGGATTTAGATACTGCACTATCCATAAGAACAGCCGTGATAAAAGATAATTTAATACACGTTCAAGCAGGAGCTGGGATTGTTTATGATTCAATACCAGAAAAAGAGTGGGAAGAAACTATGAATAAAGCAATGGCATTACTAAAAGCTTCAGAAAATACGGATACCCTTGATAAAGGATAAATAAATGATTTTAATGATTGATAATTATGATTCATTCACATACAACGTAGTCCAGTACTTAGGCGAACTAGGTGCAAATGTAAAAGTTGTTAGAAATGACATGATATCTGTAAATGATATCCAAAAAATGGAGCCTGAAAAAATTGTTATCTCGCCTGGGCCTTGCACACCAAAAGAAGCTGGTATATCTATTGAAACTATTGAAAATTTTCACAAAAAATTACCAATACTAGGAATATGTCTTGGGCATCAAAGTATAGGTGCTGCATTTGGAGGAAACATAATTAAAGCAAAAAAGATTATGCATGGTAAAACTTCTAAAATTTATCATTGTCAAAACTATATTTTTAAAGATTTGCCCACTCCATATACGGCAACTAGATACCATTCTTTAGTTATCGATGAAAAAACTATTCCGAACTGTCTTGAAATAATTGCTGAAACAAAATCTGAAGATGGAAGTGATAACGAAATTATGGCCATTAGGCATAAAGATTTTCATACATATGGTGTACAATTTCATCCAGAATCAATTATGAGTGAGCACGGGCATCAAATTTTAAAAAATTTTCTTGATATAAAATGAATATAAATGAAGCAGTAGAAAAATTTTCATCAGGCAAAAGTCTGGAAAAGAGTGAAATAAAAGAAGTATTTCTTAGTATTATGAATAATGAGTGCGATGATGCTGAAATAATCTCTTTTTTAATGACTCTCAAAACTAAGGGAGAAACTGTTGAGGAAATAACTGGTGCAGCAGAAGTTTTAAGAGAAATGTCTCAAAAATTAAAACTTAATTCTAAAGAACTGGTTGATACATGTGGAACCGGGGGAGACGGACAAAATACTTTTAATATTTCAACTGCGTCAGCAATTGTTGCCGCCGCCGCCGGTGTAAAAATTGCTAAACATGGTAATAAATCAATTTCTAGTAAATCTGGCAGCGCAGATCTTTTAGAGTACTCTGGCATAAATATTAATTTAGATGAAGCTCAAGCAAAAAAATGTTTTGAAGATAACGGTATAACTTTTATGTTTGCACCAAAATATCATAAAGCTATGAAAAATGTTGCAAAAGTAAGAAAGAGTATAAAAACAAGAACAATATTTAATGTATTAGGTCCATTATCTAATCCTGCAAATGCAAACTTTCAAATATTAGGTGTATACGATAAAAATTTAGTTTTACCAATAGCGAGAGTAATTAAAGATCTTAAGATAAAAAGAGCAATGGTAGTGCATTCTCAAGATGGCTTAGATGAAATATCCTGTGAAAAAGATACTTATGTAGCTGAATTGAAAGATGGAGATATTACTGAATATACAATTAACCCTAAAGATTTTGGTATAAATATTTTGCCTTTAGATTCTTTAAAAGTCAGTACAGTAGAGGAGAGTTATAAAATTTTTATTGATATGCTAAATAATAAAAATAATGCTGCAGTTAACATTGTAAGTTTAAATGCTGGTGCTGCTATTTACATAGCTGGAATTAAACAGGATTTAAAAAGTGGAATAGAATTCGCAAAAGAAATTATTAGCTCAGGAAAAGCTTTGAAAAAATTTGAAGATATTAAAAAATCTATGCCTGAAAATATTAGTACACCAAAAATTTTAGAGGAAATTTTAGAAAATAAAGCAAGAGAAGTAGCTGAAAGAAAAACAAAAATATCAGTACAAGATTTAAAAGAAATTGATTATATGCGTTCACTTAAAAGAGATTTTAAGGGTGCTCTTTTAAATAAAATAAATCAGAATAAGGACGCTGTGATTGCTGAAATTAAACGAGCTTCTCCAAGTATGGGAGAACTAAATATGAATATTATTCCTGCAAAAGTTGCATATGATTTTGAAGAAATGGGGGCAGCATGCTTATCTGTTTTAACAGATGCAAAATATTTTAAAGGCTCTGGCGCAATTTTAGAGATGGCGAAAAAGGGATGTGGTTTGCCTGTATTAAGAAAAGATTTTATTATCGATGAATATCAAATAGATGAATCTATGACAATGGGTGCAGATTGTATATTACTAATAGCATCAGCTTTAGATAAAAATCAAATCAAAAAACTTTATGATGCCGCAAAGCAAAGAGACCTAGATGTTATTGTTGAAGTACATGATCATAATGAGCTTGAAACTGCACTTGAAATAGAATGCGATATTATTGGAATTAACAATAGAAACCTTCATACTTTTGAAGTAGATTTAAATACGACGGTTGATTTAGTTAAATATATAAATAATGATCAGCTTGTAATCGCAGAAAGCGGAATACATACTTCTAATGATGTAAAGAAAATGAATGATTGTGGTATAAAAACCTTCTTGGTGGGTGAATCATTTATGACTTCAGAAAATCCTGTAGATAAATTTAAAGAGATTTTTACAAAATAAATTGAAAATTATAATTAAAAATTGTTCGCAATGTGGTTCAGATAGAATAGATTTTGCTGTACCTTCTGGAGATAATAAAAAAAGGTATATTTGCAAAAGTTGTGGTTTTATTCATTATCAAAATCCAAATATAGTTTCAGGTTCAATTTTAGAATGGGATAACAAAATTTTATTGTGCAAAAGAGCTATTGAACCAAGAATAAATTGTTGGACACTACCTGCTGGATTTTTAGAGAATGAAGAACCTCTTGAAACTGGTGCTGCAAGAGAATGTGTAGAAGAAGCAAACGCATATTCAGATGATATGAAAATTTTTTCTATATATAGCTTAATTCATATTAGTCAGATTTATATTATGTATTACGGGACTTTGAGAGACGGAAAACATAGCCCAGGACTAGAGGAGTCTTTTGATACAAAACTATATAGTAAAGATGATATTCCTTGGGACGAATTAGCATTTCCGATCATCACAGAAAACCTTAAATTATATTATGAGAAAGGAAAGCCAACTTCACCTTATACAGGAATTGTTGATAAGGTAGATAACGAGTACATTATTACAAGAAATTAAACTTAATGTTTGTTCATGAAAAAGAATCATATTGTCCGTATTGTGGAGAAATAATATTTCTTTTAATAGACCCATCTATGCAACTTCAGGAATATGTTGAGGATTGCCAAGTATGTTGTAGTCCCATAGTAATTAGTATCGAAATAACTCATAATGAAGATATTTTAATAAATACAAGAAAAGAAAATGAGTAAAATAAATTGACCAAATAAAACTAAACATTATTTTGCACACGGTGGTGAATCTTTAACATACTCGTCTTTTTCTTTCCACTCATCCATAGTGAATAAATGAAGCGATAATGCATGAACACCATTTTCTAATTCATATTTTAAGAGCTCATTAATCTTTCTATGACGTTGAACTAATTTAACGTCATTAAATTCTTCGGAAACCAAAACTACTTTAAAATGTGTTTCAGTGTTAGGGCCACTATGCATATGGCTTTCATTTATTACCTCAAGGTGACTTAATTGAAAATTATCTCTCAGGGTATGTTCTATTTTCTTTTCTACGTTCATTCATTTACCTCAAAAAAATTCAAATAATTTTGGTAAGTAATTTCACATATATAATCATAGGACTGATTTCTATATTTTGCTACCTCTTTTGCAACTTCCACCAGATATTCTGGTTTATTTAAGTGTTTCATTGCTGGAGTTACTCCTGATTCTTTTCTTGAGATATATGGAGATAGATAAGGAGAATCTGTTTCTATAAACAATTTATCATCTGGAATAATATTAATAAAATCTCTTAAATGCTTACCTCTTCTATCATCGCATATCCATCCTGTTAGACCTATATAAACTCCCAAATCAAGATAATCAATAAGTGCATTTTTTGTTCCAGTAAAACAATGTACAACAATATTCTTACAATCCTCAATATTATCTTTTAATATTTTATGCATTTGATGAAAAGCATCTCTTTCATGAACAAATAAAGGTAGATCTATTTCCTTCGCCAAAGAAATATGCTCCATAAATACTTTATGTTGTACCTCTGGTCTTGAAAAATTTCTATTAAAATCTAATCCGCACTCACCAACTGCTTTTGTATTATCTTTTTTTAATAGTGATAATAGTTCGGTATAACTTTTTGAATTCCAATCTTTAGCATTGTGTGGATGATATCCTGCAGTTGCAATAAAATTATACTTCTCAGCTAAATCTATAACTTCTTTGCTTGAATTGAGATCATTTCCAACCAGAACCATTTTTGAAACATTGTTTTTTTTTGCTTCATTAATAATGTTGTCTTCCTTACCTGAAAAAACGTCATCAGTTAAGTTCACACATATATCAACTAATTTATTGCTCACTTTCCCTGCACTCATTACATTTAGTTCTATCAAAAGCATTAATGATTTGCTGACATTTTGGACATAACTCTTTGTAAGTAGGATTTAAACTCTTATCCAAAGTAATTCTATCGTCAAATACAAAACACTCTCCATTCCAATACTTTCCATCAGTTTCATTTAAGTAATTAATAATACCGCCTTTGAGTTGTTTAAAAGAATTTATGCCTTTTTCATTTAAATACCCTAAGGCCTTCTCGCATCTAATGCCACCGGTACAAAACATGATAACTTCACCACGAATTTTTTTTAGCTCATCGACTTTTTCTACAAACTCATCAAACTTTAATATATTTAAATTTTTTGCGTTTTTAAATGTACCAATATTTATTTCATAATTATTTCTTGTGTCTAATAAATATATATCTTCATTATTATCAAGTTTGTCTTCAAGCTCTTTAGGCTCGATATAGTTTTTCTTAATATTAAATATATTATTTACTTCTTTTTTAATACTTATTATTTCAGGCTTTACTTTTATTTTGAGCTTTCTAAAAGGTGGTTTATCAGAATAAGTATGTTTAAAAAATATGTTTTTAAAAGTATTATGTTGATGAAAAAAATTTTCTATAGATTTAATATTTTTTTCATTCCCAGCAAGATTTATATTAATTCCTTCAATTGAGATATAAATAGTTCCAAAAACATTTTTATTAATCAAAAAATTTTCAATTTCCAGTGCTGTATTTTCAGGGCAATCAATTTTGATAAATTCATAACCCGTAGAATTCAAACATACTTTTTTCTCACTTAGCATTTAGAAACCTTCAGTAGAAGTGAATAATCCAACCCTTAAATCTTTTGCAGTATATATTTCCCTACCATCAACGGAAACTATGCCATCGCCTATACCCATAATTAATTTTCTTGTGATTAATCTTTTGATATGGATTTTGTATGTAACTTTTTTTGCAGTAGGTAAAATTTGTCCAGTAAATTTAACTTCTCCAACTCCGAGTGCTCTTCCTCTACCAGGATATTGGGACCAACCTAAATAAAAACCTACTAGCTGCCACATTGCATCAAGACCTAAGCAACCCGGCATAACAGGGTCATTAATAAAATGGCAATCAAAAAACCATAAATCAGGCTTTATATCTAAAGAAGCATCAATAAAACCTTTATTATAATCTCCTCCAGTTGCACTAATTTTTATTATTTGGTCAAACATGAGCATTCCAGTATTAGGAAGCTGTGCATTTCCATCGCCAAACATATTGCCTTTTGCGCATTCCAGCAATTCGTTATGTTTATAAGACTCTTTTTGTTCTATCATGAATCTTTCTCCGGTTTCGCATGAAGAATTACAGGTTTAAAATCTGCTAAATTTTTAATTCTATCTAACGTTAATCTCAGTTCGCCAATATTGTTAACTGAGGTCATATTTGTTTCTTTTATAACGTCTTGGTAATTTGACACAGTATCTCCAAAAACTAAAATTTCATCTTCTTTTATTAAACTTCTTATTTTTCTTAACTCATTTGGAAAAAATTGTTGATTACCATTTGGATCAACAACAATCATTAACAAATTACATCTTCCTTGCTCATAACTAAAAAGAATTTCGTCAGCGGATATTGAAGAACCCAAATAAATTGGCATCCAATCAGAATCTTCGCAAACGAGGCACAATCTTAGCATACTTAAATCATCATTATGAGAAATAGGAGTAATAATCAATATTTTATTATTTGATTGTTTTGTTGAATTATTTGAACTAATAAGCAGAAATGATTTCATAAGCTCAACTAAAAATTTTTCCTGCGATTGTCTAAATGTGCCAACCTTGCATTCATCTCTCACATGAAGTACGAGGGGTGCAAACAAGTCTTCTAACAAAAAGACTGATCCTAACTCTTGATATGCAACTTGAAACAAAGAAATTAATTTTTTGGCATCTAGTTCTCTTATTGCTTCTATAGAACCATCAAAATACTCCATTACCGAACCAGTGCTTGGTCTATTAGATAAGGATGTTTTTACTACAGTTGCTGTTTCATCGGACTCAATAAGATCCTCTAAATTTTTTAAATTTAACTTTGCAATATCGCCAATTCTTCTTCCACCACTTGTTATTCTTTGAAGTAGCATTAGTTTTTTTACATCATTATCAGAATACAAACGCCTTCCATTTTCACTTCTTGTTGGCTTTACAGCCTTATATCGTCTTTCCCAAGCTCGAATAACATCTACGCTTAAACCTGTCCTTCTGGAAACAATTTGAATCGGATGTTTGGTATCACTCATTTTATTAGCCTTAAGATTAAATTATTTCTTTTTGTTTATATTTATTTATGCAGAACATATACATTTAATTATTTTAGTTTGTTAAGTCTTTGTCAACGTTAGTGTCTACCTTTTGTCAAACTTATTATATATATAATAGCTTTTTGTTGCACTATTGTCCATAACAATTGGTTATCAAAAAGTTAAAAAAGTATTTTCTTTCATTGCACTTTTGTTATACTGAGTTGGTAGTTTTCATTTATTCTGTAAGGAGGACCAAATGAAAAAATTTTTAATAAACGCTAGATATTATTTAGCACCACTTTTAATCTTTGCATCGCTTTTCGGTGTAATAGCTGGTGGACCTTGGGTATGGACAGGAGTAGTTTTACTTGGTGTTGGTATTATTGTTGACACTATTACACCTGCTCAAACAATGGGTGCTGGTTTTGACGAAAATGGTGATACAAATGGAAACCCAACATTGTTAAACATCACAATGTACGCAATGTTAGCTGTATTTGTTATGATACAAATAGCAATTGCTTGGAGAATTTTCCAATATGTAAACGGTATTGAGTATACTGGTGCAACAGCTTCATTCTTAGGAATGACCTATTACACAGGTATAACAGGAGCGCAACTTGTAGGTGCAGTTGTTTCTTCAGGTATCTTTGCAGGTATTGGTATCATTTATGGACACGAGTTAGCTCATACTAAAGGCTTTAGTTTCATCATTGCAAGATGGATGATGGCTCTTAGTGGATCAGCTCATTTCTGTTATGCGCACGTATACAATCATCACTTAGAGTTAGGATGTGAAAATGATCCTGCTACAGCTCCAAGAGGAAGAAGTTTATATGCACATTTACCTAAGTCACATTTTGGGCAAAGTAAGTTCTTGTACACAATGGAAAAACAACGTCTAAAAAGATTAGGAGTACCTTTCCTTTCATGGCAAAACAGATGGATTAGAGGTTATGCAATGTCATTACCTACAATCGCTTTATTCTGGTATGCAGGTGCTTGGACAGGAATCGCATGTATGGCACTAATTTGGTTAATCTCTAACTTTGAGTTAGAAGCATTAAACTACTTAGAGCATTACGGCTTAATCAGAGAAACAGGTTCGCCAATCGACTACAGACATAGCTGGGATAATTCAACATTATTCACAAGCTGGTTCTTTATCGAAATTGGAAGACAAGCTGACCATCATGACAGAGGTGAAACACACTTCTGGGAATTAGATGAAGTGGGCGCCCCAAATTGTGGTAATGGTTATTTCACATTATTCGCAATGGCATTAGTACCACCTTTATTCCATGCTTATATGAATAAGCAACTTGCAAAATGGGATAATGAGGAAGCTTCAGAAGGTGAACTAAAAATAGCTAGCGAAATGAATAAAATCGCTGGTTACACAGGTTAATTTTTTAAAAAATTAATCTTAAAGTAATACAAAACGCCCTGTAAAAAGGGCGTTTTTTTATGGTAGGATTAGACAAGATCAAAGAACAATAAGGATAAAATAATGATATATAAAAATCTCCAGAAAATAAAATTTTTACACGTTGTTATAATAATTGTTGTTATGTTTACAGCAATGTTTGCTTATAACAAACAACCATATACTGAAGGTATATTTTGGCAAGTAAGTAAAAATGGAGAAGTTCTTGGACATATCTACGGCACTATTCATATGAATGACGAAAAAGTCACTAGAATTAATAAAAAGGTTATGGATATATTTGATAACTCAGTAGGTTATTCTATTGAAGCATTTCCAAGTAGTCACTTATGGAATCCTTATCACGGTTTTGAAAATATAAAAAAGAAAATGATGTTTGAAGGCAAAAAAACATTAGCTGATGTTGCAGGTGAAAAAACAGCAAATGACGTTTATCAAATATTAACCAAAAATGGTGTAAATAAAGAATATGCTACAAAAATAAAACCGTGGGCTGCAATGTTTAGTATTGCTGCAAAATCTAAGCACTCAGGACCTATTGTTGATCACAAATTACTTGACCTTGCTAGTATTCAAGAAAAAGAAATATATCAAATAGAATCACCAGAGGAGCTATTAGCCGCTTTTTATGCAATGCCAATGGATTCACAAGTTGAGCTTTTAAAATCCAAGATAGAATATTTCCCGAATATACAAAAAACTTTAGATGATATGGTTGATGCTTATCTTGAAGAGGATCTTCAAAGTTTAATGGACGCAAGTACTAGCTTTGTTGACAAGAGTGATTACAAGAAAAATAAGCACCTTCAGGTGTACCTAAAACATTCAGTTTATATAAGAAACATAGTTATGGCCCATTATATGAACTTACCTTTTTTATATGGTTTAGATAGATTTAAAGGTCAAGGTGGAACCTTTGTATGTGTTGGTGCGCTTCACTTATTAGGTGAAAAAGGCGTTCTAAATTTATTAGAAAAACAATACGGTTTTGAAATTAAGAGAATAAAATTTAAGTAATATTCCTCAAAAAGTTAGAAAACATAAATCTGCCAATAAAATCTAAATAAATTAATTCTTATTGCTTTATAACTCTCTTGCTTTTAACAAATCTATTAAAATAGCTATTATCAAATTTAAAATTGTAAGTTTACCAATAAATACATAACTTAACATAAAGACCCATGCCTCGGGACGGTTACTATCCATTAATGGCCAATAAAAAATTGTGATTGTATTATTTTCCAGTAAAATTGCGAGTAAGCTTAAAACCGAAAGTCCAAGACTACCCCATTGAGCAGGGATAGTATCACCGTATAACGCAACTCCAACTATTGCATATACATAAGTTAAAACAACAATAATTCCCGTAACATATAATATTTTAATACCCGTATCCGCAATTATTGAGATATTAGATATTGCAATTTTTGGTACGAACTTTGTTATTTGTGGCTGAGATAAAATTCTAAACAACCTTAATACAAGTAAATTAGATAGAAAAGAATATGGTAAAAAAGAAATAAAAATTATAAATGCATCAAAATAAATTCCAACATAAGAAAATTTATCTCCAACTATTGATCTGCTATCCCAAACACTATGACCAAAGTATCTTATCGTTATTTCAAAAACAAAATAAAAAGAGCAAATAAATTTAATTAAATTTATATTTTTTTCAGAAATTATTTCGTATGAAGATACAGATAGCCCAATTATAAAAGATACAAAAGCAATTATTACTAATGATAATATTTGAAAATTTAAACTGCCATTTAATTTTGTGCAAAAATTATAAAACCTAGATTCTAAATCAATTTTTGGCATAACCTACCTTAATTCATAATAAAAAAAAAGCAGTCCATTGCTAGGGATCATCTAGGAGTCAGACAAAAACCTTTACCAGTTTAGAGCTCCGCCAGTTTGATACTCGGTTACTCTAGTTTCAAAAAAATTCTTTTCTTTCTTAAGATCTAATACCTCTGACATCCAAGGAAACGGATTTTGAACATTTTTGAATTCCTCCGGAAGACCAATTTGTGTTAACCTTCTATTAGCTATATATTGCAAATATTGTTCAAACATAGGCGCATTTAATCCTAAAATTCCCCTTGGCATTGTGTCATAAGCATATTTTGTTTCTAATTCAACACCCTCTAGAACTAATTTAGTCATATCTTTCTTAAAGTCATCTGTCCATAAATGTGGATTTTCGTATTTAATTTGGTTTATCACATCTATCCCAAAATTCATGTGCATTGACTCATCTCTTAAGATGTATTGAAATTGCTCTGCAACCCCAGTCATTTTATTTCTTCTTCCCATAGAGAGAATTTGTGTAAACCCAACATAAAAGAATATTCCTTCAAATACTACGTAGAATGCTATTAAGTCTCTAAGAAGTCTTTGGTCATTCTCAGGAGTTCCTGTTTTAAAATTTATATCACCTAAACTTTGAGTATACGGTAAAGCCCATTGAGCTTTTGTTGCAACTGATGGTATCTCACGATACATGTTAAATAATCTACTTTCGTCCATCCCAAGAGATTCAATACAATATTGATAAGCATGGGTATGTATAGCCTCCTCGAAAGCCTGTCTTAATAAATATTGTCTGCACTCTGGATTAGTAATGTGCTTGTATACAGCTAAAACTAAATTATTTGCAACCAAAGAATCTGCAGTTGAAAAAAAACCTAAATTTCTTTCTATGACCATTCTTTCGTCGTCAGTTAGACCATCATTGCTTTTCCATAAAGCAATGTCTGCAGTCATATTAACCTCTTGAGGCATCCAATGATTATTGCATGCGGAAAGATATTTACTCCAAGCCCAATCATATTTAAATGGAACTAACTGATTTAAATCAGCTCTACAATTAATAATCTTTTTATCATCAACTTGAATTCTTTCTGCGCCAGTTTCTATATCCTCAAAACCAGTCAATCCTGTTTCAGATTGATTTGAGTCTTCATTTTTGACAGAAGGTTTATTTTCGGCCTGTATCTCTTCAACAGGTTCTACAGTTTGCGCTATCGGATCGTCCCATAATGATGACATATTATACTCCTATTTTACTGACAAGCTTCACAGTCAGGGTCTAAAATTGAACAGACATTAGCTGTTTGTTTTTCACTATTAACGGCATTTAATTTACCGTCCGCCATTGTGCTTTTTTCAACGTGGGTTGCTCCCATGGTTCTTAAGTAATAAGTAGTCTTTAGCCCTCTAACCCAGGCTAATTTATAAAGATTATCTAATTTTGGCCCTGATGGTTCGGCCATATATAAATTTAAAGATTGCCCTTGGTCTATCCATTTTTGACGTCTTGATGCTGCCTCAATTAACCATCTTGCGTCTAACTCAAAAGCTGTTGCATATAAATCTTTTATCTTTTGTGGAATTCTATCTATAGATTTCAAACTTCCATCATAATATTTTAAATCGTTAATCATAACTTCATCCCATAACCCCTCTTTCTTTAAATCATTTACCAATAACAAATTAATTACTGTAAATTCTCCCGATAAATTTGATTTTACATACAAGTTTTGATAGGTAGGTTCAATACTTTGAGTCACACCAGTAATATTTGAGATGGTTGCGGTAGGTGCAATAGCCATGGTGTTTGAATTTCTCATTCCAACTGTTCTTACTCTTTCTCTTAATTTATTCCAATCTAATTTTTTAGACTTATCTACAGAAATATATTTTTGCCTTTCTTGTTCTAGTAAATGTATAGAGTCAATTGGCAGTATGCCTTGTGACCATAGTGAGCCATTATAAGTTTCGTAGGTACCTCTTTCCTCTGCCAAGTCAGTTGAGGCTTTAATAGCAAAATAACTTATATATTCCATAGATTCATCTGCAAAACTAACTGCTTCATCACTTGAGTATGGTATAGATAACTTATATAAAGCATCTTGGAAACCCATCAAGCCAAGTCCAACAGGTCTGTGCTTTGCATTTGAATTTTTTGCCTTATCAACACTGTAATAATTATAATCTATAACATTATCTAACATTCTCATTGCTGTATTAATAGTAGACTCTAACTTTTCAACCATTATTCCGTTTTCGTCTACATGAGCTGCAATATTTACAGAACCCAAATTACAAACAGCTATTTCTTCATCAGATGTATTTAATGTTATTTCCGTGCAAAGATTAGATGAATGAACAACACCAGCATGAGATTGTGGTGACCTAATATTACAAGGATCTTTAAAAGTTACCCAAGGATGTCCTGTTTCAAAAAGCATTCCGAGCATCTTTTTCCACAAATCCAAGGCTGGAATTTCTTTATATTTTTTTATCTTGCCATCTTGGGCTTGCTTTTCGTAATTTATATACTTTTCTTCAAAGGCTTTACCAGATATTTCATGAAGCTCAGGGACTTCATCGGGCGAAAATAAGGTCCAAGATTTCTCCTCTACAACCCTTTTCATAAACAAATCAGGTATCCAGTTTGCTGTATTCATATCATGCGTTCTTCTTCTGTCATCGCCCGTGTTTTTACGTAAATCTAAAAATTCTTCTATGTCTAGATGCCAAGTTTCTAGGTATGCACACATCGCACCTTTTCTTTTACCTCCCTGATTTACAGCTACTGCAGTATCATTAGCAACTTTCAAAAAAGGAACAATTCCTTGAGATTTACCATTAGTACCTTTTATATGCGTTCCCATGCTTCTGACTCTTGACCAATCATTGCCTAAGCCTCCAGCAAATTTAGAAAGCATTGCATCATCAGTAATACCGTCGAAAATACCGCGCAGATCATCAGGTATAGTGCTTAGATAACATGATGAGAGCTGCGGACGGAGTGTGGCTGAATTAAACAGCGTTGGTGTTGAGCTCATAAAATCAAAAGATGAAAGTAAACGATAAAATTCTATAGCCTTGTCCTCTTTATTTTCTTCATTATTTGCAAGACCCATCGCTACTCTCATAAAAAATGCTTGAGGTAACTCGATTTTTGTATCATCTGATTGGATAAAGTACCTATCATAAAGCGTTTGCAAACCAAGATAAGTAAACTGTAAGTCCCTATCTGAATCTAAAGCGCCCGCTAAAATATCTAAGTCATATTTACCAATTAATTCTTTATCTAATAATTCTAATTCAGAAGCCTTTGAAATGTATTTTTTAAAATAGTCACTATATACATCTTTCATTTGTGAGGCAGTAGCAGATAATTCTTCCCCATAAATAAAACTTAAAGCTTCAGTTCTAAGATTATCAAGCAATAACCTAGCTGTAACATACGTATAGTTTGGCTCTTTCTCTATTAATACTCTAGACGACATCAATAGCGCTATTGATGTATCTTTCTGTGATATACCATCATAAATATTTTTTTGCAATTCAAGTTTTATAGGCTCAGGAGATACATCATCTATGTCAGAGCAAGCTTCACTAATAATTGTATTAATTCTATTGGCGTCAAAAGAATCTTCACTAGCTTCACTATTTGCTGTAACAAAAATATCTTTAGGCTTTTCATTATTTACTGTTAGCTCATCTTCTCTATCTAAATTTCTTTGTTCTCTATATAAAACATATGATCTTGCAACTTTTTGATGACCTCCTCTCATTAAGGCCAGTTCAACTTGATCTTGAATATCTTCAATATAAAATGTTCCGCCATCCGGCATATGTCTTACGAGGCCATTTAAGACATCCTTGCTAAGGTCAGCAACTGTCTCATGAATTCTGGATGAAGCTGCCGCTTGATTTCCTTCAACTGCGAGAAATGCTTTTGTCATAGCGACAGATATTTTATCTATATCAAAGGAGGCCATACTACCATTTCTTCTTACAACTCTATACTTCCCAGGCGCAGTAATATTCAGCTCACCAATATTTTTTGAGCTTTGGATCTCAGCAGGCGTACCTGGTGATACTGAAGAAATACCTAGACCTAAATCTGACTCATTATTATTCATTTTTCTTCCAATACATTATTATTATATATATTATTATTATATATATTATTATTATTATTTATATTAATTTTTTATTAATACTACTATAAGATGTGTTTAGTATGATAGTCAAGCACTATATACTGTGTTTAACCATTGTTTATTCTGGGTATAAGCTGTGGGTAAATTTGAGTTAATTGAAGACGTATTTACGCCCTATTTCAATACAATCTAGGCATAATATAGGAAAAATTCACCTAAATTAAATAACCTTAAATTGTAAAAAAAAGCTAAAATATACCGATAATGAGCAAAATAAAAGAAATACCTATAAATATTGAGAATAATGGAGAAAATTGCTCTGCAAGCGAGCCATTTGCTCTAAGAATACTTGATACAAGTATGGAGCCTGAATTTGAGGTGGATAACATTATAATAGTTGATCCTAGTGCTTCCCCAAAAACAGGGGATTATGTCCTTTATGAAACCAGTAAAAGCATTATTGTTAGACAAATCTACCTTAATGAAAAGGTTCTTAAGGCTTTAAATTCTGAATATCAAGATATAGAAATCAAAGATATGAGCTCTATCCTTGGTGTTATCACTCAAAGATCAGGAAAAAGAAGAAAATATCATAAAAGATACGAGTAAAAAAAAAGGCACAGAAGTCTGCACCCTTTTAAGTACCACTTTGTAGTGGTTGGAGGAAAATTAATATATAAGTATTTTATGATATTATTATATATATGTCAACATTATTTCTCTTTATAGTTAAAAAACATGAAAAAGAATGATTTTAATATTAAAATGCTCGATCCAGAAAACTGTGCTATGTGCGGTATGTGCACAAACTATTGCCCAACATATAAAATTAGCAAGAATGAATCTGAATCCCCAAGAGGGAGAATCTCAATTATTGAAGGATTAAACAAAGGCGAGTTAAAACCAACAGCTTCAGCATTAAAACATTTAAATTCCTGCACGATGTGTCTTGCATGTGAATCTATTTGCCCAGCTGAAGTAAATTTTTATGACCTTATGGTTCAAGCCCGAGATAAATATTTTCATAAACAAAAACTAATTTTTAAAATAAAATCATTACTATTATCAATATTTTTCACAAAAAATGTTTTCAGAATATTTATAAAAAAAATTTTTAATATACTAATAAAAGTAAGACTAGATAAAGCAAAAATTGGAATTTTCAAAAATCTTCAATATATTAAAACTAATACGAAAAAAAGAATAAATTTTAAAACTTATGATGCAAACAGAAAAAATATTGGAATTTTTACAGGATGTGCTACAGATATATTTCAAGAAAGTGTTAGTAGAGACTGTATCGATATATTAAATAGAAATAATATAAATGCTGAAATTTTAAAAAATACAAAATGTTGCGGCTCCCTAGATTTTCATAACGGCAGAAAGACTATCGGATTAAAAAATTATCACGATACAATATCTAAATTTAATACAAATAGATATAAAAAAATAATCGGCTACGCAAGCGGATGTAGTGCTTTCCTTATGTCAAATAAAAATTACGAAGACGCTACATCATATATTTTAAATATATTGACTAGGAGCAATGCTAATTTTAAAACAAGTTATTTAAAAGTATGTATTCATAAACCGTGTACAACAAGATTAGCAAATATCAATTTTGAAAATCTAATTCAAATTTTAAAAATGGTACCAGAATTAAGTGTTTCAATTTTTGACGATAAATATTGTTGTGGTGCTGGAGCACAAAACTTACTTCATAATAAGAATAATTCTTTAGAAATCATCAATCCAAAAATAAGTTTCTTAGATAAAAATAATATTGATATAATACTTACCTATAATGTTGGCTGTTCTTTAAATTTTATTAATGCAATAAATACAAATAACTTAGAAAATGTTAAAGTAATGCATCCAATTTCATTTCTTAACGATAGGCTAATATAATGAGAAAATATTCAAATACTGACAAATTAATTATGAAAACTAATGATATATTTAATATATTTACTGGTATTAAGAGCTCGGGAAGAACTTACCCTGCATATAATATTGAAGAACAAGAGATTAAGTCTTTAGATAAAAAAATGATTTCTAATCTTATGAGAGTAAATCATTCTGGAGAAGTTTCTGCTCAAGGACTTTATATAGGTCACGCATTGCTTGCTAAAGATGAAAACCAAAAGCAACTTATGTTAGATATGGCTTCGGAGGAAAAGGATCATCTTGATTGGTGCGAAAAAAGAATAAATGAACTTGGAGGAAAAACAAGTATATTCAACCCTTTATGGTTTACGGGTTCTGTTGCGATCGGTATGCTTTCAAGCATAAGAAATAATGAACAAGCATTAGGGTTTATTGAAGAAACTGAAAAACAGGTGGCTGAACATCTAGAATCTCACATAAATAAGATTCCTAAGGAAGATAAAAAAACATATGTAATTCTAAAAAAAATGAAAGACGATGAAAAAGAACACGGCAAGACTGCTCGTAATTTTGGTGCTGAAAAAGTATCAAAAAATTTAAGAAAAATTATGGAGTTAACTGCAAGCATAATGAAATTTGCATCTTATAGATTATAAATTTTTATATTCTAAATTTATAACAACTTTTATTTTCTGTAATAAAAAGTTTAAATCTTTTTGAGAAATTGTATATGGTGGCATTACATAAATTAAATTTGAATAAGGCCTTAACCAAATACCATTTTTTACAAACTTTTTCTGTAAGGAACTGACGTTAACTTTACTTTTCATTTCAAGAATTCCAACTGCTCCAATTACCCGGTAATCTTTTACTTCTCTATTTAAAGATATATCTTTTAGCCCTTTAACTAAAGATTTTTCTATTGCTTTAATATTTTTTTTCCAATCATACGATAACAATAAATTGATATTCTCTAATGCAACTGAACATGCCAAAGGATTTGCCATATAAGTTGGGCCATGCATAAATATACCTGGCTCATTTGATGAGATTTTATTTGCAATTTTTTTTGATACAATTGTCGCAGCTAAACTCATATATCCACCAGTTAATGATTTTCCTAAACATAGTATATCTGGTGAAATATTTGAATGTTCAAAACCAAATAATTCTCCAGTTCTTCCAAAACCAGTTGCAATTTCATCTAAAATCAAAAGAACATTATACTTATTACATAATTTTCTTAGCTGTACTAAATAATCTGGGTGGTAAATTCTCATACCCCCAGCACCTTGAAGTATTGGCTCAATGATAACTGCTGCAATTTTTGAATTTAAGTCTTTTAATTTTTTTTCCATCTGAATTAAACTTTTACTATATCCTTTTCTATACTTTCTTACGTCCTCTGGTTTCTTAACATAAATTTGTTTTAGAAGTGAATTTTTAAATATAGAATGCATACCATTATCAGGATCACTAACTGACATTGTTGCCATTGTATCTCCGTGATAACCGTTTCTAACAGTCAAAAACTTTTTTTTAGAAAATTGATTTTCAGAATGCCAATATTGAATCGCATATTTCATTGCGACTTCAATAGATACAGAACCTGAATCAGAAAAAAAAACTTTCTGTAAATTTTTCGGAGTTATTTCATTTAATTTTTTTGCTAAATTAACTGCTGGTTTATGTGTAAATCCACCGAACATTATATGAGAAAAGGAATTTATTTGTTTCTTTAATGCATTATTTAATCTTTTATTATTATACCCGTGAATAACACACCACCAGGAAGACATTCCATCAACTAGCTTTTCTCCAGATTCTAGAAAAATATGAACTCCTCTAGCTTTTTTAACAGCATATATAGGATTTTTATCAATTGCTGCAGCATATGGATGCCAAATGTATTTTTTATCGTCTTTTATCATCTTTGAATATTTCTACATTTATATATTTTTTTATCTTTTAATATTAAGTTTTCTTTTTGAAACCCTTCATGCATTTCATCATACAACACATTTTCCACAAGATTAAACGTTAAAGTAAATTTTTTTATTTTTTCAAATTTTTTTTGATAAAAATATGCTATAACTTTTTCTTTATCTTCATATTCTATTTGATAATCAAATTCATAACTATTCGGCAAAATATTTACAACTTTATAGTTTTTGTATATTTTAAATAAGTGTGTTGAATAATTTTCAACATTCTCACACGATAATTTTAAAAAATTTTCTGAATTTGATGTTCTTGTAAATAAAACTAAACATATAAATAAAACTTTTCGATTCATATAGATTAGATCATTCTTAATTTATACGTTATTTCAACAGATTCATTTAAAATTAAACAGCAGGAACATTGCTTTTTTACAGATAGTTTAATTATATTTTCTAAAGATTCTTTATTAATATTTTTTGTTTTAATATTATAAGTTAAATGTAATGTAGTTATTTTAGACAATTTTGCTTCTGGTCTATACGCTTCAACTTCTAGAAAATATTTTTCAATTTCTATCTTTTTTGCATTAGCCATAGTAATGACATCAAACGAAGTACAACCACCTACACCTGAGATTAATAGCTCTGTTGGCCTTGCTCCCTCATTATTTCCACCACTGTCAACTGGGCCATCCATGCATATATTATTACCACTACCAGTTTTTGCAATGAATTTAACACCTTTATGCCATTCTATAGTCGTCTTCATATTATTTACTCTCTATTTTATTTTCTTCGTGGCTTGACCAAGCACTCCAAGAACCAACATACAAAACTCTCTCTTCGTATCCACAATATTCCATAGCAAGGACATTATGGCATGCTGTAACACCTGAACCGCACATATTTATAATTTGTTTAGAATTACCGTCAAAAAATTTACTAAAATTATTTTTTATTTCAGATTTGCTTTTAAATTTTCCATCAGATTTTAAATTATTTTTAAAGGGCATATTAAAAGCCCCTGGTATATGTCCTGCTTTTTTGTCTATTGGCTCCTCTGTGCCTAAAAATCTTTCTTTGTCACGAGCATCAATAATACAAATTGACTGACTTTTTATTTTTTCTCTCAATTCATCTGTAGTAATAATATATTCTGTTCTATATGAATAAACTCTATTTCGAAGTTTCTCTTTTGTTGGTATTATATTATCTACTGGATATTTATTTTTTAACCATATTTTAAAACCACCATCTAAAACTGCGCAGTTTTTTAGTCCTACTAATTTTAACATCCACCACATCCTTGCACTCATTGAGCCATTATTATCATCATATATAATAATTTGTGAATTATCTGTAATATTAAAATTATTAAGAAATTTAGAAAAATTTTTTATATTTGGTAATGGATGTCTACCAGAAAAACTTGAAATCTTTTGGGATAAATCGACCTCTAAATCTACATAATGAGCATTTTTTATATGTTTTTTTTGATAATTTTGTAATCCTAAATTTTTATTAAGTAAATCAAAACGACTATCAAATATTATTAAATTTTTTTCATCAATAATGCTATTTAGATTTTCTGCCGAAATAATTGTAGTATACATTTTATTTTTTTTTATATTTATTGATATATATCACATACAAATAAAAAATTATTACAAACAAACCTATTAAAGATATAATTTGGCCTTGTGTTAAACTTTCGACATTAGCAATAATTGCTGAAGCAAAAATTAAAATTGCTAAACCAAAACGATTTCTTTGCCAACCTTGCATATTCCCTCACGTTGTATGTTTTTTCTTTAAGCCATGTTCTACCGCAATAACGGCAGCCTCTACTCTAGAATGAATTTCTAATTTTCTTAAAATAGCTTTAACGTGGAGCTTAACAGTTCCATCTGATATCCCAAGATTTTTAGCAATTAACTTATTGCTTTGTCCTTCTGCCAACAGCTCAAGAATTTCACTTTCCCTTGGTGTTAAAGTACTTATTAAATTTGTAATATTTATTTCTGAATCATCTCCTTGATGAAATTTTGCCAATATTTGAACTAGGTTTGGCGCTACTATTGTTTCTCCTTTTAAGACATCTTTTAATGCTACTACTAAAGCATCTGGCTCCATATCTTTTAATAAATAACCACTAGCCCCATTTTTTAAAGCATCAATTAAATCTTTCTCATCATCGCTTGTAGTAAGCATCACGACAGGTAATGATTTGTTTTTAGCCCGAATATTTTTTAGTACTTCAATACCAGAAACATTTGGAATTCTTAGGTCTAATAAAACTATATCTGGATTATGCTTTAAAATACTATTTAAGCCTTCATCACCATTACTTACAGATGATATAACATCAATGTCATGTCTAACCAATAATCTTTGTAGGCCTTCTCTAAACAAAGTATGATCATCAATAATTATTACTTTTATTTTCATATTAAAAAATTAATCCTTTTCGTTAAATGATAAAATAACTCGTACTCCCTCGCCAGGCTCGCTTTCGATTACTAAATGACCATTAATTTTTTTTGCTCTGTCTCTCATAATACTTAATCCAATATGTTCACCACTAGCTTCATGATCATGTCCAATAAAGCAAGATTTTGCAATTCCAATACCATCATCTTCAATTATCAACGAGTACTTATTTGTTTCATATGACATCAATAATACTCTAACTATTTTTGCCTGAGAATGTTTTTTTACATTTGTTAATGCTTCTTGAGCAATTCTTTTAATATGCAGTTCATCATTTTTATTAATTTTAATAATTGGAATTTTATTTTGAAAAAATATTTTTATTTCTTTATTCTCTTCTTTAAAATTTTCTACTAAGTTTGATATTTCGCTAATTATATTATCTACTCTCTTTTGAGGTTTCCTAAAGTGTCCAATTAATTCTCTAATTTCTCTATTCGCAAGCTCAATGCTTTCTTCAAGTGTTTCAAGTTCATCTGTAATTCGTTTATCAGTATAAAGCTCTTCATTCTGCTGTTGTTTATTATTTTTTAAAAAAATAATACCTTGTAAACTTTCATCTAAGACCCTCACTTGAAGTTTCAAACTTGCCAATGTTTGAGCTAGAGAATCGTGCAGCTCAGAAGCCATATATACTCTTTCCTCCATGATTGCTAACCTGTTAGCCTCCCTGTTTGCTTCTTCTTTATATTTAGAAAATCTCTCAACTTGCTCGTTTGTCTTATTTAATTGATTTTCTAGCATTTCAGACACAATATTTAAATTACCACACAAGTTTTTTAATTCATTAGATTTCGAAATCTTAATTCTAGAATTTAAATCTCCAGACATAATATTTAACACCCATTGATTTAAATTTTTTATAAATTCTTCAATTTCTTTTTTACTCTTTAGGTTCGACATAATTTGGATCTTTTGGGTTTAAGAATATAAAGTTATATTTATTTTTTTCTAACTCAACATAATCAATTGTCATGTCTTGGCATAAATCATAAGAAATACTTGAGATTACAAGTTCGATGTCATTGATTTTTAAAATTTGGTCATTCCCAGTTATATTATTATCAAATCCTATTGCGTAATGAAAATTTAAATTATCTTTTCTCATAACTGCAATTCTTAATTTATATCCTTTATTACTATCTTTTTTTATCTCATTTTTTATAACTGTTGATGCTTCTTTTGTAAGATTAATCATTTTTTATTCTCTTTAATAAAATTCATAAAATATTTTATCCATGGCATTTTTTTAGTATGCCTTAGATGAGAAAAATTTGCTAACATGTTTTTATATACAAAACCATCTGATTTACTATCTATTCCATATCCTCTTTTCATAGTATAAGAAAAATTTTTTCTAATATTTTTTTTGAAATTAAGTTTTGCATAATGAAACTCATGAGCATTTATTAAGATTTTTTCTTTAATTTTCCAAGGATGTTTTTTGGTTGAAATTAATTTCACATAACCTCTCCCAACAGGTTTATTAAACATACTTACATTACCTGGTATTACTCCAGTCATTTTATATTTTTTATTTTTATATCTTATAGATTCCGCTAAATACATTAAACCACCGCATTCTGCGTAACAGGGGTAGTCTTTTTCGATAAATCTTTTAACTGAATTCATTAGTTTTTTATTTTTTTCTATTTTTCTAGCATTTATTTCTGGGAAACCTCCACCTATAAATAATGCATCAACATCTGGTAGGGCTTGATCTCTTTGAGAATCGATGTAAACAATTTCTGCACCATATCTTAAAAAATTTTCTATATCATCTGCATAATAAAATCCAAATGAAGAATCATAAAAGATACCTACCTTAATGTCGTTTTTATTTAACTTTAAATTTGATTGGTTAGCGTATATTTTTTTATTTATATTCTGGTTCTTATTTTTTTCAAAATTTATTCCAAATTTATAAAAACTATTTTTATCAATTGATTTTTCTATTATGTCTGAGATTTTACTTATTTTTTCATTTACTAATTTTTTCTCATTCGCAGGAACTAAACCTAGGTGTCTTTCAGATATTATAAGATCTTTATTTTTCCTTATAGCTCCGAGAACTTCTAAATCTGTGTATTTTTTTATTGAATTTATTAATTTATTTTCATGTCTATCATTATTAACTTTATTTAGTATAACCCCTTTAATATTACATTTTTTTTCAAAATTTATATAGCCTTGTAGAAGTGGAGCTATTCCTCGCGTAATTCCTTGGGTGTCTATAACTAGTATTACTGGAACGTTTAATAAAATTGACATAGCAGAATTATCATCTTTTCCCGAGAGATCAAGGCCGTCAAATAATCCTTTATTGCCTTCAATTATATTAAAATCTGCTTTTTTGTTATTGTAAAAATTAAATATTTCCTTTTTTGTTTGCGTATTAAAATCCAAGTTATAACATTTTTGATAAGCTGCAGAAGCTAGCCAACTCATATCTATGTAATCCGGACCCTTCTTAAATGTTTGAACATTATGATTTAAATTTTTTAGTAATCTTGATAAACCAATCGACACAATAGTTTTACCTGAAGATTTGTGTGCTGCTGAAACATACACACTATTTATACTATTAGCTTTGCAAACGCTCATCATCAAGACTGTCAGGTATAAATTCCAAACTTAAAATTCCTAAGACGAAGATAGCTAAAGCTATAGCTATTCCCCCAAAACCTAACATAAACTCATAAATACTAGGAATATATTTGGCTACTTCGCCATCACCAAATGAACTACTTTCTATATATCCTGGAAATATATCTAAAGGAAATGCTTGTCCAGATATAATAATGACATATAGCTGAACAAAACCACCAATTATCACTAATAAAGAAGAAAGTAAAAGTGTATTCCAACAATTATAAAATTTTTTAGAGGAAACTAAATATAAGGGTAATAATGTTCCAATTAAAATTTGTCCAATCCAAAATAAATACGTATATATATTTCCTTCAAATAATAAAAAAAACTCATAATCATGATGTGTTGTAGCATAAAGATTAGTTAGATGATATAAAATTGTAAAATAAAATACAGCCAGTATAAAGTACAACATTAGTTTTTTTAATCTTTTAAAAATAATCTCTTCCGTATTTACATCAAATGTAGTTTTAATATAGTAAATAGCTTGAATAAAAATAGCTGTTCCAAAGAGTAAAGACATAGCTATAAATAATGGGGCTAATATTGCACTATCATAGGCTTCTTTTGCTACTAAAAAACCAAAAATTGAGCCCGTACCTGTTGTTAAGATAATTCTCCAAGCATATGCAAACATGCCAACCTGTTGAACAAATTTATTATACCTACCCTCAAACATCATCCATAAATAAATAACTACAATAAATAGAAAACCAGTATATAAAAAGATATTCCAAGCGAATATTGATTTAAAATTAAAAGTTGTCATTGCCACAATTAACCTGTCTGGCCTTCCTAAATCTAAAACTAGCACCATTAGTCCACCAACAAGTAAACCAATTGCTAAAAGACCTGAAAGCCTTGACAATGGTTTATATATTGAGACTCCAAAAACTGATGATATTGATGCAATATTTAATATTCCTGATGCAGCAACAATCAAGAAAATAGCAAAAACATGAGGGATACCCCAAACAATTTGATTATTCATGCCTGTTAACCAATGTCCTTCATGCTCTAAAGTGACAAAAGCATAAAAGCACATTGATAATAAAATAAACACAATTGATATCGGGTAAAAAACTTTTCTATCTAACTCAATTGATTTATATCTAATTAAATTTTTCATATTCCTCTATATCTAACTGCAGTATTTAAACCCAAGTCACTTCTTATTTCTTTTGCCCCAAATTCTGAAAGTTGCTTCGATATTTCACTTTTTGGATCATTCAAATCACCAAACAAAATAGCTTGATGACCGTCTTTAACGCAAGCTTCAGCGCAAGCAGTATTATTTTCACCATTATCAATTTTATGAACGCATAAATTACAACTTTCAACACACCCTTTACCTCTTGGCGCATGCGGTAGCTGATTTTCTAAGTTTTCATGAACAAAGGATCTTGCTTTGTATGGGCAAGACATCATGCAATATCTACATCCTATACACGTATGCTTATTAACAAGAACTATACCATCGGCTCTTTTAAATGATGCGCCAGTTGGACAAACATCAACACAAGGTGGATTTTCGCAATGCTGGCACATTATTGGCAAACTATATTTTTTCCCAGTGAATTCATTTGTAAGATTTAATTTTCTTATCCACTGAGTGTCAGTAGTAGGCCTTCCGAAATCTTCTATACCGTGCTCTTCGTTGCATGCTGTCACACAAGCATCGCAATCTTCAGTACATTGATTTGTATCTATTAACATACCCCATCTTATTTTATCAGAAGCAGGTTCATCTAATGACCTTCCGTGAGCTATCTCTTGTAAAAAAACACCAGGCGCAATTGTAACTAAACCCACAGATACTGAATTCTTTAAAAAATTCCTTCTATCAAGTTTTATTTCATATTTTTTCATTTCTTTGAGATCTCTTCTTCAATTTTTACATTATTAAAAGGCTTGGATGCATGGCAATCAAAACACTCCACTTGAGCTGCTGCTTTGATATGACATCCTGAGCAAAAATGTTCTTCTGATTTAACGCTTGGGTATGTTCCATCAGCAGATGGCTGGATATGACAATTTATACAATTATTTAAACTATACTTTTTTGTTCTAATACCATCAACTACAGTATCATGACTTTGCTTATTAAGAAAAATATGATGTTGTGCACGCATTATGTCAGTTGGTTCTACGCATTTATCACCCGAAGCTATATCAATATTGTGTGAGATATTTTCATGTGTTATTGAAGTGCCACTAAAAAAAACTAATAGAAAAGTTAATAAAATTTTTATATATAACTTTTTATACATGCTGAATTTCTCCTCATAAATTCAGATAATATTGTATATTATTTTTAGACGTATCTAAATTAATGATCACCTAAAGCCATATCTATATAGCCTGTAGGACATACGTCAGCACATATATGACAACCAATACATTTTTTATAATCTGTATCGACATATCTGCCTGTCGTGCTTTTATCTTTCTTTACTCTAAAAACAGCATCTTGAGGGCAATAAATAACACAATTATCACATTCGAAACACATCCCGCAGCTCATACATCTTCCTGCTTCAGCAATAGCTTGTTCTTCAGTATAACATTTCATTCTTTCGTCAAA
>Ga0181562_10000157_pt1 | contig 50709 bp, 42 predicted proteins | sample 011ome_26_FD_139344 | JGI IMG/M metagenome (GOLD analysis project Ga0181562, IMG submission 139344) | Coastal salt marsh microbial communities from the Groves Creek Marsh, Skidaway Island, Georgia - 011511BT metaG (megahit assembly) | ecosystem: Environmental > Aquatic > Marine > Intertidal...
AATAAAACTTTGTATTAAATTTGCAGCCGCAATGGCCTATGGTGTAATTGGCAACACAGCTGGTTTTGGTCCAGTCGTTCTAGGTTCGAGTCCTAGTAGGCCAACTGCTTAACCCTCAACTTTTAGTTGAGGGTTTTTTTTTGCTTTCTCTGGTTCCTTCCCCTATTCTTTACAAGTCTCCAAATAATTTTCTAGTGACTCTATAAAACTAATTTTAAGCTCATCAACAGATTTTGCTTCGTAGCTCACTAAATCATTAATTCCGATTATTTTACCGTAAAGACAATTGTCTTTGGTGCTAATCTCAATTGAACCTATATATCCTTTGTGTTTTAGAAATCTTTTCACGGTTTTAGTTTTGATTACAATATAACCTTTAATCAATTTTTAAGTTAGAATATTCGATAAACGGCATTGTATTTTAACTAGTAAATTAATTTCTTAATCCTTTATTTTGAAAATCATATATATATAGGTATATTTGCATCGTTGTTTTTTAGAAGATCAAATGACGAGGGGACAGAAGTCCCCTCTTTTATTACCCATAGGTTATGAATTTTAACGAGACCGTTGAAAAATTATTGGAAGAAGGATTGTCATCTCGTGAGGATTTGTTTTTAATTGATTTAAAAATTACTCCTGACAAAAAGATAATGATAACTTTAGATGGTGATCGAGGAGTAACCTTGAAAGACTGTATGGATATCAGTAGAGCAGTGGAACACAATTTAGATCGTGAAGAAACTGATTTTGCATTGGAGGTGAGTTCTGTTGGAGCATCAGCTCCTCTTAAATTAGCTAGACAGTACAAAAAAAATGTAGGAAGAACGTTGTCGGTTAGAACAGCTCAGGGAACCGAGGAAGGAACCCTAACTGAATTAAACGATGACACATTTACCATAAAGTGGAAGGCTCGTGAGCCTAAACCAATAGGAAAAGGAAAACACACAGTTGAAAAGGAGCGTTCATACGCTTATTCAGAGGTGGAAGAAGCAAAAGTTATTTTAAAATTTTAATAGTAGAGCGAGATGGAAAATATTGCGCTAATTGAATCGTTTTCAGAATTTAAAGATGATAAATTCATCGACAGAGTTACCTTAATGGCAATTCTCGAGGAAGTTTTTAGAGCAGCTTTAAAGAAAAAGTACGGATCTGATGATAATTTCGATATCATTATTAACCCAGATAAGGGAGATTTAGAGATTTGGAGAAACAGAATCGTAGTTGAAGATGGTGAAGTTGAAGATCCAAATGAGGAGATTTCACTTACAGATGCACGTAAGATTGAGCCTGACTTTGAAGTAGGAGAAGACGTATCTGAGGAAGTAAAATTAATCGATCTTGGTAGACGTGCTATTTTAGCACTTCGTCAAAACTTAGTGGCTAAGATTCACGAGCACGACAACACAACCATTTACAAACAATTTAAAGATTTGGAAGGGGAGTTGTACACTGCTGAAGTGCACCATATCAGACATCAAGCAATTATTTTATTAGACGATGAAGGAAATGAAATTATCCTTCCAAAAGATCGTCAAATTCCTTCTGATTTCTTTAGAAAAGGTGATAATGTAAGAGGTATTATTGAAACAGTTGAATTGCGTGGAAATAAACCTGCAATTATCATGTCTAGAACTTCACCTAAGTTCTTAGAGCAATTATTCTTCCAAGAAATACCAGAAGTATTTGACGGATTAATCACTGTTAAAAAAGTAGTTCGTATCCCAGGAGAAAAAGCAAAAGTTGCTGTTGATTCTTACGATGATCGTATCGATCCAGTTGGAGCATGTGTGGGTATGAAAGGTTCTAGAATTCACGGAATCGTTCGTGAACTAGGAAATGAAAATATCGATGTTATCAATTTTACTAACAATACACAACTCTTAATCACAAGAGCTTTGAGTCCTGCAAGAGTTACTTCTGTTAAGATCGATGAAGAAGCAAAGACTGCAGAAGTTTACTTAAAACCAGAAGAGGTTTCTAAGGCGATTGGACGCGGAGGACACAATATTCGTTTAGCTGGTCAATTAACTGGTTATGAAATAGATGTGTATAGAGAAGGAGTAGAGGAAGATGTTGAACTTACAGAATTCTCTGATGAAATTGAAGGATGGATCATCGAAGCTTTTAAGGCTATTGGTCTCGATACAGCTAGATCTGTATTGGAGCAAGATGTTAAAGATTTAGAGAAACGAACCGATTTAGAAGAGGAGACAATTTTAGATGTTGTTCGTATCTTAAAAGAAGAATTAGAAGATTAAGCTATATATTAGCAAAAATAAAATTAGAAGCAAGAACGTTTTATGGCAGATAATGCGACAATAAGGCTCAATAAAGTTTTAAGAGAACTCAATATTTCACTCGATAGAGCAGTGGATTACCTCAAATCTAAAGATATAGATATTGAGGCTCGTCCTACTACTAAAATCTCAGAGGAGGTTCATCAAGTGTTATTGGATGAGTTTCAAACCGATATGACCAAAAAAGTTGCTTCTAAGGAAGTGAGTGAAGAGAAGCGCAAGGAAAAGGAAGCTTTATTAGCGAAGCTAGAGCAGGAGCAAGAAGAAAAGCGCGTAGCTCAAGAGAAAAAAGAAACTGAAGTTATCAAGGCTAAAAGTGGATTGCACAAACCAAAAATGGTTGGTAAAATCGATTTGGATGCTGATAAGAAAAAGGTAGAACCTGAGGTTGAAGCGCCTAAAGAAGAACCAAAGGAAGTTGAAGCTGCTCCAGTAGTAGAAGAATCAACTCCTGAAGTTGTAGTAAAGGTTGAAAAGCCTGTGGTTGTTGAGAAGGTCAAAGAATCTGAACCTGAAGTCAAAAATGAAGAAGAGGTTGTCGAAGAGAAGAAAGAAGACAATCATAAAACTCAGTACACAAAACTTTCAGGACCTAAGATTACAGGTGATAAGATTGATTTAAGTCAGTTTAATAAGCCTAAAAAGAAAAAGGTTGCTCCAGCTACTGATGATAGCAAGGATGATAAGAAACGCAAGCGTAAAAGAATTAGTTCTACGAATGCTTCAAGAGATAATACTAAAGCTAAAAGAGGAGCAGCTGGTAAGCGTCCAGCTATAATCAAGGAAGGTCCTTCTGACGAAGAAGTGCAAAGACAAGTACGTGAAACACTTGAAAAACTTCAAGGAAAGTCTAAAGGTAAAGGAGCTAAGTATCGTAGAGATAAGAGGGAGCAACACAAACAACAGTTTGAACAAGAAAAAGAGCAGCAAGAATTAGAAAGCAAAATCTTAAAAGTAACTGAATTTGTTACTGCTAATGAGATTGCAACTATGATGGATGTGTCTCCGACTCAAATTATTTCAGCTTGTATGTCATTGGGTATGATGGTGACTATGAATCAACGATTGGATGCTGAAACACTTACTATTGTTGCTGAAGAATTTGGATACAAAGTAGAATTTGTAACTGCTGATGTTGAGGAAGATACTGAAGTTGTAGTAGATGATCCAGAATCCTTAAAACCCAGAGCTCCAATTGTAACTGTAATGGGACATGTGGACCACGGTAAAACATCCCTTTTAGATTATATTCGTAAGGAAAATGTGATCGCAGGTGAAAGTGGAGGAATCACTCAGCACATCGGTGCTTATGGAGTGAAACTCGAAAGTGGAGAACGCATTACATTCTTAGATACTCCTGGTCACGAGGCCTTTACGGCAATGCGTGCACGTGGTGCTCAAATTACTGATATTGCAATTATTGTAATTGCAGCGGATGATGATATCATGCCTCAGACAAAAGAAGCGATTGCTCACGCACAAGCTGCAGGAGTTCCAATCGTTTTTGCAATCAACAAGGTTGACCGACCTACAGCAAATCCTGATAAAATTAAAGAAGGATTGGCAAATATGAATTTATTGGTAGAAGACTGGGGAGGAAAAGTTCAGTCTCACGATATTTCTGCAAAAACAGGTCAGGGTATACCTGAACTCTTAGAAAAAGTACTCTTAGAAGCTGAATTATTAGAGCTTAAAGCGAATCCAGATAAATTGGCAGTAGGATCTGTAGTGGAAGCTTTCTTAGATAAAGGTAGGGGTTATGTTTCTACTATCATCGTACAAGCAGGAACCTTAAAAATTGGGGATTATGTATTAGCTGGTACTTGTAGTGGTAAGGTGAAGGCCATGCACGATGAGAGAGGAAAATCAGTTAAAATTGCTGGTCCTTCAACTCCAATCTCAATCTTAGGATTGGATGGGGCACCTCAAGCAGGTGATAAGTTCTCCGTTCTTGAAGATGAACGTGAAGCAAAACAAATAGCCACGAAACGTTCTCAATTACTTAGAGAGCAATCAGTTAGAACTCAACGTCACATTACACTTGATGAGATTGGAAGACGAATCGCTCTAGGTGACTTTAAAGAACTTAATGTGATCCTTAAGGGAGATGTTGATGGTTCAGTTGAAGCACTTACAGATTCATTCCAGAAATTATCTACTGATGAAATTCAAGTGAATATCATTCACAAAGGAGTTGGTCCTATTACGGAATCTGATGTCTTATTAGCTTCTGCATCTGATGCAGTTGTGATTGGATTTAACGTTAGGCCGATGGGTAATGCTCGCGATATAGCTGAAAAAGAAGAAATCGATATCAGAATGTATTCGATCATTTACGATGCGATTAACGATCTTAAAGATGCGATGGAGGGAATGTTGTCTCCAGAACTCAAAGAGGAAATTACTGGTACCGCTGAAATTAGAGAAACCTTTAAAATCTCTAAGATTGGTACTATTGCTGGATGTATGGTCTTGACTGGTAAGATTTTTAGAAACTCTCAAATTCGTCTCATTAGAGATGGTGTGGTGATCTTCACAGGTGAATTAGCTTCATTAAAACGTTTTAAAGACGATGTTAAAGAGGTTGCTAAAGGTTACGATTGTGGATTGCAAGTTAAAAACTACAATGATATTCGTGAATTAGATATCGTGGAGGCCTTCCAAGAAGTTGAGGTTAAGAAAAAGCTCAAGTAAAATAAACTTTATATCAAATAAAAAATCCAGTATGTCTACTGGATTTTTTTTGGTTTTAAAAGTACGGAAGCGGGATATTTCTTCCTCAGTGCAATGAGGTTTTTTTCAGCCTCTAAACGAGTTTTGAATGCTCCAACTCGAACTCTGTAACTAGGAGAAATAAAATCGAGACTTACAGGCCAATCTACAAAGGCTTCAATTGCTTCTTTTTCGATTTCTTGTGCCTGATTCAATCCTCCTGAGAATATTTGTATTCTATAGTCACTAACTTTGAACTGATAATCCTTATAAGCATCTAATAAAAGGCTAATTTTTTGCTTTTCATCCATTTCAGCCAAAGCCAAACTATCTATTTGGGAATAAGTAATGGAGCTGTAAAACCCTATTAAAATGAGTATTAATCCTTTCTTTTTCATTGTTTTAAATTCTTATTCAAAGATATTACAAAGCTTGTGCCAAATGGTAAAAACAACACTATTTAGACTGATTATAAATTAAAAATTTACAAACCCTTAACAATTCATAAATAAAGTTGTTTGTTTATTTTTGTTGCGGTGTTTTTTTAAAATATTTGAAAAAGAAAATCAATTAAATTATATACAGCAATAACTATATAATATGAAACAGGTACTCTACCGCAATCCAATTACTTTCTTCTTTGGAGCACTTATGGCTCTTTTAATGCTAGCTCCAGCATCTGTTCAAGCGCAAGAACTTGGTGATGCCGCTAAAGGGAAGCAATTATTTAATCAGAACTGTGCTGCTTGTCACGCTTTAAATAGAAAGATGACAGGACCTGCTCTAGCCGGAGTGTACGACAAGTACGAAGGTGATCTCGAGTGGCTAAGCAAATGGATCAGAAACAACCAATCGTTGATAAAAGCTGGTGATGATCGTGCATTAGCAATTTACAATGAGTACAATCAGGCTCAAATGAATGCGTTTCCAACATTGAGTGATCAAGATATCAAAGATATTCTTGCTTACACTCAAGCACCTCCTCCTGCGCCAGTTCAGGCTACTGCTGTTGCAACTTCAGGAGCTGTAGCTTCTTCAAATCAAACAGGAGTGAGCTCTGATGTGCTTTTGGGAGCTTTAGCGCTCGTGCTTGGTCTACTGTTGTTAATGTTGTACCTAGTTACCAAAACACTGAAGCGCTTTGCAAATGCGAATGGCATTGAAGTGGAAGTCACTAAGCGTAAACCACTTTGGAAGGCATATGCAGAAAATCAGTTCTTGATTTTGGTAACGGTTATTGTGTTGTTACTTGCATCAGCTTATCATATGTATGGTTATTTTATGCAAGTTGGTGTAGATCAAGGATATGCTCCAATTCAACCGATTCATTTTTCTCATAAAATTCACGCTGGAGATAACAAAATTGACTGTAAGTTTTGTCACTCATCAGCAAGATCATCGAAACACTCAGGAATTCCTTCATTGGAAAACTGTATGAATTGCCACAAGTCAATTTACGAGTACAAAGGAAATCCAGAGGGTCCTTCTGCTGAAGATTTAGCGAATGGCTATACCAACGAATTCTACACTGGTGAAATTAAAAAATTATACGCTGCTGTAGGATGGGATGAAAACCAAATGCAATATACTGGTGATTCACAACCGGTAGAATGGGTGCGTGTTCATAAGCTTCCTGATTTAGCTTATTTCAATCACTCACAACACGTAACAGTTGCAGGTGTAGAATGTCAAACTTGTCACGGTCCTGTAGAGACGATGGAGATTTTACAACAACACGCTCCGCTTACTATGGGTTGGTGTATCAACTGTCACAGACAGACCAACGTCAATGTTAAAGATAATAAGTACTACGAGAGTATACACAAGGCTCTATCTGAGAAGTATGGAGTTGAAGAGCTGACCGCAGCTCAAATGGGTGGACTCGAATGTGGTAAATGTCACTATTAATCAATTAGAAACAGAAGAACATTATATATATGGCATCAAACAAAGTATACTGGAAAAACGAAGCGGAATTAAATCCGAACGATTCCATTGTTGAGACGCTAAGGCACAATGAATTTGTTGAGAAGTTACCTGTAGATCGATTTATGGGTGATAAGGAAACACTTTCTGAAACATCAACCAATAGACGAGATTTCTTGAAATTTGTTGGCTTTAGTACGGCTGCAGCTTCCTTAGCTGCTTGTGAGGGACCTGTTGTTAAGTCCATTCCTTATGTAGTGCAGCCAGAAGAGATTATTCCAGGAATCGCAAATTATTACGCAACAACAATTGCTAATGGTTTTGATTTTGCTAGTATCTTAGTAAAAACTAGAGAAGGAAGACCCATCAAGGTTGAAAATAACAAAGAAGCTTCTGTAAAGGGGGTAGCAAATGCTCGTGTTCAAGCTTCTGTTTTATCGCTTTATGATTCAACACGCCTTCAGGGACCACGTAAAGGTTCTGAATCCATTTCATGGGATGATCTAGACGTTGCAGTAATATCACATCTAGAAGCGACTAAGTCTGATTCTAAATCGGTTGTTTTATTGACACCGACCTATGCGAGCCCATCAACTGCAAAATTGATCGCTGAACTCCAAGATAAATATCCTCAAGTGAAACACATCGCTTATGATGCCGTTTCTTCTGATGCTGCTCTTAATGCTTATGAGGAAGTATATGGAGAACGCGCTCTAGCTGATTATGATTTTGCAAAAGCTGAAGTAATCGTTTCTATCGGTGCAGATTTCTTAGGAGATTGGCAAGGTGGAGGTTATGATTCTGGCTATGCGCAAGGTCGTGTGCCAAAGCATGGTAAAATGTCAAAACATTACCAAGTAGAAGCCAATATGACACTTTCTGGTGCCAATGCTGATAAACGTGTTATGGCATCTTCAGCTGCACAAAAACAAATTTTAGCTGCCTTGTATGCGAATTTAACAGATACTTCAGTTTCTGTAAGTTTATCAGATGCACAACAAGCTTCAGTGGAAGCGATGGCAAATGCCGTTAAAAAGGCAGGTTCTAAAGCAGTTGTAGTAACTGGTTTAGATTGTCAACATTCTCAAAAAGTTGTTTTAGCTATTAATAATTTCATCAAGAGTGAAGCTTTTGATGCTTCGGCTCCTAGATACATTCGATCTTCATCAAATGCTGAACTTTCAGCCTTGGTTGCAGATATGAACGCTGGTAAGGTTAGTGCTTTGATCACTGATGGAGTGAATCCATCTTACAGTCTACCTAATGCTGCAGATTTCAACGCTGCTTTGTCCAATGTTTCGCTGACGGTTGCGTTTTCACAACTTGCAAATGAAACTGTAGAAGCGTTTCAATACGCTGCTGCAGCATCTCATTACTTAGAGTCATGGGGTGATGTGGAAATCAAGAAAGGACATTTTGCATTACAGCAACCTACGATTAAAGAATTATTTGATACAAGACAAATCCAGACTTCCATCCTAACATGGATAGGACAATCTGATGTTTCTTATTTTGATTACATCAAAACGAACTGGAGCAAGTCAATTTTATCAGGAGTGTCGTTTAATGAGGCGCTGCACGATGGTGTCTATTCAAAATCGACATCTGTTGCTAAATATAAATCAATAGATGCTTCCAATGCTGTAGCTCAAATTGCTTCAGCTACTGCTTCCGATTTTGAACTCCATCTATACACAAAAACAGCGATGGGAGATGGACAAGAGTTCAACAACCCATGGTTGCAAGAATTGCCAGATCCTATCACCCGTGTGAGTTGGGATAATTATGCTACGGTATCAAAAGTTGATGCATTAGACTTAGGTGTAGTAAATGAAAATGATGCTAATGGTGGGTTGGACGGATCTTATATCAATCTTACTGTTGGAGGGGTTTCACTTTCTGTTCCTGCGATCATTCAACCAGGTCAAGCACCTGGAACAATTGGATTAGCCTTAGGATACGGTAAAACGGCTGGATTAAAATCTGAAATGCAAGTTGGAGCAAATGCTTATCCATTGTACCAAAACTTTGCTTCTTCTCAAGAAGTGTCGGTTTCATTAGGGTCTGGGATGCATGAGTTTGCTTGTGTACAGCTCCAAAACACCCTCATGGGTAGAGGAGATATCATTAAGGAAACTACCTTAGAAGTTTTTAATACCAAAGAAGCGGCACATTGGAACCAAGTTCCAATGGTCTCTCTAGATCATCAAGAGGTAGAAGCTACTTCTGTTAGTCTATGGGATGATTTTGATCGTTCGATTGGTCATCACTTCAATCTATCGATTGATTTAAATGCATGTACTGGATGTGGAGCTTGTGTTATCGCATGTCACGCTGAAAACAATGTACCGGTAGTTGGTAAATCTGAAATTAGAAAATCAAGAGATATGCACTGGTTGCGTATCGACCGTTACTATTCATCAGAAGAAAATTTTGAAGCGGATAACCAGAAGAAAGAAAACTTTAGTGGACTTTTTGGTGATGAAGGTTCCCTTGGAGGGTTCCGTTCGATGGAAGATCCAACTGAAAATCCACAAGTTGCTTTCCAACCAGTAATGTGTCAGCACTGTAATCACGCACCCTGTGAGACTGTTTGTCCAGTAGCTGCTACTTCGCATTCAAGACAAGGTCAAAATCACATGGCTTATAACCGTTGTGTTGGAACACGTTACTGTGCGAACAACTGTCCTTACAAGGTTAGACGTTTCAACTGGTTCTTGTATAACAACAATGACGAGTTTGACTTCCATATGAACAATGATCTCGGTAAAATGGTGATCAATCCTGACGTAACTGTACGTTCTCGTGGAGTTATGGAGAAGTGTTCGATGTGTATTCAAATGACACAAAAAACCATCCTCGATGCCAAACGAGAAGGAAGAGTGATCAAAGATGGAGAATTCCAAACAGCTTGTTCTTCTGCCTGCGGTAATGGAGCTATGGTATTTGGAGATATCAATGATGCTGAAAGTAAAATTACAGCACTTAAAGAAGATGATCGTATGTATCACTTATTAGAGCATGTTGGAACGAAACCAAATGTGATGTATCAAGTGAAAGTTAGAAATACATCAGAAGCATAATCATAAATAACGAACGTAACTAGAAATATATTATGGCGTCGCATTACGAAGCACCTATACGTAAACCACTTGTTTTAGGAGACAAAGGTTACCACGATGTAACTGAGGACATCGCTGCTCCTGTTGAAGGAAAGGCCAATAAACATTGGTGGATCGTTTTTTCAATTGCACTTACTGCCTTTCTTTGGGGATTGGGTAGTATTATTTACACTATCTCAACAGGTATTGGTACTTGGGGATTAAACAAGACCGTAGGATGGGCTTGGGATATTACCAACTTTGTTTGGTGGGTAGGAATTGGTCACGCAGGAACGTTAATTTCTGCAGTACTCTTACTTTTCAGACAAAAATGGAGAATGGCTGTCAACAGATCAGCAGAAGCAATGACAATTTTCTCAGTAGTTCAAGCGGGATTATTTCCAATCATTCACATGGGTCGTCCTTGGTTGGCATATTGGGTTGTTCCTATTCCTAACCAGTTTGGATCGTTGTGGGTTAACTTTAATTCACCACTTCTTTGGGATGTATTTGCGATTTCAACGTATTTATCGGTTTCATTAGTATTCTGGTGGACTGGTTTACTTCCTGATTTTGCGATGATTCGTGACCGAGCTGTCAAACCATTTCAAAAGAAGATTTATTCTTTAGTAAGTTTTGGTTGGACAGGACGTGCAAAAGATTGGCAACGTTTTGAAGAAGTTTCACTGGTTTTAGCTGGTTTAGCTACCCCATTAGTACTTTCAGTGCACACCATTGTATCATTTGACTTTGCAACATCTGTAATTCCTGGATGGCATACGACTATCTTTCCACCATACTTCGTAGCTGGTGCTATTTTCTCAGGATTTGCGATGGTAAATACACTTTTGATCATTATGAGAAAAGTGTCTAATCTGGAAGCTTATATCACAATTCAACACATTGAACTCATGAACATTGTCATCATGATTACTGGTTCTATTGTAGGTTGTGCTTATATTACTGAATTATTCGTTGCGTGGTATTCTGGAGTCGAGTACGAACAGTACGCTTTCTTGAACAGAGCAACTGGTCCTTACGCTTGGGCCTACTGGTCGATGATGACTTGTAACGTATTTTCTCCACAATTTATGTGGTTTAAAAAACTGAGAACTTCAATTATGTTCTCGTTCTTTATCTCTATTGTCGTAAACATCGGAATGTGGTTTGAGCGTTTCGTAATTATTGTGACTTCACTTCACAGAGATTACTTACCTTCTTCATGGACCATGTTCTCTCCAACTTTCGTCGACATTGGAATTTTTGTCGGAACCATTGGATTCTTCTTTGTGCTCTTCTTATTATATGCGCGTACGTTCCCTGTGATCGCTCAAGCTGAGGTAAAGACCATTTTAAAATCTTCTGGAGAGAAATACAAGAAATTAAGAGAAGCTGGAAAACCTTTGTATGAAATGCCAAAGGCGGCCGCTAAAATAGTTCAATCAACTAAAAAGGATCAATAGTTATGGCATCTAAAGTAGTTCAAGCATTTTATAACGACGACGATATCCTATTGTTAGCTGTTAAGAAAGTAAAAGAAGCTAAATATCACATAGAAGAGGTATACACTCCTTTTCCTGTTCATGGATTGGATAAGGCGATGGGTCTTGCTCCAACTAGAATTGCAATTGCAGCCTTCATCTATGGTCTGATTGGACTTAGTGTTGCGATTGTGATGATGAACTTTATCATGATTCAAGACTGGCCTCAAGATATTGGAGGAAAACCAAGCTTTTCTTATTTAGAAAATATGCCTGCATTCGTTCCAATTATGTTCGAGTTAACTGTATTTTTCGCAGCTCACTTAATGGTGATCACTTTTTATATGCGCTCTAAATTGTGGCCTTTCAAAAAGGCTGAAAATCCTGATGTTCGATCAACAGATGATCATTTTGTTATGGAAATTTTAGCAGGTGATCACGAGTCGGACCTCATCGAGCTTTTATCTGAAACTGGAGCCGTAGAAATTAAATCTGAAGAAAAGTAGTAAGTAGATCATGAAATATAGTATAAAAACCATAGTATTCGTTGCATTGATAGCCCTTTTAGGTTCTTGCAATAATGATAAGAATAGTAGAAATTACGTTTTCTTTCCAAATATGTATGAGGATGTAGGTTACGATACCTACGCTCCTGTGGCATTTATGAATGCTTCTGCTGCTTTAACTCCTCCTGCGCACACGATTGCAAGAGGTCACCTGCCTTACGATTATGCAAACACTCCTAATGGGAAGGATGCAGCTCGTTTTCAACCAGTGCCATTTTCAGATTTAAATTCTGAAGCGAATCTGAAAGCTGGTAAGGAACTTTACAACATCTATTGTGCCGTATGTCATGGCACCAAAGGTAATGGTCAAGGGAATCTAGTAATGCGAGAAAAGATTTTAGGGGTTCCTTCTTATGCAGATGCAGCTAGAAATATTACCATAGGGACAGCTTACCATACAATCTTTTACGGATTAAATTCAATGGGTTCTTACAAGAATCAATTAAACTCTAAAGAGCGCTGGTTAGTTTCAAATTACGTGATGAAGCTAAAGAAAGACTTAACAAAATAATTACCGATAAGTAAAGTAATATGTATACATTTTCAAACAGACTTAGAATAGCATCTTTCATCCTTATGGCTGTAGGTGTTGTTGGTATTGCAATAGGATTTATGTCTGCTCCTTCAACTGTTGAAGAAGCTAAGGCAATCGTAGCGAAGCACGATGCAGGTCACAGTGAGGCTCATGCTGCACCTGCTTCTGAACACCACCAAGCTACTGACACTCATATGGAGTCTAATGAACATCAGGTTGCAGCAAATCACGAAGCAGGACACGAAGCAGGACACGATGCACATTTGTTACAACAACTTCAAAATAAACCATGGGCTGCAGTTTATGTGGCTGCTTTATTTTTCTTGTTCATTGCTCTTGGAGTATTAGCCTTTTACGGAATCAATCGCGCTGCTCAAGCAGGATGGTCACCATTGCTTTTTAGAGTGATGGAGGGGATCACCGCTTACCTCGTTCCAGGTGGAATAATTGTTTTCGTACTTTTAGCGATGTCAGTTGCTCATATGAATCACTTATTCGTTTGGTTAGATCCAGAAGTAGTTGCTCATGATAAATTAATTCAAGGTAAATCAGGATACCTCAACGGTGCTGGTTTATTAATTAGAGCAGCTATTTTTATAGGAGGATGGGTTGCTTACAGAACACTTTCTAGAAAGTGGTCACTCGCTCAAGATAAGGCTTCAGACAACGCTAACTTCGTAAAGAACTTTAGACTTTCTGCAGGATTCTTAGTATTCTTTTTAATTTCAGAATCGATGATGTCTTGGGATTGGGTAATGAGTGTTGATCCACACTGGTTCTCTACCTTATTTGGATGGTATGTATTTGCAACGATGTTTGTCTCTGCAGTTACTGTTCTAGCATTAATTACAATCTATTTAAAATCGAAAGGTTACCTACAACAGGTAAACAACAGTCATATTCACGATTTGGCTAAGTTTATGTTTGCGTTCTCTATTTTCTGGACGTATTTATGGTTCTCACAATTCATGTTGATCTGGTATTCTAACATTCCAGAAGAGGTGACTTATTTTGTGACAAGAATCCAAGATTTTAAACTTTCTTACTTTTTGATGATTGCCATCAATTTTGTACTTCCAGTTTTATTACTGATCAACTCTGATTTCAAACGTATCAATTGGCTAGTGATTATGACTGGTTTAATCATTTTATTTGGACATTACTTAGATGTGTACCACATGATCGTACCTGCTACAGTTGGAGATCAAGCATCGATTGGTCTAACTGAGATTAGTGCTTTATTGTTTTTTGCAGGACTATTTATTTTTGTAGTATTCACAGAATTGACAAAAGCACCTCTCACTCCAGAAAACAATCCATTAATTGAAGAGAGTAAACATTTTCATTATTAATAAACAACGTAAACAATTATATATACGATGACTGCATTTTTAACCATAGCTGTTTTAGTTTTTCTTGGAGCTGCAATTTACCAGATGACCAAGATCTTTGAATTGTCTCAAGCAGGCAAACAACAGGATCAAATTGCAAATGATAAGGACAACAGAGTCAATGGCTATTTGATGTTTGGATTTTTAATTTTCATCTACGGTCTTGCTATTTTTAGTTTTGTAAAATATTCTAAAGTTCTTTTACCGGTAGCAGCCTCTGAACACGGTAGTGAGTACGATCTTTTGATGCTTGTTTCTTTTGTCATTATTCTAATCGCAATGGTAGTCGTTCAAGCATTGTTGCATTACTATGCTTTTAAATATCGCGGTCAGGCTGGTGTAAAAGCGCTTTACTATGCTGACAATAGTAAATTAGAGTTATTGTGGACTGGAATCCCAGTAATTGTACTAGCAGTTTTAATTCTTTGGGGCCTTTACACATGGACTGAAATTATGGATGTCAATAACGATGATGATCCTATTGTTGTAGAGTTGTATGCACAACAGTTCAATTGGACGGCTCGTTATGCAGGAGAGGACAATGTTCTCGGAGATGCAAATGTTCGTTTAATTGATATTGACAGAGCGAACATTCTCGGAGTTGATGAATCCGATAGCTATGCAGCAGATGATATCGTAGTAAAAGAATTACACTTACCTGTAGGTAGAAAAGTTAATTTTAAAATGCGTTCTCAAGATGTATTGCACTCAGCATATATGCCTCACTTTAGAGCACAAATGAACTGTGTACCTGGAATGATTACAGAGTTTTCTTTTACACCTACTTTAACGACTGCTGAAATGCGTGCTCAGAAGGATGTTCAAGCTAAAGTTGCTCGAACAAATAAAATTAGAGGAGAGCGTGCTGCTCGTGGGGAAGAAAATTCAGATCCATGGGAGTTTGATTATATTTTGCTTTGTAACAAGATTTGTGGAAAATCTCATTACAATATGCAAATGAAAATTATTGTAGAGGATGAGGCTTCCTACAACAAGTGGCTAGCTTCGCAAAAAACTTTTGGTCAGCAAATGGCCGCCAACTAATTAATTCATTAACCACACAAATTAATATATTCTAAATATGTCTGCACACGCAAACGAACATTCAGAAGATCACGGGCATCACCACAAGGAGACCTTTGTAACAAAGTACATCTTTAGCCAAGATCACAAGATGATTGCTAAACAGTACTTAATTACTGGTTTAATCATGGGAGCTATTGGAATCGCTATGTCTATTCTTTTTAGAATGCAATTAGCATGGCCAGGTAAGTCCTTTCCAATTTTTGAGGCTCTTTTAGGTAAATGGGCACCAGGTGGTGTAATGGATGCAGAAATGTATCTTTCATTGGTAACCATTCACGGAACTATTATGGTATTCTTTGTACTAACAGCTGGTTTGAGTGGTACCTTCAGTAACTTATTAATTCCCTTGCAGATTGGAGCAAGAGATATGGCATCTGGTTTTCTAAACATGTTGTCATATTGGTTGTTCTTTACCTCTGCGGCAATCATGTTACTTTCGCTATTTGTTGAAACAGGAGCTGCATCTGCTGGATGGACGATCTACCCACCTCTATCTGCGCTTCCTATGGCACAGTCAGGTTCAGGTTTAGGAATGACTTTATGGTTGGTTTCTATGGCGATTTTTATCGCTTCTTCTCTATTAGGTTCCTTGAACTATATCGTAACGGTTTTAAACCTTAGAACAAAGGGAATGTCAATGACACGCTTGCCTTTGACTATTTGGGCCTTTTTTGTGACGGCTATCATTGGAGTGGTCTCTTTCCCTGTGTTATTATCTGCAGCATTATTGTTGATTATGGATCGTGGATTTGGAACATCGTTTTATCTTTCTGATATCTTTATCCAAGGAGAGGTGTTGCACTATCAAGGTGGTTCACCTGTATTATTTGAACATTTATTTTGGTTCTTAGGGCACCCTGAGGTATACATTGTATTACTTCCTGCTCTTGGAATTACTTCAGAAGTCATGTCAACCAATGCTCGTAAGCCTATTTTTGGATACAGAGCCATGGTTACTTCTATAATTGCAATTGCCTTTTTATCAACCATCGTTTGGGGGCACCATATGTTTGTTTCAGGTATGAATCCCTTCTTAGGTTCGGTCTTTACTTTTACAACGTTATTGATTGCTATCCCTTCTGCGGTAAAAGCCTTCAACTACATAACAACCTTGTGGAAAGGTAATTTACAGTTCAACCCTGGAATGTTATTTTCAATTGGATTGGTATCTACCTTCGTTACTGGAGGTTTAACAGGAATCATACTAGGAGATTCTACTTTGGACATCAACGTACATGACACTTATTTTGTGGTGGCTCACTTCCATTTAGTAATGGGAATTTCTGCACTTTACGGTTTATTTGCTGGGGTATACCATTGGTTCCCAAAAATGTTCGGTCGAATGATGAACAAAAACTTAGGGTATGCACACTTTTGGATTACAGCGGTTTGTGCCTATGGTGTATTCTTTCCAATGCACTTCGTAGGAATGGCTGGTGTTCCAAGACGTTATTACCAAAACACAGCGTTCCCTATGTTTGATGAATTGACGAATGTTCAAATTTTAATTACGGTATTTGCGATCATTGCAGCATTTGCACAATTGATCTTTGTTTACAATTTTGTCCATAGTATCTTCTACGGAAAGAAAGCAGAACAAAACCCATGGAAATCAAATACGTTAGAATGGACTACGCCAGTAGAACACATTCATGGAAACTGGCCTGGTGCGATTCCAGAAGTTCACCGTTGGGCATACGATTACTCAAAAACAGATAAGTCAGGTGAATATATAATCCCTGGACAAGATTTCGTTCCTCAGAACATCCCTATGGGAGATGATGAAGAAGAATTACATCACTAAGATGTTTATAACCTTTGAATAAAATAAGCCTTCTTTAACGGAAGGCTTTTTTTATGTGTTTGTATTTTTTGTAATTTAATATAAAATATACCCCTATGGTCAAGAATCGCTATTATACATTAGTTGTTTGTGGAATTTTTTTTCTTAGTTGTAATTGGTCCTTTGCTCAAAAGAAACCCGATATCAAAGGAAATAGAACTGTAGCAGTAGTCGATAAAGCTCTAGATGCTTTTAATTCAATTGTCGTAGAAGAAGACTTAGATATTAGTTTTAAAAAAGCAGTGACCCCTTCAGTTCATTTTGTGGCAGATGACAATCTTCCTCCTGTTTTTAATTTTAGTGTCAAAGATTCTGTTTTACACATCAGTTCGTATTATAGAATCAAATCTAAAAAAGAACTTCAGATTACAGTTTCCTATGTCAATCTAAAATCGATTCAATTAAAAGAGGGAAGGGTTAAACTTGATATTAATTCCAATACTATTCCTTTAGATATCAATGCAAAAGGTAGAGCATCAATTGAAGTTTACGGAATTGCAGATCGTTTGTCTGTTAACCTTTTGGAAAATTCTAAAATGAAATTAACAGCAACGCTCAATCAATTAGAAATTGATACAAAGGACAAGTCCAGTATCGATTTTTCTGGAGTCATTACTAATTCTAAACTCAATTTAGAAGATCGATCAGTATTTAATGCTCTTGGAAGTTGTACGAATTTATTTTTAACGCAGACACAAGACAGTTATTTTAATGGAAAGGGCTTGAAAGTTGAAACTGCAGAGCTTCATTTGAATAATAATGCTACTACTGATTTATACGCTATTAAAGAAGTAGATCTCTATTCAAATCATCAATCGATTCTCAACTTTTACGGAACTGCCTCATTAGAAGTAAAGGAGTTTTTAGGCAGCGCACAAATTCTAAAGAAAGCCTTTAACACAACTCAAGAATAAGCTTAAAAGAATTACCTTTACTTTTATGAATGAGCATTTAGATCCTACATCTGAAAACTTCTCAAAAGAAGAAGTCGATATTGAAAGAGCTTTAAGACCCCTTAGTTTTGATGATTTTGCTGGTCAAGAAAAGGTGCTTGAAAATTTATCAGTTTTTGTTCAGGCAGCTAATATGAGAAATGATGCCTTGGATCACACCCTTTTTCATGGACCTCCGGGTCTTGGTAAAACTACCTTGGCTCATATTCTTGCAAATGAACTTGGAGTGGGTATTAAAGTCACTTCAGGTCCAGTACTTGATAAACCTGGTGATTTAGCTGGTTTGTTAACAAATTTAGAGGAACGCGATGTGCTTTTTATAGATGAAATACACCGTTTAAGCCCTGTTATAGAAGAGTACCTCTACGCAGCCATGGAAGATTATAAAATCGATATTATGATCGAAAGTGGACCTAATGCACGTTCGGTTCAAATTAATCTCAATCCATTTACTCTTGTTGGGGCTACAACTCGATCGGGACTTCTTACAGCTCCGATGAGAGCGCGTTTTGGAATTCAATCGAGATTAGAGTACTACAATACAGAATTGCTCTCAAGTATAGTGATGCGTTCTGCAGCTATCCTAAAAACACCTATTGATGAAGAAGCTGCGATTGAAATTGCAGGAAGGAGTAGAGGAACACCAAGAATTTCCAATGCATTGCTTCGAAGAGTACGCGATTTTGCTCAGATCAAAGGGACAGGAGCAATCGACATGAAAATTGCTAAATACGGCTTAAAAGCGCTTAATGTCGATACTCATGGCTTAGATGAGATGGATAATAAAATCCTCTCAACATTGATTGATAAATTCAAAGGAGGTCCTGTAGGTATTACCACTTTGGCTACTGCTGTTTCTGAAAGCGCTGAAACCATCGAGGAAGTGTACGAGCCCTTTTTAATACAACAGGGTTTTATAGTTCGTACTCCAAGAGGGAGAGAGGCTACAGAGATGGCTTACAAACACTTAGGTAGAAATTTTTCTAAAGGACAACCAGGATTGTTTTAAAATGACTTCTAATAAAATGACCTACAGTGAAATGATTAAAGCTGAGGCTCAAAGGCTTGGTTTTACTTCCTGTGGAATTTCGAAAGCTGAGTTTTTAGAAGAAGAAGCCCCTCGATTAGAAAACTGGCTGAACGCCAATCATCAAGCGGGGATGTCTTATATGGAAAATCATTTTGACAAACGTCTAGACCCTCGTCTATTGGTAGACGGAGCTCAATCAGTCATTAGTCTTCTCTTTAATTATTATCCAGAACCTATTGTTGCTAAAGATTCCTACAAAGTATCTAAGTACGCCTATGGAGAAGATTATCACTTTGTAGTAAAAGATAAATTGACAGCTCTATTAGATTTTATTAATCAAGAAATAGGAGAGGTCAGTGGTAGAGCTTTTGTAGATTCTGCACCTGTTTTAGAGCGGGCTTGGGCCAAGCGTTCAGGATTAGGTTGGATTGGAAAAAACGCCAATTTAATAACAAAAAAACAAGGTTCTTTTTATTTTATATCAGAGTTAATCGTTGATCTGCCCTTGGAATACGATACAAGTATTGCTACAGATCATTGTGGTTCTTGTACAGCCTGTTTAGACGCCTGTCCCACGAATGCAATTAAGGCTCCGTATTTGATCGATTCCAATTCGTGTATTTCATATCTAACCATTGAATTAAAGGGAGAACTGCCTTCTGATTTAAATCAATCATTTGATGATTGGATCTTTGGCTGTGATATCTGTCAGGATGTGTGTCCTTGGAATCGCTTTTCGATCACTACAAAAGAAGAGCGATTTGCTCCCAATCCCTATGTCAATTATTCTAAGGCTCAATGGCAGGAGCTGACCGCTGAAGTTTTTTCTGAAATAGCACGTAAATCTCCATTAAAGCGAACTAAATTTTCAGGGATTACAAGAAATTTACAGTATGTGAATAAATAACTTCCTTCTTTGTGTACAAAGTATGGTTCGTTCAGTGAATTAAACTTAAATTTGAGGTATAATTTAACTATATGAGTAGTAAATCGAGATTAAGAGCAGAGGCTTTGATATATCACGCAAAGCCAACCCCTGGAAAAATAAAAATTGTCCCAACAAAACCCTATGCCACTCAAAGAGATTTAGCATTGGCTTATTCTCCAGGGGTAGCAGAACCTTGTTTGGAGATTGAAAAGGATGTAGATCAAGCTTATCGCTATACCAATAAGGGAAATTTAGTAGCTGTTATTACCAATGGTACGGCTGTTCTTGGTCTTGGTGATATTGGACCAGAGGCTTCTAAACCAGTAATGGAGGGAAAGAGTTTGCTTTTTAAAATATTTGCTGATTTAGACAGTATCGATATTGAATTAGATACCAAAGATGTCGATCAATTTGTTGAAACTGTTAAGACGATTGCTCCTAGTTTTGGAGGCATTAATTTAGAAGATATCAAAGCTCCTGAAGCATTTGAAATTGAACGTCGTTTAAAAGAGGAATTGGATATTCCAGTGATGCACGACGATCAACACGGGACTGCAATTATCTCTGCTGCTGCACTTTTAAATGCACTAGAGTTAGCTGAAAAGAAAATTGAAGACGTTCAGATTGTAATCAATGGAGCAGGAGCTGCAGCGGTTTCTTGTACAAAGTTATACAAAGCTTTTGGAGCCAAAGCTGAGAATATAGTAATGTGTGATTCCAAAGGAGTGATTCGCAAGGACAGAGAAAATTTAGCAGAATCTAAGGCTGAATTCGCAACGGCAAGAGATCTCAATACACTCGAAGATGCGATGGTAGGGGCAGATGTATTTGTAGGACTTTCGATAGCTGATGTAGTTGATACTCAGATGCTTTTGTCTATGGCTGATTCTCCAATTGTTTTTGCACTTGCAAATCCAACTCCTGAAATAGACTATAATTTAGCGATTGCGACTCGTAAAGACATCATTATGGCTACGGGACGATCAGATCACCCTAATCAGGTGAACAACGTACTGGGATTCCCTTATATATTTAGAGGTGCCCTAGATGTTCGTTCAACAAAGATCAATGAGGAAATGAAAATGGCTGCTGTAAAAGCCATAGCTGATTTAGCAAAAGAATCAGTTCCAGAGGAAGTTAATATTACGTATCAAGAAAAACGCTTGACCTTTGGTCGTGATTATATCATTCCTAAACCTTTTGATCCACGTCTTATTGAATGTATACCTCCTGCAGTTGCTAAGGCAGCTATTGATTCTGGTGTCGCAAAGACTACGATTGAGGACTGGGATAAGTATAAACAAGAACTCTTTGTAAGATCAGGATCTGAAAATAAATTAGTGCGTCAAATTCACAATAGAGCTAAGTCAGATCCAAAACGAATTGTTTTTGCAGAAGGTGAGCAACTCGACATCATCAAAGCAGCGCAAATTGTTTATGAAGAGGGAATAGCTATTCCAATTATACTCGGAAGAAAGCATATCATTAAAGAATTAATGAAGGAATTAGAATTTGAGGCAGATATTCAAATTATCGATCCAAAGGCTGATGATTCTGAAGAAAAGAGAACAGATTACGGTATGCGTTATTGGGAGGGGAGAAAACGTACAGGAATTACAAAATACTTGGCATTGAGCAGAATGCGCGAACGTACCTATTACGGTGCTATGATGGTTAAAACGGGTGATGCAGATGGAATGCTTTCTGGTTATTCAAGAGCTTTCGCATCTGTCGTAAAACCCTATTTAGAAATCATAGGTGTAAGTGAAGGCTACAATAGGGTGGCTTCAGCCAATATTATGATTACCGATCAAGGACCCATATTTTTAGCAGATACTACGATGAATATCGATCCAAGTACTGAGTGTTTGGCTGACATAGCACTGATGACAAAATCAATGGTTGAAGCATTTGGTTTTGAGCCGGTTATGGCGATGTTGTCCTATTCAAACTTTGGATCTTCATTGCATCCTAATGCAGATAAGGTTAAGAAGGCTGTTCGATATTTACACAATTACGATCCAAATATGGTAGTCGATGGAGAATTGCAATTGGATTTCGCTCTCAATAAAGAATTGCATCAGAAAATTTTTCCTTTTTCTAAATTATCTGGAAAACGCGTTAATACTTTAATATTTCCTAATTTGGAATCTGCGAACATTACCTATAAATTGCTGAAGGAAGTAAATAAGTCAGATTCTATTGGACCGTTTTTAATGGGAATAAACAATCCTGTTCACGTATTACAATTGGGATCAAGTGTATCTGAAATAGTCAATATGACTGCGATCACTGTCTTAGATGCACAAGAACGATTAAAAAAATAATCACCTATGATAACTCATATTCGCGGAAGATTAGTAGAGAAAAATCCAACTTCGGTTATCATCGATTGTTCTGGGGTAGGTTATGAGTTGCATATTTCACTGAATACCTATTCGTTGATTGGATCAGAAGAAACGATTGAACTCTATACCCATCTTCAGGTAAAAGAAGATTCACATACGCTTTACGGTTTTGTTCAAAAAATTGAACGAGAAGTTTTTAGACTATTGATCACTGTTTCAGGTATAGGAGCCAATACCGCAAGAACTATTTTGTCCTCTTTGACTTCTGAGGAATTAAGAGGAGCGATAGCTGCTGAAAATGTTTCTAAGATACAGTCTGTCAAAGGAATAGGAGCTAAAACAGCACAACGTCTTATCATTGAGCTCAAGGATAAAATTTTAAAAATTTACGAATTTGATGAAGTTTTTCCACAACAGGACAATACAGTTAAAGAAGAAGCGTTATCTGCATTAGAAGTATTGGGCTTTTCTAGAAAACAAGCTGAAAAGGTGGTCGATGCGATTCTTAGTGAAGAGCGAGAATTAGGTGTTGAATCTGTTATTAAAATAGCCCTAAAAAAACTTTAACAATAGAGTTTGAAACGAATTAATTTTAAATATATAAAACCCTTGTGTTTTATACTTGTCTTCTTTGCTGTAAATAATAAGTTATCGGCTCAGGAGCAAGAAACTGTTCAAGATAGTACAGCAGCAGTTCTTCGTTCAATCAAGATGAAACTCCCCAGCGGGATTACTTCTAAATACGTCTATAATGCTGAGGAAAATTACTATGAGTTCACTCAACCTATAGCAGGTTATGAGTTGGGCTATCCTCTTATTTTAAGTCCAGAAGAGTATTGGGAACTGGTGAGAAAGGAATCGACTCAATCCTACTTTAGAGAAAAACAACAGCTCTATGAAAATCAATCGAATAAAAATCAATCTGCTCTAAAGAATATCCTCCCTAATTTTAGATTAAACAGCGATGTGTTGGAGACCATTTTCGGTGGAGATGAAATCAGCTTGATTCCTCAGGGATCTATTGCAGTGGATATGGGAGTGCTTTGGCAAAAGAATGACAATCCATCCCTATCTCCTAGAAACAGATCCAATCTTTCTTTTGATTTTGATCAGCAAATACGTTTGGGAATGGTCGGTAAAATTGGAGAACGGCTCTCTATTAACGCCAATTACGACACTCAGGCAACTTTTGATTTTCAGAATCTCATAAAAATCTCCTACAATCCACCAACGGTTCAAGATGTAACAGGTATTGATATGTCTGGAATCAATACCCAAGATCCACTTTCTAATGTGGGTAATATGTTTAAGTCAAACGAGGATAATATCTTACAGAACATCGAAGTGGGAAATATATCGATGCCACTGACGAGTTCACTAATTCAAGGAGCTCAAAGTCTTTTTGGTTTAAAAACGGAGATGAAATTTGGAAGAACTCGAGTGACAACGGTATTATCGGAGCAAAGATCTCAAAACAACTCAGTGGTTGCTCAAGGAGGTGGAACCATCAGTGATTTTAATTTAACTGCATTGGATTACGAGGAAGATCGACACTTTTTCTTATCTCACTTTTTTAGAGATCAATACGATGAGGCTTTAGAAAATTACCCTTATGTCAACTCACAGGTTCAGATTACACGTATTGAAGTTTGGATGACCAATCGAGTACAGAGAACTAACAATGTTAGAAACATAGTAGCCTTACAAGATTTAGGAGAATCCAATCCTAATAATAGTGTAATCGGAAGACATCCCAATACTCCTTCGGGATTCTTTAACACGCCTACGGCTCCTTATTTGCCATCAAACAATGCCAATGATTACGATCCGGAGCAAATTGGAATTGGTGGAGCGCTATTGGATCAAATTCGAGATATTGCAACTGCACCACAAGCGTTTAATACTCCTGGATATAAAATTAATCCTGGTTTTGATTATGCGGTTATTGAAAATGCTCATAAATTGGAAGAGGGAAGGGATTATTTTATCGATACACAATTGGGGTATATTTCTCTAACCCAACGATTGAGTGCTGACGAAATACTAGCCGTTGCCTTTCAGTATACCTATAATGGAAAGGTGTATCAAGTAGGTGAGTTTGCCAATGGAGGAGTAGAGTCAACCTCTGTAACCAATGCCAATGAGCAAACTGCATTGCAGAACAATGCACTTATATTAAAACTTTTAAAGAGTAATATAACCTCTGTTAAAGATCCTATTTGGGATTTGATGATGAAGAATATTTATCCAACTGGGGCTTATTCACTATCTGAAGAAGATTTTAAATTTAACATCATCTATGCGAATCCTAGTCCGAGAAACTATATCACTCCCATAGATTCTAGTTTTGGTCAGGGATGGCCAACTAGCCCAAAGCCATTAGAAGAAAGAACACTGCTGAACGTCTTTAATTTTGACCGTCTCAATGGTTACAACGATGTTCAAGAAGAAGGAGATGGATTCTTTGATTTTATCCCAAATAGAACTATCAACCTAAGAACAGGATCGATCATCTTTACCAAGGTTGAGCCTTTTGGAGAATACCTATTTGAGTTACTCGGAGGTGGAACTTATGATGTTGAGAACGATCAGGGTTATACAGCCAACCAAAAGCAATACGTTTATCGAGAACTCTATTCTCAAACCAAGGCCTCTGCTTTTGAAAAGGCAGAAAAGAATAAATTCTTACTAAAAGGACAGTATAAATCAGCGAGTTCCAATGGAATTCCAATAGGCGCTTTTAATGTACCAAGAGGTTCTGTTAGAGTGACAGTAGGTAGAAGAATATTAGTAGAAGGTGTTGACTATACCGTCAATTATCAATTGGGAACGGTTCAACTCTTAGACCCTTCGCTCGAGGCTTCTAATGCACCTATTAAAATATCAGTTGAGGACAATGCTGTTTTTGGACAACAGAACAAACGCTTTTCTGGAATTAATATCACCCATGAATTTAGTGATAAATTCATTATCGGAGGAACCTATCTGAACCTCAATGAGCGTCCTTTAACACAAAAGTCAAGTTATGGAATCGAACCTGTTAACAACTCTATTTACGGATTTAATCTGATTTATTCATCAGAGGTTCCATTTTTAACAAGATTAGCTAATAAGCTTCCCAATGTAGAAACTCAGGCCCCCTCTAATATTTCACTTAGAGCTGAGATGGCTACTTTAAAACCAGGAACACCGAAATTTGCAGATTTTGAAGGGGAGTCGACGACCTATATCGATGATTTTGAAGGAGCGCAAACACTGATTGATATCAGAGGTTCTTTAGGTTGGTCTTTAGCTAGTACTCCTTTGGAGTTTGGTGATGGTTCTGATACCCTCTTTGGAAATTCGCCAACAGATGAGGATAACCTTAAAAACGGCTATGGAAGAGCTAAAATGGCTTGGTATTCTATCGATCCAATTTTTTATTCTTTTCAAAGACCAGACGGTATTACGAATAACGATTTATCTACCAATCCAACCAGAAGAATTTATATTGATGAGGTCTTCCCTCAAGTCGATATCGCTCAAGGACAGACGACTGTTCAAACAACCCTTGATTTAAATTATTATCCACAGGAAAAAGGCCCTTATAACAACAATGGTTCTTTTAGCAGTTTAAATGAAGACGATCGTTGGGCTGGTATCATGAGACCGATGAGTACGACTAACTTTGAAAATGCTAATGTTGAATTTATTCAATTCTGGCTACTGGATCCATATGTAGATGGAATAGCTACCGATCCAGGAACGCTCGTTTTCAATTTAGGAAATATATCAGAGGACATTTTAAAAGACGGTAAAAAACAATATGAAAACGGATTGCCAGATACTTCTGGGACAGCGATTACTTCAAATACCTCCTGGGGTAAGGTTCCCGCAAGTCAATCACTGTTGTACGCCTTTGATGCAGATGAAGCTAATCGTGCCATTCAGGATGTAGGATTTGATGGTTTAAGCGATAGTGAAGAGGCCGCTATCTATACTAATAACCCTTCTTCTGATCCTGCATTGGATAATTACGACTATTACCTCAATAGGTCTGGTTCCATTCTAGAACGCTATAAAGACTTTAACAACCCTGATGGAAATGCTCCAGTTGCTGTTAGTAATTCCAATAGAGGATCGACAACGCTACCTGATGTTGAGGACATCGATAGAGATTTAACCATGAATACTGTCGATAGTTATTTTGAGTATAAGATTGATATCAAGCCCGGCACCAATATCGATGATCCATTTGTAACTGATATCAAAGAACAACTCAGTCCAAAACTACCAAATGGAAATCAAGTCAACACCAGATGGATTCAGTATAAAATTCCTCTTTCAGCTTTTACTGATGCTCTTGGTGGAATATCGGATTTTAGATCGATCAGTTTCTTGAGAATGTATCTTACAGGTTTTTCTAAGCCTGTAGTATTGCGTTTTGCGACTTTGGATTTAGTTAGAGGAGATTGGAGAAACTACACAAGATCCTTAACTCCAGATACAGATGCTGACCCATCCGATGACAATACTCAAATAGACGTCAGTACTGTCAATATTGAAGAAAACAACACTAGACAACCCATTCCTTATGTGTTGCCTCCTGGAGTAGTACGTGAACAACTCAATAATAACAATACCATCATACGTCAAAATGAGCAATCCTTGTCTTTGGTTGTTAAAAATTTAGAGCCAAAAGATTCTAGAGGTGTCTTTAAAAATACTCAGTACGATGTTCGTCAATACAAGCGAATTAAAATGTTTATACACGCTGAAAAGATCGCAAATTCTGATTATGCCTCAGCTGATAAACCTCTTGTTGGATTCATGAGAATAGGTACGGATTATTCTGAAAACTTCTATCAAGTAGAGGTTCCTTTGAAATTTACAGAGTTTGGCGCTTCAACTGCTCAAGAAATTTGGCCAGCAGAAAACCAAATTGAAATTTCGACAGATATATTAGCAAAGCTCAAATCCAAAGGAATTCAAAATCAAAATTTAAGCGAGCTGACTTATTACGATCTCATCGGCGATGAGCTTGTAGAGGTTCAGGAGTTTGATCCAAGACCAGAAGGTTCTACCCGTGTTGGGATTCGTGGTAATCCTTCGCTTGCGAATATAAGAGGTATTATGGTTGGTGTTAAAAATACTTCCAATGAAATTGCGCGTGGTGAGTTATGGTTTAACGAACTCAGACTCTCTGGAATGAATAGAGAAGGAGGGTGGGCTGCAATAGCTTCTATGGATCTCAATATGGCCGATGTGATGTCAGTATCTGTTAACGGTTCTAAATCAACTGCTGGATTTGGTGGAATTGATCAAATGCCAAATGAGCGTTCAAGAGAAGATTTGCAATCGTATGACGTAGTAACTAATCTAAACTTAGGGACCATGCTCCCTTCCAAATGGGGATTAAAATTACCTATTAATTATTCGATCGCAGAAGAGATGGTAACTCCTAAGTATGATCCCTTGTATGAAGACTTAGAGTTAAGTGATCGAATTTCAGCAGCTAATAATCAATCAGAAGCTGATCAAATTCTAGAACAATCAGAATCTTATACGAAGAGAAATAGTGTCAATTTAATAGGGATTAGAAAAGAGAAGAATCCTGAAAAAGAAGAGGTTAAAAACCACTTCTTTGATCCAGAAAACCTTACGCTTAATTATTCATACAATCAAACCCAACACAGAGATTTTGAGGTAGAACACCTCAACGATGAAAATATCAAGGCTGGAGTGATCTATGGATATCAATTTAAACCATTAGCTATAGAGCCTTTTGCTAAGAATGATTCTATTTTGAAAAGCGATTATTGGAAATGGTTAAAAGAAGTTAACTTTAACCTACTTCCTTCATCTGTAGCCTTTAACGCTACCTTTGATCGTTCTTTTAACGAGCAACAATTTAGAGATGTTCAAACCCCTGGAGTTGATGCCTTAGATATGCCGCTCTTGCAACAACGCAATTATTTGTTTAATTGGCAGTATGCAATTCAGCATGAGCTTACCAAGTCAATACGACTGAATTTAAACGCTAATTCTAAAAATGTCATTAGAAATTACTTCAATTTAGATGAGGATAAAGATTCAGGAATCAATCAAGATTTGACAATTTGGGATGACTTCTTTAACTACGGTAAAGCAGATCGTTTCAATCAACAATTTCAACTGAATTACAAATTGCCATTTGATAAATTCCCATTCTTGAACTTTATTGATGCTCAATACACCTATACCTCCAATTTTGAATGGAAGAGGGGAGATGAGTCAGTTCGTGAAGTGGCAGGAGGTGAACTCAACAATGTTCAAAATTCGAACACTCACAATTTAAATGCTTCGATGACATTTAATAAGTTCTATCGTTATTTAGGTTTAGAAAAGCAATCCAGCGCAGTTAATTTCTTGCCAGGTCGTTCAAATGCAAACGGTGGAGCTGGTCAAAATAAAACCCCACTTTGGAAATCCTTAATAACTTCCATTAAGAGAGTTAATGTGAGTTACAGTGAAAACAACGGTAAGTTTTTACCTGGATTTACTAGACAAATTGGTTCCTTTGGAACTCGTGAGCCCAGCCTTGGATTTGTTTTTGGGTCTCAATCCGACGTTCGTTTTCAGCTCGCTAAACAAGGGTATTTGACAACCTTTGAGAACTTTAATGAGGCTTATGTGTCGAATACCAACAAAAAATTTAAGATAGATGCCAATGCGCAACCTATTAAAGATCTGACTATAGATCTGAGTATGGATATGCAGCACTCTTCTAATTACAAGGAGAACTTTAGAGTTGAGGATTTAGGAAATGGAGATTATCAATATGTGAATATGTTGGGTAATGAGGTTGGAAATTACAATAGGTCTGTCATGATGATTTCAACCTTCTTTAATCAAAGTGATGAGCTGACTTCTGAATCTTTTGATCAATTTAAAAGCAATCGAATTACTGTTGCCAATCGTTTAGCATCAGGATTATCTCCTGAAGAAGCAGCGTTAATCGATCAGGATGGATTCCCAGAGCGATACGGTAAAACAGCTCAAGATGTGTTATTACCTGCTTTTATAGCTGCTTACACAGGAAAAGATGCAGCTGCTATTGAATTAGACCCCTTCAAGGGAATACCACTTCCGAATTGGAACATGAAATACACAGGATTTATGAACCTCAAATGGTTTGAGGATCGATTTAATCGCTTCTCCATTTCACATGGGTATAGAGCTGCGATGAGTATTAACTCCTATCGTACCAATTTAGAGAAAACCAATACATTGATTGATCCTCGTACAGGAGATTTTAGACCTGATAAACTCTATGGTAACTTAGTGTTAACGGATCAATTTAATCCATTGATTCGCGTTGATTTTGAAACCAAGAATGCAATGAGAGTCCTCTTGGAGGTAAAAATGGATCGTGCATTATCCATGAGTTTTGACAACAACTTACTCACTGAAATGAACGGAAAGGAAATTACAGCTGGAATAGGATATCGTATTAAAGATGTTCGATTTAATACCAATTTTGGAGGCTCTCGAACGCAACTAAAAGGTGATTTAAATATCAAAGCTGATTTTAGTCTGCGTGACAATTTAACAGTGATTCGAAATCTCGAATTAGACAATACTCAAATCAATGCGGGTCAATACCTGCTATCGACAAAATTATCGGCTGATTACGCTGTCAATAAGAACTTAAACGCGGTCTTCTTTTACGATTTCAATTCATCTCGTTATGCAGTTTCAACAGCATTTCCACAGCAGACTATTGATACAGGATTTAGACTTAAGTACAATTTTGGAAATTGATAGAATTTTTTTTGTGAAATCTCTTACGACTTGATTAATTCTATTAAATTTGTTTATTATAACTATTTCAAACAACTATGAATATACCTAGCGAATTAAAGTACACAAAGGACCACGAATGGGTTAAAATTGAAGGAGATACTGCGATTATCGGAATTACAGATTTTGCTCAAGGAGAATTAGGAGACATCGTTTATGTTGAAGTTGATAGCTTAGATGAATCTGTTGAAAAAGAAGAAGTATTTGGAACTGTCGAAGCTGTGAAAACTGTTTCTGATCTATTTTCTCCTCTTAGTGGAGAAGTTACTGAATTTAACGAAGCTTTAGAAGACACTCCTGAACTTGTCAATTCTGATCCTTATGGAGAAGGATGGATGATTAAAATGACAGTTGCTGATGCCGGTCAGATTGATGATCTTTTAAGTGCAGAAGAATACAAAGAGCTTATCGGTGCTTAAATCACTTTTATACAGCAGTAGTTACTTTCTGTGGCTCTTTCTGTTGATATACTTGAGTTTACTGCCGGATTTAAACGGTCCCTCTATTGAAATCCCCTATTTTGATAAGATAGTTCATTTGGGATTTTATTTTATGGCATCGTTTTTGTTTTTACTATTTATAGAAAATACATCACTGAATAAGCAAACTAAAAACATTAAGATCTTTTCAGCAATTGTTATACACCTTACAATAGGTGTTTTGATAGAATACCTGCAAGAAAATTATGTGTCGGGTAGATCTGGAGAATTAGAAGATGTATTTGCCAATTTTTTAGGCATTCTTTTTGCAATAATTATCTACCACAGTAAGTGGAATTATTTTTCCAGACCAAATTGAAGAAATTAATTGTTTTTTTTATAAATAATGTTTTAAATTAGCCAACACTAAACAAATATCTATGGAACTAAAGAAAAATCCTAAAGCTGACATTAGAAGAAACAGCAGTTTGTACTTTGCTATTGGACTAGCAATTGTAACACTTGTGTCTTGGAGAGCTTTAGAATGGAAAAAATACGACAAGACTGAAACATACGATTTCGAAATGAATGTTGATGACACTTTGGATGAAGAGGTGCCAATGACAGAACAAATCAAAACTCCACCACCACCACCACCACCAGCTGCTCCTGAAGTGATCGAAGTCGTTGAAGATGAGGTGGAAGTTGAAGAAACTGTAATTGAATCTTCAGAGTCATCAGAGGAAGACATAGTCGAAATCGAAGATCTTGAAGTAGAAGATTTTGAAGAAGACGTAACCGTTCCTTTTGCAGTAATTGAAGATGTTCCAATTTTCCCAGGTTGTGAATCTGAAAAAGGAAATGGAGCTGCAGCTATTAGAGCTTGTTTTAACGAAATGATGCAAAAGCACATCCGTAAAAACTTCCGTTACCCAGAGATGGCTCAAGAAATGGGAATTCAAGGACGTGTATTTGTTCAGTTTACCATTATGAAAGATGGTAGTATCGGCAATATTAGATACCGTGGTCCAGACAAGAGTTTAGAGGCTGAAGCATTGAGAATTATTCAAAAGCTGCCAAATATGATTCCTGGAAAACAAAGAGGTCGTCCAGTAAAAGTACCTTTCAGTATTCCAATTACTTTTAAATTGCAATAAATCAAAACACTTATATAAAGGCCCAGTCGAATGATTGGGCTTTTTTTATTGCACAGCGGTTGTTTGGGTAGTATATTTGCACAGTTTTAAAGACGTAGCATTGGGAAATCAATCCATATCATTTTTTGAAGAGTTTAAGGCAATCACGAAGTTTCGATTGGCTATAAGCGTTGTATTTTCATCTATTGCAGCATATTTTATTGCTGCGGCAACGATTGATATCATTGAACTGACCTTACTTATAACTGGGGGTTATGCTCTTGTTGGTGCCTCTAATGCTTTTAATCAAATTATTGAAAGGAACCTCGACGCAAAGATGCATCGTACCAAAAATAGACCGATTCCAAGTGGAAGGATGAGGGTTGAAATGGGGCTTTTAATTGCAGTCTCTTTAACTTTATCAGGGATTGTTCTCTTGTATTTCCTAAATCCCAAAACGGCTTTTTTTGGAAGTCTTTCAGTTCTTCTTTATACTCTAGCCTACACTCCTTTAAAAACCAAAACGCCTCTTTCGGTCTTTGTTGGAGCAATACCGGGAGCAATACCATTTATGTTAGGTTGGGTTGCTGCGACCAATGATTTTGGAATTGAACCGGGTACCTTATTTATGATTCAATTCTTTTGGCAATTTCCGCATTTTTGGGCTTTAGCTTGGATGCTTGATGAAGATTATAAAAGGGGAGGATTTAAGTTGTTACCAACTGGAAAAAAAGATCATTCGACGGCACTTCAAATCATTTTGTATACGCTGTGGATGATGATTGTTTCAATCGTTCCAGTTTTTGGAATTACAGGAGCATTGGTCTTGTCAATTCCTGCAGCAGTCATTTTGTTTAGTTGTGGATTGCTTATGTTGTTTTTTGCTTTGAAACTCTACATGGACAAAGAGACAAAAACAGCTAGAACATTGATGCTTATTAGTGTTAGTTATATAACTGCATTACAAATTATATACGTTGTCGATCACTTTATTAGAGTTGGAATTAATTTTTAATTATGGAAGAATTTACTGAAAGAGAAAAGATTGCCAGATCCAAAAAAATGATGCTTTGGTTCGGTATTGTGAGTTTAATAATGGGTTTTGCAGGGTGGACTTCAGCCTATATAGTGAGTTCCTCAAGAGAAGATTGGCTGAGTGATCTCTCATTGCCAAAAGAATTTTATTACAGTGCTCTTGTGCTCCTAATAAGTAGTTTGAGTTATATCATGGCTAAAAAGGCAGTAAAAGAAGATAGGTCTCAACAAGCTACTTTGTATTTAGTTGCTACATTTTTACTTGGAGTTTTGTTTGTAAGCCTTCAAATCAGTGGGTTTTACACTTTTATTGACATGGGATATTACTTCACAGGACCCACATCCAATGTTACGGTTTCCTTTATCTATATTATAGCAATAATGCATATTGTGCATTTAATTGCAGGTTTTATATCTTTAAGTGTTGTTATTTTCAATCAAATTAAAGGTAAATACGATTCTCAAAACCTTTTAGGTTTAGAATTAGGAGCTACATTTTGGCATTTTTTAGACCTACTTTGGATCTATTTGGTATTATTTTTTCATTTTTTTAATTAAAAAACGAGATTTTAACACTCAAATTATAGCTTTATTTAGAAACAAAAAAAAATCCTTTTTTTCGCTAGCATCGCACTAATCCTATCGAAAAAAATGTATTTTTGTGAAAATTTTAATGAAAATTTAACTCTACAATATGGACACTACAGTGACAAATGCAACTACTGGAAAAGTTTGGGGAGGTGGAAACCAACCTATGGGAGCTAGCTATGGAAAATTGATGATGTGGTTTTTCATCTTATCAGATGCATTGACCTTTTCTGGATTTCTAGTTTCTTACGGTTTTTCTAGATTCAAATTCTTAGACATATGGCCAATTGCCGACGAAGTATTTACTCACGTTCCTTTCTTCCACGGTAACTATCCAATGTACTATGTTGCTTTTATGACTTTTATACTGATTATGTCTTCAGTAACTATGGTATTAGCTGTGGATGCTGGTCATCATATGAAACAATCAAAAGTTGCGATCTATATGTTCCTTACCATTATTGGAGGTGGAATCTTTGTTGGATCACAAGCTTGGGAATGGGGAACATTTATCAAAGGTTCGTATGGAGCTGTTGAAACTAGAGGAGGACGTATTTTGCAATTTGTAGATGCTGAGACTGGACATCAAGTAGCTTTAGCGGATTTTGCTACCACTATCGAAACCGATAGAGTACAGCATGAGGCTAAAAATGGAATTTGGTTTGAAAGTGAATCAGCAGGAACTACATACAGATTAGAAGAGGTTGTAGCGGGTGTTCAATCACATGAAAATATTTTAGTAAGAACAGAAACGATCAATGCAGAAGGTAAAAAAACAGTTTTAGACCGATCGGAATCTCTTGAGATTCTAAATCAAGCTGTTGGAGTGGTAGAAGGAGCTAACCTTGTTCACAATGAATACGGTCACCGTTTATTTGCAGATTTTTTCTTCTTCATAACAGGTTTTCACGGATTCCACGTATTTTCTGGTGTAATGATCAATTTAATTATCTTCTTCAACGTGCTTTTAGGTACTTACGAAAAGAGAGGTCATTATGAAATGGTTGAAAAAGTAGGACTGTACTGGCACTTTGTAGATTTAGTATGGGTATTTGTATTCACATTCTTCTACTTAGTTTAATTAAAAGATAAAGCGTTTTAAGATGGCACAAGAACACAATTTAGCGATATTTAGAGGAACTGTTAAGTTCAAAAACAATGTTCAAAAGATATGGGGAGTTTTGATCTTCTTATCGATTGTTACAACTATAGAAGTAATCCTAGGGATTTTTAAACCTGACTTTTTAGTACATACCAACTTCTTGCACATGAAGTTGTTAAACTGGATCTTTATTATCCTTACTCTTGTAAAGGCCTATTATATTACTTGGGACTTCATGCATATGAGAGATGAGAAGGGGAGTCTTAAGAAAGCTGTTGTTTGGACTTCTGTTTTCTTGATTCTATATTTAACAGCATTAATCCTTATCGAAGGTAATTACATCTATGATGTGTATCAAGATGGTTTTATCAAATGGGATTTTTAATAAAAAAAAGTTAATACTTATTGAAGGCGATTTTTTAATCGCCTTCTTTTTTATCTTTGCTTGATGAAAAAAACGAGCATCCTTATTATTCTCTTTGTTTTTCCGCTAGTTGCTTATTTGTTTTTTGCTTCTGGTATTAATAACTTTGGAGTACTTCCAACTCTCGATGATCATGTAAATGAGTTACCCTCAAATGATGAAGGGGTTCAATTGAAAGATCACATTAGTATTCTCGGCTTCTTAGGTTCTGATCTCCAGTACAAAAAGGCTAATGCCTTTAATCTCAATCAAAAAATTTACAAACGATTTTACGAGTTTAAGGATTTTCAATTCGTAGTCTTAGTTACTGAATCGGCTCGTGAAGCAGTTGATCAAATCGTCTCAGAATTAGAAACTCTTGGAGATACTTCTAATTGGAAGTTTGTCTTTTTAGAAGCTTCTCAAATTGAAGCTATTTATAATTCTCTAGAAACCTATGAAACACTTGATTCGAACTCTGCTACAAATCACGTTTTTATCATCGATAAGGATTTGAGGCAAAGAGGACGTCAAAAGGACGATGATAAGCATCCCTATCCTTCCTATGATGCTACTTCTGTAGCAACACTTACCAACATAATGATCGATGATGTTAAAATATTACTAGCAGAATATCGCTTAGCTTTAAAACGCAATAACGCAAATCGATAATGAAGAAAAACTTATTAAAATACTTAGGTCTCATTGCTGTTGTCGTTTTATTTGCAGTAATTTTTATTCCTGAAATTGTCAAGAGACTAAATTCTGGAACTCATATTCAGAAAGAAGATTTGCAAAAACGTGTTCCCTTAGCTTATATCAATATCAATGAGCAGAAGAAGCGTATTCCTGAATTTGCTTTTTACAATCAAGATTCGCTACTCATCAGTGAACAAGACTTTATAGGGAAAGTTTACGTAGTGGAGTTTTTCTTTGCTTCTTGTCCAACAATTTGTCCGATCATGAATAAAAACCTCGTTGAGGTTCAAAATGAATTTTTAGATGAAGACAATTTTGGAATCGCATCTTTTACCATCGACCCAGAGCATGATACTCCTGAGGTTCTCAGGGCTTATGCAGATCGCTACGGAATCGTGGATATGGATTGGCATCTTTTAAATGGTTCCGTTGATCAGGTATACGAATTAGCCAATGCTGGATTTAATATTTACGCGCAGCAGATGCAAAATGTTCCTGGTGGTTTTGAGCACTCTGGACTATTTGCTCTAGTTGACAAACAAGGTTATATCCGATCTAGAAGAGATCAATTTGGAAATCCAATTGTTTACTATAGGGGAGCAATTGATCTTGCAGACGGCATCAATGAATTTGGAGAAACGGAACAGATTACAATTTTAATAGAAGACATCAAAAAATTATTAAATGAATAAATCGATCGATCAAAATAAGGCAAAACTTATCATAACAGTCACTTCAATTGTTATTCCACTTGTTGTAGCACTTTTATTTAGCGTTAAACTAGATGTGGAATTGCCAATCTTTTTACCTCCTATTTATGCGACAATCAATGCAGTGACAGCATTGGTGTTAATTCTTGCGGTGAGGTCTGTAATTAAAGGTAATCGTGATTTGCATCAAAAGCTCATGACTTTTGCGATGATATTGTCGTTGTTATTTTTAGTGATGTATGTGTTGCATCATATGACCTCTGATTCTGTGAAATACGAAGGTGACTTTCGCATCCTTTACTTATTTATTTTAGTTTCACACATCATACTTTCCGTAGCTGTAATTCCACTAGTGCTAACAACTTATCTCAGAGGTTATTTGGGAGAATTTGATCGCCATAGAAAAATTGCTAAAATTACTTTTCCAATTTGGTTATACGTTGCAATTACTGGAGTTGTCGTATATTTGATGATAGCACCCTACTATCCTGTATAATGAAAAAAGTTGTTCTCTTATTGGTCTTTCTATTAGTTGAATTCTCAGCTTCTGCACAATGTGCTATGTGTAGAGCTGTATTGCAATCTGGAGATGATCAAGGAATCGCTGAGGGAATTAACGATGGAATCGTTTATTTAATGGCTATTCCTTATATCTTGGTAGGTGGTGTGTTTTTCCTTGTCTATAAAAAGATGAAGGAGACCAGAATTTCAAAATAACTCTTTTTAACAAAGTTTTAAGAAAGATTGGTGTAACTTTATTAGATTACATTCGTCTATGTATTATAGACCGACTAATAATTGAATTATGATTCATATCAAAGACCTTCATAAGTCTTATAAAATGGGGAAAAACAGTCTCCATGTACTCAAGGGAATAAATTTTAATGTTGAAGCTGGAGAACTGGTTGCCATTATGGGATCTTCTGGTTCTGGAAAATCAACGCTATTAAATATTTTAGGGATGCTCGATGTTGCTGACGAAGGTTCTTACCAGCTTGATGGGGTTCCAATTGTCAACCTCAACGAAACTAAAGCTGCTCAATACCGCAATAAATTCTTAGGCTTCATTTTCCAATCCTTTAATTTAATCAATTACAAATCTGCTTTAGAGAACGTAGCATTACCCCTTTATTATCAAGGGGTCGGAAGAAAGGAACGAGCTGAAAAGGCTTTAATGTACTTAGAACAAGTTGGTTTAAAAGAATGGGCAACTCACTTACCTTCTGAGCTTTCAGGAGGTCAAAAGCAACGTGTCGCAATTGCAAGAGCCATGGCAGCAGAGCCTAAGGTGCTTTTAGCAGATGAACCAACCGGAGCATTAGATTCCAAAACTTCATATGAGGTTATGGATCTCATTCAAAAAATTAACGATCAGGGAAATACGATTCTAGTAGTTACTCACGAACCGGATATTGCTGAAATGTGTAAACGTGTTGTGGTGCTTAAAGACGGAATTATTCTAGAAGACAAAAAAGTAAATCAAGTAAGGGCAGAATCCTATGTTCAGTAGAGATACATGGAATGAAATATTTGAAACGATTCGCAAAAACAAGTTGCGAACCTTTCTCTCTGGATTTACGGTTGCCCTAGGGATACTTATTTTTATTATCCTTTTTGGTTTTGGAAATGGTCTTAAAAATCAATTTGACGAATTCTTTTCTGACGATTCAACCAATATTATATTTCTCTATCCAGGTAAAACTTCAAAACCATACAAGGGATATAAGTCGGATCGATTTATCGAGTTTAAAAATGACGATTTAGCTGATATTGAAGAAAACTTTTCAGAGTTCTTAGACTATGTAACTCCTCGAATCTCTAGAGGTGGAAATGTTAAGTATAAAAATGAATCCAATAATTACTCTACTAGAGGTGTAGCTCCCTCTCATATGTTTGCAGAGCGTACCATCATCATGAAGGGACGTTATATCAACGAATCTGACATCCAAGAGCGAGCAAAGGTAGTTGTTATTGGACGTCTTGTAGAAAAGGATTTGTTTAAAGGTGCGGATCCTCTTGGAGCTTATGTTGATATTGCTGGATCTGCTTTTAAAGTAGTAGGTGTTTTCCAAGATGAGGGCGGTGACAATGAAGAGCGTTCCATTTATATGCCCTATACGACAAGACAACTCATCGAACGCAATAACGATCGCGTCGATATGATGGTTGTAGCTTTTAAGCCTGAAATTGGATATGCTGGAGCAATGGCTTTTCAAAAGAGTTTAGTAGATTTTTTAAAGGATAAAAAGAACATTCACCCAAGGGATACCAATGGTATGTTTGTTCGAAATGTCGCTGATCAATACAAGCAAAACCAGCAGTTTGCAACCATGCTTCAAATCATTATTGCTTTTATCAGTATAGGAACGCTTATTGCAGGAATTATCGGTATTAGTAATATCATGGTTTTTGTAGTTAAAGAGCGAACCAAGGAATTGGGAATTCGAAAAGCACTTGGGGCTACTCCAAAACAAGTAATCAGTACCATCTTATTCGAATCGATTTTTATTACGACGATTTCTGGATTTGTGGGATTGATTTTAGGAATAGCGGTGCTTAATTTTACTGGAGAAGCACTTGAAGAGTACTTCATTAAAAACCCCTATGTAGATTTAGGAGTGTCAATTTCAGCAACTATTGTGTTAATTATATTTGGTGGAATTGCCGGATATGTTCCAGCCAAAAGAGCTGCTAATATTAAACCTATCGTAGCCTTAAGAGATGAATAATTTAAAATTAATATTTGACAGTAATACTTGGCAGGAGATCTTTGGCTCTATTCAAAAAAATAGAACAAGGACCATCATCACCATTATTGGAGTCCTTTGGGGTATTTTTGTGTACATAGCGATGTCTGGAGCTGCTAAAGGTTTGGACAATGGTTTTAAAATTACCTTTCAATCACTATCGATCAACTCGATGATTGTTTGGGCTCAATCGACTTCTATTCCCTATGAAGGATATAAAACCGGTAGACGTCTTAGTTTAGATTTAGCAGATGTGGAAGCATTAAAAAAGGCTATTCCAGAAATTAAAGACATCGCTCCTAGAAATGCTCAAGGTAATTTTGGTACTTCTTCCTCAAGAGTAGTCCATGGTCCAAAGAACGGTCAGTATACCATTTATGCAGACTATCCTGATTTTGCTAATATTATGGCAATGGAAATCTATGATGGTGGTCGATTCATCAATCATGAGGATATTGAGCAAAGCAGAAAAGTATGTGTGCTTGGAGAGCGATCAAAAGCTGAATTATTTGAAGAAGATGAAGATCCGATTGGAGCCTATGTTAAAATTGACGATGTGTATTTTCAGGTGATAGGTGTCAATAAATACAACAATTCAATAAACTTTAATAACGATAGTGATATCTATATTCCATTTAGCACCTTTAAAAAACTCTATAATACAGGTGAAAAAGTAGGGTATTTTATCGTAGCAGCTTACGATGATGCTGATGTAGTGCAAGTAGAAAAAGATGTTAAAGCTACGTTAAAACGAAGACACCGAGTGTCTCCTGATGATGAACGTGCTTTTGGAGGTTTTAATCTTGGAGAAATTTTTAATCGTTTTATGGGATTTGCAGAAGGGATGACCTTTTTATCGCTCATTGTTGGAATTGCAACTATTTTGGCGGGAGTGATCGGAATTGGAAATATCTTATTGATTTCAGTTAAAGAACGAACCAAGGAAATAGGTGTTCGCAGAGCATTAGGAGCGACTCCAGGTGAGGTGAAGACCTTGATTATACTAGAATCAATATTTTTAACAGTTGTAGCTGGAATCTTTGGAATTGTACTTGGAGCAATGGTCCTCAATGCTGTAGGTGCCATGACTGAAGGTGGAGATTTCCCCTATGCCAACCCTACAGTCCCCATACCCTATGTATTAGGAGCTATGGCAATAATGATATTACTGGGAACTTTAATTGGAATGATACCCGCTCAAAGAGCAGTTAGTATCAAACCTATTGATGCCTTAAGAGAAGAATAAAAATAAACAAGAACAAAAGTACCTTTATAAATAATAAATAAAAATGAAAAAAGTTTTAAAATACGCAGGGATTACGATTGGATCAATTGCCATCTTATGGGCAGCTGCCTTTTTTATCAAATCCAATTCAAAATCAGCCATTGTTTATGAAACGACACAGGCTTTTATTTCTGATGTCGAAAGAAAAACAGTAGCTACTGGAAAAGTTATTCCTGAGGACGAAGTAGAAATCAAACCTCAAATCTCTGGAATTATCGATGAAATATTTCTTGATGAAGGGGTTCAAGTTAAAGCAGGAGATCTGATTGCTAGAGTTAAGGTTGTTCCAAATGAACAAACCTTAAACCAAGCATTGATGCGTGTAAAATCTAGTGAGGTAAACTTAGCTAATGCTGAAATCGAATTTGATCGCAACAAAAAACTATACGAAAAAAAGGTAATTTCTACTCAGGAATACCTTTCACAAAAGCTCAGCTATGATCAAGCAGTATTAACCTTAGAGGATGCTAAATCAAATTATGAAATCATCAAATTAGGTTCTACAGGAGGTTCTTCAACAGCTAATACCAATATTAGAGCGACTATTGCAGGAACCATTCTTGAAATTCCAGTAAAAGAGGGAGATCAGGTAATTCTTTCCAATACTTTTAATGCAGGTACTACTATTGCAACAATTGCAGATATGAACCATATGATATTTGAAGGTAAAGTCGATGAAGGTGAAGTTGGTAAACTCAAAGAGGGAATGCCTCTTGATATCAGTCTAGGAGCCTTAGAAGATGTCAACTTAAAAGCAACATTGCGTTTTATTGCTCCAAAAGGAGTTGAAGAACAAGGTGCTGTAAAGTTTAAAATTGAAGGTGATGTAGAAATAGATGGCGATAATTTTATCAGAGCTGGTTATTCTGCTAACGCATCATTGGTTTTAGAACGTAAGGAAGGAATTTTAGTAATTCCAGAAGCGGTATTGCAATTTGATAAGAAAACAGACAAGCCATTTGTTGAGGTGGAGACAGAAGATCAGAAATTTGAACGCAGAGATGTAGAAATTGGAATTTCTGATGGTTTAAAAGTTGAAATCATTTCTGGAGTTACCGAGGATGATAAAATCAAAGTGTGGAATAAGACAGAGCCTTTAAAAATAGGTGATGAAGAAGAGGAAGAAGAAGATCAAGATAATTAATTGCATAAACTCAATAAAATGACAAATAGAGTTAAAATATTTAGCATCATCTGCTTATTAACTACTACTATTACATTCGCTCAAAAGAAATGGACTCTTGAAGAATGTATCGTGTACGCAGAGGAAAACAACTTGAGTTTAGCACAGTTTGAACTTGATTATGAAAATTCATCTTTAGAAAAATTAGATGCTATTGGTAATTTCTTGCCTAGTTTAAACGCATCGATGAGTACTTCTGGAAATACGGGTTTGGCATTAGATCCTACGACAAATACCCTTGTGAGTAAAACCATACTTTCAGCAGGTGGAGATCTATCAGCATCTATGACCATTTTCGATGGACTAAGGAATCAAAATAGACTCAGAAGAGCCCAGATGAGTCAATTAGCTTCTCAATACCGATTGGATAACCTTAAAGACGATATCAGATTAGCAGTTGCAAATGCTTATTTGCAAATTCTATCTTCAAAAGAAGCCTTTAATGTGGTTCAAGCTCAGTTAATGATCTCTATGCAGGATTTAGAGCGCTCTAAAGCGCTTAACACCTCAGGAGTCGTTCCATTGGGTGATGTGTTAGAGATCGAAGCTCAGGTAGCTTCTCAAGAGCAGCAATTGGTTAATGCAGCAAATAACGTATTGATTTCAAAAATAGGTTTAGCACAATTATTACAAATTACCGACTATGATAATTTTGATGTTGCTGATACGATTGTTGAGATCACTGAGAGTGATATTTTAAATCACAGTCCTAAAGAGATTTACAACAAAGCTCTGGCCTTTAGATCTGATATTAAATTAGCGGAAGTCAATGTCGATATCGCTAAAAAGGATTTAGATATTGCTAAGGGATCTCGTTCTCCTAGTATAGGAGCTTTTATCAATTACAACACTCGATACTCTGATCAGAATTTCGATCCATTAACTGGTGATTTAATTTCATTAAGAGAACAGCTATATTCCAATGATGGTATTTCGTATGGAGCTCGTATGAGTATTCCAATCTTTAACCGTTTTAGTGTTCGAAACTCTGTTAAAAGATCGGAAATCAATGTGCTAAAATCCAAATTACAACTCAATCAACAGAAGCTAGATTTAGAATCCAATGTCAATCAAGCCTATGCTGATGTTGAAGGGAATTACAAATCGTTTGTTGCTGCAGAAAAAGCACTTAAGGCTAGACAGACTGCTTTTATTTATTCAAAAGAGCGTTTTGATGTGGGTCTTATGAATGCTTTTGATTTTTCTCAGGCTCAATCTAGAGTCGATAATGCACAGGCAGAATACATTCGATCCAAGTACAATTATATCTTTAAATTAAAAGTCTTAGAGTACTATTATGGATTACCTTTGTCCATGGATTAATTATTAGATTTTAATGATTTTAAATATTGAAACTTCTACGACTAATTGCTCCGTATCTATTGCTGATAAGGGGCAATTAATCGTTTTAAAAGAGCTCAATTCAAAAGAGTATTCTCATGCAGAACAGTTGCATCTCTTTATAGAAGAGGTGATTGAAGAGGCTGGAATTCACAAAGAGGATTTAAGTGCGATTGCTGTGAGTAAGGGGCCTGGATCTTATACAGGTCTTCGAATAGGTGTCTCTGCAGCTAAGGGACTTTGTTTTGCATTAGATCTACCGCTCATCAGTGTGTCTACACTTCAAGCGATGGCAAAACAAGTCAAAGCAGTTGATGATGAACTCATTGTATCCCTATTAGACGCTAGAAGAGATGAGGTGTATATGAGTGCTTACGACTCGGAATTCAATGTCAAAAGCCCAGTTGAAGCTAAAGTGATTGAAAGTGATAGCTTTGATCGATTTAAGGATGTTTCAAAGGTCTATTTTATAGGTCCAGGTGCTGAAAAATGTGAACGCATATCACAAATGCAAAATGCGATCTATCTCAAAGAGGCAGTTCCATCTGCAAGGGAAATGGTATTCCTTTCTTGGAATAAATTCCAAAAAGATGACTTTGAAGATGTCGCTTACTTTGAGCCTTTTTATCTCAAAGACTTTGTAGTGACTACCAAAAAGAAAAAAACAGCTTAATCGATAGCGTGAACCACTCGTTGTGGGAATGGAATCTCAATACCTTCCTCGTCAAATCTGCCTTTAAGATTTTCTAGCATATCGAAGTGAGCTGCCCAAAAGTCTTCGTTTTTAGCCCAAAAACGCAAGGATAGATCAACTGAACTATCACCTAAGTTTGCAACAAAAACAGCTGGTTCAGGATCGTTTAAGATACGCTCGTCTTTCTCGCAGAGTTCGAGTAGTATTTCCTTAGCTTTTTTAATATTGGAACTGTATCCAATCCCTACTTCAATTTTATCTCTTCGCAAGTCTTCAGCGTTGTAATTGACTATGGTGTGATTGGAAAGGTCACCGTTTGGAATGATTGCTGATTGATTACCGAAGGTGTTGATCTTGGTTGTAAAAATGGTAATTTCTTTTACAGTACCACTGACACCTTGTGCCTCTATATAATCACCAACTTTAAATGGTTTGAATACTAAGATAAGTACTCCACCTGCGAAATTTGAAAGAGATCCTTGTAGTGCTAATCCAACTGCTAAACCAGCGGCACCAACTACTGCAACTAGTGAAGATGATTGAACTCCAAGTTGTGTAATCACTAAAACAAAGAGTACTCCTTTGAGTGAAATATTAATAAAACTAGCTAAAAAAGTTTCAAGAGTTTCATCGTAATCTTTTCGATCGAAAAATCGCTTAACGATTCTATTGATAAAACGTACGACATACATTCCGACAAAAAATATCAGTGCAGCTTTAATAAGATTAGGACCTATTTCTAAAGCCAGTAAATAGGCTTGTTCTAAAAACTGTTTTAATTTGCTGGGTTCTAAATACGATTGAATCTGTTCCATAAAATACTTGTTTAGAGCTTAAAAATACTTAAAAATATGATATGAGTATTAAATGAAAATTATCCGTTAATGGCAACCACTTCAGAGATTTGATCACCGAGTATATTCTTTAACATTCCCTCAATTCCATTTTTGAGGGTTATAGTTGAAGAAGGACATCCACTACAAGCACCTTGAAGAATAACACTAACGACTTTAGTATCGGTATCGTAATTGCTAAAGACAATATTTCCCCCATCACTTGCTACTGCAGGTTTTACTTCTTTGTCGATAATGTCAAAGATTTGTCTGCTAATATCATCCATTTGATCAACTGCTCTTAGTTGTGCAGCTTCTTCAACAGCTTGTTTTCCACTAGCGATAAACGCTCTTATGAGTTCTCGAAGCTCCGTGGTAACATCTTCCCAATTAGCGATGTCGTATTTGGTGATGGAAACATAGTTGACATCCATGAAAATTTCTTTTACATAGGGAAGCATGAATAATTCTTTCGCTAGGGGAGCCTCTTTAGCTTCATCGATATTCTTGTATTCAAATACAGAAGGTACAATCGGTTTGTTAGCTACGAACTTCATCGTTGCTGGGTTAGGTGTATTTTCTATATAAACGGTTATGGCTTGTTTTGCAGCTGATTCTTCAACTACAACAATTTCACCAGAATTTAAATAATCTTCTAATTGTTCTTTAACTTCTTCTTGTACGTCTTCCCATTCAACCATGTCAAACTTTTGAATTCCAATAAAAGTCGAAGAGAGGTAAACTGCCTTTACGAATGGCAAAAAGAATAATTGTTTTGCCAAAGGAGAATTCACAGCTTCATCGATATTGTTGAATTCGTAATTCTTATTAGGAGATATAAACCCTGTAGACTCAAACTTTACAATGCTTGGGTGTTTGGTTGGAACGATAGTTATATTGTGTTTTTTCATGATCTAATTTTGTGCAAAATTACAAACAATTCACTGAATAGACTCTTAAAGAATCCCCAAAATCAAAGAATCGATTATCTTTGTATCAGAATAGAAGATTATGATTGTCAAATCACTTTTAGAAAAAACACCTCAGTGGGGAAGTGAATGTTTCTTTGCAGAAAACGCAGTCCTTATTGGAGATCTTGAAATGGGTGACCAATGCTCGGTATGGTACAATGCTGTCATAAGAGCTGATGTCAATTTCATACGTATGGGTAACAAGGTCAATGTGCAAGATGGAGCAGTGATTCACTGTACTTATCAAAAGTATCCTACCATCATCGGAAACAATGTATCGATTGGTCACAATGCTTTGGTGCACGGATGTACGATCAAAGACAATGTACTCATCGGAATGGGTAGTATCGTTATGGATGACTGTGTGGTAGAAGAAAATTCAATTATCGCTGCAGGAGCAGTTCTCACAAAAGGCACTCATGTTCCATCAGGTTCGGTCTTTGCTGGAGTTCCTGCAAAAAAAATAAAAGATATTGATGAGAATCTTTCCAAAGGAGAAATTCAGCGTATCGCAGACAATTATATCAAGTATTCAAGCTGGTATCAACAATAAATAAAACCAACATAACTACATGAAAGCATATGTATTTCCAGGTCAGGGAGCTCAATTTCCAGGAATGGCCAAAGATCTTTACGAAAACTACGATATCGCAAAGGCGATGTTTGAAAAAGCCAATGAAATTTTAGGATTTTCAATTACTGATGTGATGTTTGAAGGCAGTAAGGAAGATCTTCAACAAACCAAAGTAACGCAACCTGCTATTTTTCTTCACTCTGTAGTACTAAGTGCTATTTTAGGAGAACGTTTTAAGCCAGATATGGTTGCTGGACATTCATTGGGAGAGTTCTCAGCTTTAGTAGCCAATAAAACATTGGTTTTTGAAGATGCTCTTAAGCTCGTTTATCAAAGAGCCTTAGCAATGCAAGCTGCTTGTGAAGCAACTAAGGGAACCATGGCTGCGGTATTAGGACTAGAAGATAAAGTTGTTGAAGAGGTTTGTGAAGCGACTACTGGAGTGGTGGTTGCAGCAAATTATAACTGTCCAGGTCAATTAGTGATCTCTGGAGCCATCGATCCAGTTACTCAGGCCTGTGAATCTTTAAAAGAAGCTGGTGCTCGTAGAGCGCTCTTATTACCTGTAGGTGGAGCATTTCATTCACCACTTATGGAACCTGCAAGAGAAGATTTAGCAAAAGCCATAGCAGAGACAGAGTTTCATACGCCTATTTGTCCAGTATATCAAAACACAGTAGCAGCTGCAGTATCTGATCCAAATCAAATTAAAGAGAATTTAATTGCTCAGCTTACAGCTCCCGTAAAATGGACTCAGTCAGTTCGAGCGATGATTACTGATGGAGCTAGTGAATTTATCGAAGTAGGACCTAGTAAAGTACTTCAGGGATTGGTTAAAAAAATCAATTCTGAAGCTGAGGCTTCATCTGCTACTTTAGAATAGCAATACATAGAAATAATAGAGCGCAAAAAGCGACAAAAATACAATACCTGCATAACTCAATCGTTGCAATCCTTTGCTCGGTCTAAGTTCTGTGGGTATTTTTTTATCAATGACCAAAGAGTGATTTAGGAGACCTATACCAGGAGCCATCATAAAGGATACAAAAGTGGCCAATGCTACCAAGAACCCCATATTAGCACCAAAGAAATAGACTACTGAAAAACTTACGATCATATGTACCACAAAAAATACATTTAGTAAGGATTTTTTAGGTGTTTTGCGATTTAAAAATAAGAATTTGACTGTGTCTACACTAATTCTTGCTAGGGCATCATGCGCTGTCATACAGGAGCTAAACATGGTAGCAAAGGCAGCTAGTGCAATAAAGAAATAAGCCCAGTCTCCTATATGTTGAGTGAATAAAGTAATAAGTTGATCGGCAAAGACCACAGAGCTTCCACTCATTTCATTTCCGGTTCCAAAAAGGGTAAGCCATCCAATAACCAAAAAGAAAAGAGAAAGAACAGCTGTTAGAATATACCCAAATTTAAATTCTGATAGTGCCTCTTTAAGTGTTTCTTCTTTGTTGAGTTTTAGCTTTTCAATACTCCAAAGACTAACCCAGCTTGATGCTTCTACTGCTGTAGGCATCCAGCCCATCAGCGATATTAAAAACAAGATCCCCGCTTCATTTAAAAAGGAAGGAGCTTCAAAATTGGATACCATCGGAGCTGGCCCTTTGTAAATCACCATGATAGTGGTAACAAAAAGTGATATAAACAAGAGTAAAACTATAAGTTTTAAACTTTGTTCTAAAAAGTAATAACGACCTATAATAAGTACCAAAGTCACAAAGGCAAATAATCCAAAGGTAACCTCTAACATATGATCTCCGAGTAAAGGGAAGAGTCGAATAAGAAGTCCTGCTGTCACCGTATAAAGTGCTGCTAAAATGGTAAGGGCACTCATTATCGTTGCTAGTGTATATACCCAGAGATATCCTTTTCCTTTATCTAAATATCCTTCTAAAAGTGACTTTTTAGTGATGTTGGTAAAGCGTATTCCAAATTCAAAGAAGGGGTATTTAAATAAATTAGCAAGTAAAATAGGAATGACCATGATCCAGCCATAAGCGGCACCTGCCTTAGTAGATAGTACTAAATGAGAGGTTCCTATTGCCATAGAGGCAAATAAAATACCAGGACCAAGTCGTTTAATAAAGGTTTGTAGACTTCCCATAAATCAGTTTGTTTGATATGGGACTCAATTTAAGGAAATTAACTTAAAATACGACTGACAATCTTTTGAGCGTGATCTCTTGAATTTTCGATAAACCACTTATGTGTCTCCATTCCACCACAGATCACTCCAGCTAAAAACAATCCAGGAATGTTTGTTTCCATTGTCGATGGATCGTATGAAGGTTTAAGGTTTGACCCTTCTAGGTTGATTTGGGCCATTTTTAAAAATTCAAAGTCTGGCAAATAACCAGTCATGGCAATTACAAAATCATTTTCGATTGTCTTAGGAGTTCCATTTTCAAGGAAACTGATTTGATCAGGAGTAATCTCTGATACCTCAGCATTGTAATATGCCTTGATACTTCCTTCTTCAATTCTATTGAGAATATCGGGTCTTACCCAGTATTTAACTCTAGGTCCCACTTCAGGACCTCTGATGATAAGAGTAACTTCAGCTCCTTTGCGATAACAAGCAAGTGCAGCATCGATTGCAGAATTACTTGCACCGACAACCGCAACTTTTTGATTGGAGTAGAGGTGGGCTTCTTTAAAGTAATGAGTCACCTTATTGAGCTCTTCGCCAGGAACATTCATCAGATTTGGAATGTCAAAAAAACCTGTAGCAATCACTACATTTTTAGCTTTGTAAGATTCTTTAGTCGTTTGAATGATAAAATTGTCCTCTTGTTTTTCAAGATGTACTACCTTTTCAAAAAGCTGAGGGGTGATTCCTCTTGATTCAACGACTCTTCTGTAATATTCCAAAGCTTCGTTTCTCTTAGGTTTAGATTCGATACTACAAAAAGGTATTTGATCTAATTCTAATCGATCAGAGGAGGAAAAGAATTGCATCCCTAAGGGATAGTTGTATAGTGAATTCACTAAACACCCTTTATCGACCAAGATATAATCTAGGCCTTTGTGTTTAGCTTCTATGGCACAAGAAATTCCAATGGGTCCAGCTCCTATGATAAATAGATCAGTTGATCGCATTATCCCATGATGATTTTAAGTTCTGAAATGGTCTTTTTAGGATCTTCACTTTTAAATACAAAGCTTCCAGCAACTAGAGCATCAGCACCCGCTTCGATCAAATCAGCTGCATTGTTAGAATTCACTCCACCATCGATTTCAATTAGGGTATTTGCACCTTTTTTATCGATCAGTGCTTTTAGTGCTCTTACTTTATCGTAAGTGTTTTCAATGAATTTTTGACCTCCAAAACCAGGGTTAACACTCATGATTAAAACCAAGTCAATATCGCAAATCACATCCTCTAAAAGGTTGATATTCGTATGTGGATTCAGGGATACACCTGCTTTCATACCGGCATCTTTAATCCCTTGGATAGTTCTGTGTAAATGAGGGCAAGCTTCGTAGTGAACTGTAAGAATATCGGAACCAAGTTTAGCAAAGGTTTCGATATAACGATCAGGATCAACGATCATTAAATGAACGTCGAGTGTTTTTTTAGCATGCTTATTAATTGCAGCAAGAACAGGCATTCCAAAAGAAATATTTGGAACGAATACACCGTCCATGACATCGATATGAAACCAATCGGCATCACTTTCGTTAACCATTTTGATATCGCGTTCTAAGTTAGCAAAATCTGCTGCTAATAAAGATGGGGCTAAAATTTTACTCATGAGTCTGAATTGTTTTGGCAAAGGTATGAAACTAATCTAGAAGTTCCTCAATTGTCGGTTGGCTTCGTATAAGGTGATGGCTACAGCATTCGCAAGATTTAAGGATCGAATACGATCACTTAATAAGGGAATGCCATAAGTGTGTTCTTTGTAAGATTCTAAAAGGTCCTTGTCAAGACCACTGGATTCTTTTCCAAAGACGAGGTAGGTGTCTTCTTTAAAAGGAATCTCAGTATAGGTTTTTGAACCGTGAGAAGACATAAGTGCCATTGATGTTGGTTGATTCATTTCCATAAAATCATCAAAGGATTCATAGATATGAAGATCAATGTGTGGCCAATAGTCTAAACCAGCTCGTTTTAATCGACTGTCATCGATTTCAAAACCAAAGGGTTTTACAAGGTGTAAACGCGCATTCCCTCCAAGACACAACCTGCCTATATTCCCAGTGTTATTGGGAATTTCAGGATGGACTAGGACAATGTTTAGCATTGATTAGATCGCTTATCCTAAGTAGGTCTTTAAGATTTTAGATCGAGAAGTGTGCTTTAATCTACGGATTGCTTTTTCCTTGATTTGACGAACACGCTCACGAGTAAGGTCAAAAGTTTCTCCAATTTCTTCAAGAGTCATGGAGTGTTGACCTGCAAGACCAAAGTAAAGACGAATCACATCAGCTTCTCTAGGAGTCAATGTTTCTAATGATCGCTCAATCTCAGTTCTTAGCGAATCGTGTAAGAGTTCTTTATCAGGGTTTGGTGATTCACCAGAGCGCAATACATCGTATAGGTTGGAATCTTCACCGTCGATAAGAGGAGCATCCATAGAGACGTGACGACCTGAATTTTTCAAGGATTGTTTTACATCCTCAACGGTCATATCCAATTCCTTCGCAATTTCTTGAGCTGAAGGTGGTCTTTCATGAGCTTGCTCTAAGAAAGCATAAGCCTTATTAATCTTATTGATCGATCCAATTTTGTTAAGAGGTAAACGAACAATACGCGATTGTTCAGCCAATGCTTGTAAGATCGATTGGCGAATCCACCATACCGCATAAGAGATGAATTTAAATCCACGAGTCTCATCAAAACGCTGAGCTGCTTTAATGAGTCCAAGATTTCCTTCGTTGATCAAATCAGGAAGTGTTAATCCTTGATTTTGATATTGTTTAGCTACCGATACCACAAAACGAAGG
>Ga0181562_10000158_pt1 | contig 50431 bp, 41 predicted proteins | sample 011ome_26_FD_139344 | JGI IMG/M metagenome (GOLD analysis project Ga0181562, IMG submission 139344) | Coastal salt marsh microbial communities from the Groves Creek Marsh, Skidaway Island, Georgia - 011511BT metaG (megahit assembly) | ecosystem: Environmental > Aquatic > Marine > Intertidal...
CGCCGCCGCCGCCGCCGCCGTCGTCGTCATCCATGTCGACGAGTGACGACGCCAACGGTGGGTGGTGCCCGCTTCATTGACGAACGCATGGACGGCGTCGAGCGCGGCCGCGCGTACGCAGTGACGCTCGGTGCGAGCGTGTGCGATGCGTTCGGTGCGGCGAGCGGAGACGGCGGCGACGGCGGCAGCGGCGCGCGCGAGTCGAAGCGGCGGCGCGCGGGGGGTGATGTTGATGGTACTACTGATGTTGACGGCGCACCGGTGACGGTGTTCCGATACGACTTCATGAGCGACGACGCGGACCGCACGAGACCGGCGCGAGTGACGTGCGCGCCGAACGGTGCGGTGGAGGTGACTTTTGCGAGCAAGGCGCGCGCGAGCGAGGGTGGGACGGTGAGGTATCGAGGCGCGCACCGAGCGCGCGCGGCGAGACGGAACGACGTCGAAGACGGTGAAGCCGCGACGGAGGGCGCGAGCGATGACCGCGGCGTGGATTGCGCGTTGATATTTGATCGACAGACGCAGAGTTTTGTGCTCGAGCGCGTAGCTGGGGTGGTTGGGAACTTGAGAATCGCGAGAGAGGACGCGCAGAGCGTCGGCGCCGGCGTCTTGGGCGACGGTGAATTAGATGTTTTAGATGGAGTAGAAGACGATGACGGGGACAACGACGCGGTCGGTGATGTCGCCGGGGTCGAGGTAGCCGCGGACGACGACGCGAGCGCGATGTTTCCGTCGTCGAAAAAGGAGTAGCTCGGTTTGTAACTGTTGTAAGCGGACGTCATACGTCGACTCGCGAGCGAACGACATGTCGCGGTAAACACGCATCGATTTAAACAGCGACGATGCGAGGCGATGCGCGCGCCTTGATCGCCGCGCGCGCGACCGGAGTACTTGCGGAGCTTCCTCCCGTGGAGCACGCGATAGCGTACGGTTCGGCGGTGCTCGCGGACGCCGTCGCCGCGTCTTCGAGCGCGCCGGTGCTCGACGTCTTACTCACCGTGCGCGACCCGGTGGCATGGCACGAGACCAACATGCGCGCGAACCCATCGCACTACGCGCCACAGATGCGTTTAGTGGGCGCACGAGGCACCGATGCGGTGTCGCGAGCAGTCGGCGTCGGCGCGCACTACAACGCGGCACTCGTGGATGACCGGGGACGCGGATACAAGTACGGCGTCGTCGGAACGTCCACGGCGGTGGAAGATTTGACGACATGGAAATATTTGTTCTTCGCTGGGCGCATGCATAAACCACACGTGACGCTCGTGGCGAGCGAGGCGATGCTCGCGGCGCAAAAGGAGAATGTAGCGTTCGCGTGCCGCGCGGCGCTGCTTTCGTTGCCCGAAACATTTAGCGAGCTCGAGTTCATACGTGCGCTCGTGCGATTATCGTATGATGGTGATATACGCTTCTTGTTTGCCGCGGAAGACGCGCGAAAGATTGAACGCATCGCGAGTGGGAACGTCGAGGAGACGCGCTCGATGTACGAGGAGACGTTGCGCGTCGCGTTTCGAGACACAGTCTGCGTCTCGCAAACGCCCGGTGGCACGTGGACGCAAAACAAAAGCGTAGAAGTGTTACGTTCGCATGTCGCTGGTTTGCCAGTCAACGTACTCGCGGGATTGTCGTCGTCTAGGGTAGATGGTAGTAGTATCGAAAACGCGCGGCGCTCGAATGTCGCCGTCGACGTTCAGCGCGACGACGTTTGTCGACGAATTAGGAATATAGTCCGCGTGAGTAGCACGCGACAAGCGTTCGCGGCGCTGCTGAGCACGTCGCCGATGAAAGCGATGGCGTACGTCGGGGCAAAGTTCGTCAAATCTGCGGCGTCACGCTTTGGTCAATGACGACGCGGCGCTTCGCGTCGAATCGCTCTTCGCTCGCGCTTAATCGATGCGATGTGCGTACGCAAACGAAAGATGTTTGGTTCATTTAATCTCAATCAAAATTAGAATGGATAAATCGAAGGGTGCCGCCTGCGTGACGTGCGCCCAATCGTGCTACTATGATGTCTTCTTTGGACTCTATGCGTTAAAAACCGTCTCGAGTGCTTCGCACGAAGCTCCCGCGAAATTTAGTTGAAGCTGTTCGCCAAGGAGTCGACTTGTCCCTTGACGGACATGTCGATGAAACCAGAGCCATCCTTGCCGTATTGCACGACAAAGCCACCGAGAAGGGACTCGTCAACTTCCGGCTTGAGCTTGATGTTCTTCGCGCCCGTCATCTCTTGAAGCTTCTTCGCAATCATGAATTGTTGCTCATTTTCGAGCTTGACCGCAGAAGTCACGGTGGCGACCTATTCGAGGTGTGCACAAAAAATCATTCGTCAGTTTCATCGCATAAAACATCACCGCGATGCGTTCGCGCGCGCACACGCATCCTCCCAACGCGACGCGCACGCCCCCACCGCGCGCGCGCCACATCCAAACCCTACCCCACGCCCGCCGGGTAATCTTTCGCATCAAAACGTACCTGCGTGTCCGTCGCTTCGCAAAACAACGTTTCAAACTCAGCAATAATAGTCTCGAGTTGGTTCTCACGCTTCTTATCCACCAACAAGTTCAAAAAGTTGCTCGTAAACGCGTGGAACCCAGCCTCCTTGCCGAGCTTGGCCAAAATGTCCTTCTTCTTGTCCACAGCCATCGTGGGGTTGGCTAAGAACCCAGCCACCGCGGCGTTGGCTTTGACGTACGCGTCGAGGGTTTCCATATCCGCGTGCACTTGTTCGAGCACATCTCCGGATTTGCACGCATCGACGAGCGCGGCGGCGTAGCCCGAAGACACAGCGTTCCCCTGCGTAGCGAAAACGACACACGCGATCGCGCGCGCGGGGGATAAAGGTCAGATACGGCGCACGGGGTTTCCATCCATGGATGCGATCGCGACGCGCACCGCGCGTAACCCGCGATCGAACGCGCGCGACGACGTCCACGATCGATTTTCGTGTGATATACCCCACGCGTACGCGCGCGCGTCCCGCGCCCGCACGCGCGCGCGCCTCGCCGCGCCATTCGCGAACGGATGAACGCATCCATCATCCATCATCCGGCGACACCCGCGAGTCACCCATCCATCCATCCATCCATCCACGACGCTCTTGCGCGAGCGCTGCGAAAACGCGATCGTCACGTACCTTGCTCGCGCGCACGGCGACAGATCGTCGTCGTTGCGTCGTGTGCTTGACGTTGGTCGTCACCACGGGCGTGGCGCGGGCGAGAGCAGATCGCATGAGTGGTCCTGGTCGCGGTGTGACGACCTCGCGCGCCTCGCCCATGTCGCCGCGCCTCGGCCACTCGTCAGGTTCGATCGCGCGTCGAGGCCTCGATGCCTGGTCGCGATCGGTCGATCGCCCACGTGGGGGGACGGGCGAAGGGCGAAGGGCCGGCCGAATGTCCGAACACACATTTACGGCTGGCGCGATCGCCGCGACCGAGGTCGCGACATGGGCGCGCGTGGGCGCACACTACGCGCGCGCGCGACCGCGGCGATGCGGGTGATATACGTTGAGGATGGAAATGGTCGGTCGGTCGGACACGGTGGTCGGTCGGACACGGTGGTCGGTCGGACACCTGTGGTGGACCCCTGCGTTTCAAACGCATGAATCACGTGCACGCATGCATTCGTCCGCGCGCGTGGACGGTGCGTGTGTGTGTGTGCGTGCGCGTCGCGTGCGCGTCGCGTCGTCGTGCGTTTTTTTTCTTTCGTGTTCGCGGTGCGCTGGTGTGTGACCGGTGCAGACGACGACGACGACGACGACGACGGAGGCGTGCGGCGCGCGCCATCATCATCACCATCGTCGCATCGTCGTCGTCGTCGCCGCGCGGGTCGTGCGTCGAACGGCGACGGGGCGACGCGGTCTAGGCGCGATGGCGAGCGCGCGGGCGATGGCGAGCGGGGCGACGCGCGCGGCGGCGTCGCGTGGGGCGTTTGTGTTGTTTGAAGGCGCGGATAGGTGTGGGAAGAGCACGCAAGCGTCGAGGCTGGTGACGCGATTGAACGCCGACGGCGTGCGCGCCGAGTTGTGGCGCTACCCCGATCGCACCACGGCTATGGGGCAGATGATTGATGAGTATTTGCAATCCAAGGCGGAGATGACGGATGGGGCGATTCATTTGTTGTTTGCGGCGAATCGGTGGGAGAAGAAGGAGCTCATGGAGCGCAAGTTGAGCGAAGGCGTGACGTTGGTGTGCGATAGGTATTCGTATAGCGGTGTGGCGTTCACCGCGGCGAAGAACGCGCCGGGTTTGGATTTAGAGTGGTGCCGTGCGCCCGAGATTGGCTTACCCAAGCCAGATGCGTTGTTGTATTTAGAACTTTCGCTTGAAGAGGCGGCAAAGCGCGGCGGTTTTGGGGAAGAGCGCTACGAGACGACGGATATTCAACGCGCGGTGAAGAAGAATTTCGACGCCATGAAAGAAGACTGGTGGGATGTCATCGATGCCAGCCGCGATATGGATGACATTCAAAATCAAGTGGTCGATATCGCCAAGCGAACGGTGGAGAAATGTAAGGCTGGAGAACCACTCAAATACTTTGAACGATGACGTACGTCGCACTTTTCGCTTGTAACAAACGACAAAGACACACGCAATATACGTGCCCTCACTCATCGTCACGCACGCGACGATGACGTCACGAGACGTTCGAGAATTCGACGCCCTCATCTCGTCGTTCGCTGAATCATTCGGGAACGCCGCCGTCGACGACCTCGAAACACACGAGGGCGAGCGCGAATTGTCCTTTGCGCTGCGCCGCGTGCTCGATAGTTCGGACGTCACCGCGGCTGACTACGCCGTTGAGCGCGCATATACGGCGTTGAAAGCAAAGAATGAGTGGCCGGCGCCAGCATGGCGCGAGTGCTACGTGTTGGCGCAGCTCAGACGGTGCGTGGAGCTGCTTCGAGGCGGTTGCGTCGGGACAGACGCGGGCGAGGCGCAACGCGCGTTGGACATGACGATCATCTTCGGCGCACCAAGCGAGCCGTTGCGAGGGTTGATGCAAGCTGTCGAAAGTGCGTGTTTTGCCGGTGATGATGACGCGCGACGTACGTACGTACGAAGTGCGCCACAGAGCGGGTTGTTATTTCCGAGCGAGCCGCCGTCGACGGCGCTCGATGGTCATTGCCTCGAGCGCGTCGAAGGCACGGCGATAACGGTCAAAGAATTCAAGCAACGATTTTATTCTACGGATACGCCAGTGGTTTTGGCGAATCTCGGTAAAGATTGGCGCGCATTGCGCGTGTGGGACGACCTCGAGTGGTGGAGGCGCTTTCACGGCCACCGGTGCGTCCCACTCGAGATTGGGCGATATTCCGACGTTTCAGACTGGCGCGAAGACGTGATGACTGTGGACGGTTTCATCGAAAAATTCATGGCACCATCCGTTCGGCGTGAAGATGTGCAAAACATTGCGTACTTAGCGCAGCATCCTCTCATCGACCAACTCGTGGATTTACGGCGAGACTTTGAGATTCCAGCGCTATGCGCAAAGTCTCTCCTACGTATCAATGCGTGGATGGGCACGGCAGGAACCATCACGCCATGTCACTTTGACTCGTATGATAATTTATTGGGTCAGGTGCGTGCATCAAAGGCCTCTGTTTTTTACTCGTGCGTCTCGCAACCTTGTTTGGGAATTTCAAAGAAGCCGTCCTGTGAAGACGTGGCAGTGGCGGTGATACGAATTCCCTACATCAAAGAGCGACAATAGAACCGAGACGTCGAAGCCATGACTCTCAGCCTACACAGCGCTCGACATACTGACACATCAAGAGCGCTCGTCCTCGATTCGATTGACTGATGCGCGCAACGTTCCCGTTCGCAGATTGCTGGTTACAAGTTCGTTCGATTATACTTGGAATCAGACACTTACTGCATGTACCCAGATCGACTTACGCGCCACTCTCAAGATAATGTCAGCGCAGTAGCTATCGAAAATTCACGACACTCTTTAGGAAATTTCAGCGCAGTAGATGTCGAAAATCCCGACCTCAAACGATTCCCGGATTTCGCGCGCGCGAAAGCGTTTGACGTCGTCCTAGGACCTGGGGACTTTGTATTCATACCAGCTCGATGTTGGCACTACGTTCGCTCGTTGACGCCATCGATTAGCCTTAATTTTTGGTTTTGATTTGTAATAGAAGTAGGTGGATTAAAATTTGCTCGGTTTGCTCGGTGTAAAGACGAAACCTGAAACAGTTGCCCTCAACGACCTCACTTACGGTCGTACATTTGCGTTTTTATTAACACCGGTGACTCGGGACTCGCTCACGACGCGCGTAAAACAACAGTCATGGCAAAGAAAACGCTCACGCAATTCGACTACGAGACCCTCGTCGCCGCCGCTGGGGCCATGCAAAACATGCTCCCGCAAACTCTGGCCTGGACCTTGCTTTACGTGCTCTTGCGCTTTGGCGTCTTCCGTAAGCGCACGGCAGATTTCTCCAACCGGGTCGTGAGTCTCATTCACGCATTCGTCGCTATTTATATGTGCGTGCGGTGTCTCCCGCACTGGGGTGCGTTGCTTGAGAACGTGGGTGGCGTCAACACACGCGAGCACTTGGAATGCATGACGATGTCCCTCAGCTACTTCATGTACGATTTCATCTACTGCGTGTTGAACAACGAAGTCGAAAACGTCGTTCACCACGTTTTCACCGTCGGTGGACTCACGAGCGGCGTGATGACGGGCACGAGTGGCCCAGAACTCGTCGGTTGTTTGTTTCTCATGGAGGTGAGTAACCCGAGTTTGCATGCTCGATTCTTGTTACGCGAGCTTGGCATGAAGGAAAGTGTACTGGCGACTGTAAATGACTTGGTGTTTGCGATTTTGTTCTTGGTGTGCCGCCTTGTGATTGGACCGCCTTTAGTGTGGAGGACGGTTATGTGCGAGACGAACGCGTACATTGTCAAGGCGGGAGGACTTGGTATTTTAATCGTCTCCTTAATGTGGGGCTGGAGAATCATCATGATGATGGTTCGTACTAGCAAGACGTTGCTGTTCGGTAAGAAGACGAAGAAGGCCTAGGCGTACCTTTGTTGTTGTTATTGACGCCAGAATAAATTAAGCGCGACTAAAGCAACTTGCGGCGTGCGCTTTCTTTTTCAAACTCTATCATTACAACTCGTCGTGGCGCGTCGCCTCGTATTTCTCGTCTCCAGGGCTACGCCATTGAACGCGCTTGGGCGTGTAAGCAACACTCAAAATTGTATCCGCCCACAACTTGGCCGCCTTGGTGTTTCTGTACAACTTTTTAAACACAGCGTTCTTGATTGATGCGCGTAGCGCTTGTTTCTCGGCGTCACTGGCATTGGCCGTGGCAATGGCAATACGAATATAGTCGTTCGTATCTTTCGCAATGAGTTTGGTAATACCCATGACTTTGTAATACGCCTGCGTCCAGCGTTGGCCAAGAGCTTTGCCTGGTAAAGTCACAATCGGTGCCCCCACTTCAAATGCTTCTCTCGTCGTCGTGTCTCCGCCAAAGTAAACACTGTCTAAAACAACATCGGCAAGCTTGTACATCGCCATGAGTCGATAGTGCGCCATACGAGGTATGAATGCGACTCGGCTCAAATCTACGCCACCCTCCTTTTCCAAGCGTGCTGAAATTCTGGGATGCATGTGCTTGAGTTCCGGGTCGGTCAGTTCAATAAGAATCAGCACTGCATTCGGATCCTGTTTTTGTATGTCGCCAAGAATTCTATCGAACGTGACGTGATACTTGAAAGACGCTTGCGCGCAAAAGTACCACGTAGCTTTTGGGTTGCTCATCTTTTGGGCGGCGTCTTCGGGGATGAAATCAAGATTTTCTCGCGTAAAATCCGCAAACGAATACCCCCCGCCGACGAGCGAACGTTCATTCTCATCCGTACGTGGCATGTACAGTTCCCATGCGCTTTTCTTACTGTTGATTAACAACAGTTCTTCAGTGTACCACTTTTGAGCGTCAGGGAGTTCTGCCATGTCCCACGACAGATAGTAATCCATGATGTCTCTTGCGATGCCCGATGTCACCGGGTGGCCGTGCGTCGTGATTTGCACTGGAGCGAGCTTTGATAGAGCCAGTTTATGTAATTCTGCTGTCATGTGCAAGTCCAGGTAGACTAATACGTCGTACTTTTTCTTCTCAATGCGCTCGCGACTCGTCACGAGATTCTCATTCGCCACGCTCAAAGGTTCAAGATAGACATTTGTATCGGGATTCATCGACAACTTTTTGTCACCAACAGAAATATCAGTACGCGGATAATAAATAAAATCAACTTCCAATCGGTTATCCTTTTGAAGCTCTTGCAGAGTCCATCCAAAATTACCCCATATGCTTGACTGCGCCGAAAAGAAGGACGACACAAAGCCGACTCTTATTTTTCTACTTTTGAGTTGCTTGGAGTACTTTTGGCGTGATTGAGCGCTCTCTTCCACAGGCATGAGCTGCTTTGCTTGATACTTCAGTGTCGGACTTACTTTCAGCCGCAGATTAACCCATCTCTCGTACTGCTCCTTGTAGTCGGCATCGTAGTACGCCATACCGAATGCGCCTGCAATAGCACCACCATTCGCGCAATACATGTCGTTCTTCTGTAGGAGACTGTCGATTTTGGTGCTGAAACGGTTCACAACTTCACGTTCCACTGCTTCTGAATCTGGCACGTGCACAACGCTCGTTGCACGATAGATCAACCAACAGTCATCAGTTGAAAATCCCGATTGTTCAGCACGGTCAAAACTTGCGTAACCGATTTCGCCTTGCTGGCGCTCAATTCTGTAAAACCCACTTCGAACTGCGACGCCGTAATATGCATTCGAGTTGCGCGGCAATGGTGGATTCAACTCATCAGCATGCTCCAGGACGTATTCCAAACGTTCAACACCGTCGAGCATCATGCTCGTATCCTTGAGCGCATCACCATTCATCATCTTTGAATTTCCCGTGGCGAGCAGGGCAAACTGATTCATGGGATCAATTTCGAGAACTTTTTCGTAAAGTTTCATAGCACTCGTGATATCTTGCTTCACCTCCATGATTCGACCAGCGACATTCAACGCGTCGATGTAATCAGACTGCTTTTTGAAGGTTGTCTTTACGATCGGATTTTCACCCGCAAACGCCTTGTGTATAGAGCCAAGGAAACGAATCCACTCGTCGATGCGACCTTGGAATCCAGCAGTACCCCAGTCGTACACTTGCGACGCGAAGACTTGTTGCGTTCTACGTCGCTTTTCAGAAAAGGGCGTCCAATATTCCTTGATAGCGCGATCCAGCGCGTCTTTAAACATATTAGCATGTGTCTCCTTATCCTCATTGAACTCGTACAGGTGTCCAAAGGTCGAAAGCGTCTCCGGGAGCGCGCCTAAGCTGGAAGACACGACTTCCACTCCTGCGCTCAACGCTTCGATGGCGGATATACACGACGTCTCAGGGAAAATGGATGGGTACGCAAAAATGTGAGACTTTACCAGTGCCTCGCGAATCTCTTCGTTCGGCACCGCACCGTGATAGGTACACCCTGGATGTTCCCGGCACGAATCAAACAAATATCTGTATTGCTCATCGCGAGCATTCCAACCATAAATACTGAAGCTTGAGTACACGTCCAACGTAATCTTCTTCTTGTGGCGCTTGTACAACTCTTCAAACACCGGAAGCAAAATCTCCAAACCACGGTGCGGAGTGGTGTGATAAATCAACCGAATGATCCCATCTTCACTTTTAACTTTTGTTTGTTGCGGAAACGGTTCAATCGCGTTCCGCAAAATCACGCTTCGCTGAAACACGTCGCCGAAACGTTGCTTATACGCCAGCTTTTGCCACTCAGACACGAAAACGAACGCGGCGAATCGGTCTCGACTACTCGCTTCGGATAAGTGCGCGCTTTCAGGATCCATGGGTAGATCATTCAACCAAAGAATGTTGAGTACGTTCGGATCTTTACTCACGTGTCGCACACGCGACTTGATGATGTGAAACCGCTTCGCCAGCGCGCGCGGCAGTCTCTGCTTCAGCGCCTCACTCAAGAGCTCCGTTCCACCTCGCGAACCGATCGTGGTTCCATCGCGTGCGATGTCCCCGATCTGCCCTTTCGTCACTCTCTCATCAATCTTCCCCGCGGCGCCGCGGTTGTTCCCCAGCGCCGCGCCACCACCCTTTGCGTCAGCATCGAACGATGTCCACCCGTAGAACGCCTCTACGGTGCGCGCACCGAAGCAAAACAACGCGACACACACGCATGCGATGTTAAATATCGCGATCGTGCGCGCGCGCTGAACGCGCATCGTGCGCGCGTGGGCGTGTGACGCACGCGGTGCGCATCTTGCATCGGCATCGCGCAACGTGCGGTCGGTCGGACGCCGATACGGGACGACATTTTGCGCTGCCGCACACGCGTGACGCGCGCGCACGATGCAGCACGAGGTGCAACGCTGACGAGAGAGATGTCACCCTCGACGTCGTTCACACGCCGGTGTGACGACTGCGATTGCGGCGCAAAAGTAACGCTTGTTATTTGGAGATATTTTTGGACACTGTCGGTGGTCGCGCACCATTGCGCGTCGAGCGACCTCATCGGCATCGATGGGGGCGTTGGGGTGTTGTCCGATGCGCTACGACACGGTGGCGATCTTTGACGCGCGAGATGTGCCCGAAATGGGCAGTCCTACGGGTTTCGGACTCGATGTGGAGCGCGACGCTGCGTTTGAAGAGGCACAGCGAGGCGCGGGCGAGCGCGAGCAGGCTGTGGTGTGCGAGGTCGAGGCTCGAGTGTTGAGCAAAAGTTTAAATGATTCGTTACGCGTATTAAAGCGGCGCAGACGTCTTGAGCGCGTGACAAGAAGCGTGCAACTGGTCCAGGCGCCCGCGGCGACGCCGCGTGTAAGAGCCGAAAAGCCGAAACAGAAAATCAAGTCTAATACGAAAGCCGTGTTTGAGACAAGCGACGATTTATCGCCACTCGATGCTCCAGAGAAAGAAATTGAGAGATTCATATCTGCATCGAATCATGTCACGCGAAGCTCAAGCGAGGCTGCGTGGGAAGAACAACTCGCCGGCGTCGCGACGGCGAACCGGCTCGTCATGCATCATCAGACGGCGTTGGCGCTACATCTTCGTCCGTTCATTATCGCCGTGGCATCGTGCGTAGAATGTATGCGATCAGCCGTTTCTAAAGCCGCTTTAAATTTGGTGACGACCATGGCGCATTATATCGGCGATCGTCTGAGCGCCGAGTTTGGATGTTTGCTTCCGTGCTTACTCAAACGTTCAAGCGAGTCAAATTTTTTGAGCGCCGACGCGGATTTGGCCATGCAGAACGTAATATCGGTCATTCACCCACACGTAGTGATTCGCGAGTTACACCATTTTGCAAACGATCGAAGACTACGCGCTCGCGTGCTGAGCGCGCTCGAATTTTGCGTGACGATGTGCGCTGAAGAGGATGTATTTAGAGGACGCGCCGGTCGAGCGGCGTGCGAGCACGCACTGGCAATCTTAGATGAAACCATGCGCTGCGCAGATGCCGAAATGCGACAGTGTGTGAAAATAGTCTTACACCGCGTGTACGACATAACAACACCGAACGAATGGACGAGAGTTATGCGAATACATCCGGATTTGAACGAGTTATTCATAGACCTTATCGCGCGTAGAAAATGTTATTAAAATCAAACAATCATGACAAACGACGAACGACGTAGGTGATAAAAATATTGAATTGTGTGCTGAAGAAATAGAAAGCAATGGAATTATTCCATCTTGCCTTCGGCGTTCTCCTCGGTGCGGTACTGTTCTCTCCACGCGTCACCCTTGTTGTTCTTCGGCACGCCCTTTTCAATGTCCGGGGAAGACAAGTTCAACTTGGAACCCAACGCCTTGTCATCAAACTTCGTCACATCCACGTCGTAGTTTTCAACCGTCATGCTGTCCTTGAGCGTCTCCGTCACCGGCTTGGCCAACAAGCCATCCTTACCCTTGACTTCGGCATCGGCTTGGAACTCCTCGGATTTGGCGTTCGCCATGCCGAGCGCCATAGCGGCGAGTTCCTTCTTCTTGCGCTCACGTTCAGCCTTCTCTTCCGGCGTTTCCTTCTCGCGCTCCGCTTGTTGACGAGCGATGTCCGCCATTTGCTGACCGAGCGGCGAGTTCGGGTCGACTTCACCCGCGATGGCGTTCAAGCGCTCCGTCGCGTTCTTCCCGCGGGAGTCTTCACCAAAGCCTCCGTACGCGCGACCTTGCGATTGCAACACCTTCAACACATTGTCCGCCGAAAAGTCGTTCGACTTGGCGATCTCTTGAATCTTCGGCAAGAGCGAGCCGAAACCGAGCGGCAACACCAACCAAGACACGCCTTCGATGGACCCGAGCAACGTCCCTGGCAACCCGTGGCCCGACACCGCCTTGCACAACAACGACAATCCAACCACGGGCACAGTCGCCGCAGTGACAATAGGGGGAATCTTATACGTCAACTCGTTGTACTTCTTGATCGCATCCTCGGGCTTGAACTCGGCGCGAACGACCACGTTCGGGCGCGCAGCGCTCGACGATCGGCGCGAGACGCGCGTGCGGCGCGACATACACGCGCTTTCGGGCGCGCGCACCGCGGAGCGCATCGACAGAGACGTGGACATGATCGTGGCGTGCGTGTTCGGGGGCGTGAGAACGCGCAACCGTGAGCGGGCGAGGCGCGCGCGACGATGATTGCCGTCCGAAGCGGATTATCGTTATCCGTATCTGCCACGTTGCAGATTTAAGATTCTACGACATAGTCATATATTCGACACAGTACAATAGATCTCGTAAACATAAGCAATTTTATCGCCACTGGCGCGATCCCGTATATCGAGACAGCGTGCACGGTAGTAATATACGTACAGACGCACGGCACGCGTTCCAGTCGACGCCAATCGGCGCTATTCGACGACGCGCGAAAGACGACGGCGACGACGACGGCGCGAGGGCGGAGTTGTGCGCGTCTTTCGCTCTCATGTCATCGTTCTCGGTGGTTTCGGTGCTTCCGCGCGCGTGCGCACACGGCGTAAAGGTGGGCGGTGCGTCTCGACGTCATCGACTGCGCGCGCGTTCGGGCGCGCGCGTGCGCGCGGGTGACGTCGATGACGAGTCGATGTCTCAGCAAAAGTTCGATGCGCGCGAGTTTAGCGCGGAAGTCGAGCGCGTGGCGGCGTTAGGGGTGCAGCAGGCGCTCGTAGAAGTGGATAGGCGACTGAGCGTGGCGATGCGCGGCGAAGCGGCGGGCGCGTCGGGCGACGCGGAGGGCGTGACGAAAACCACCGGCGATGACGCCGAACGGGAGGCTGTGGATATAATATCATGCTTGAGGCAGTCAGGGGCGATTAAGGCTTTCGGGGCGGCGCATAATGTGCCGAAGAGGGATTACGCGCTGGCAGAGCTCAAGTTGAATAACATCGAGGCGGAAAAATTGCTCGCGCCGACAGAGTCGACGATTGTCGGCATTCGCGACAACTTCACGCGAGCACTTGGTTTGAGTTACGTCGCGTATTTGTTTGCGTTGCATCCGACGTTTGCGCAAGGGGCAGGTGTGGCGGCGTTTGCGGCATTTTGTGCGACGTACGATCAAATCGCGTTTAACGGCGGCGTCTCCGCGCTCGTGCTGGACACGGTGGCGCAAATGACATCAAAAGAGTACGTCACGCGTTTGCGTCGGCACGAAGCCGCGCATTTTCTCACGGCGTACTTGATTGGCATATTACCCAAGGGATACACGTTGAGTTCAAAGGATGCGTTTCAAACGTATGGGGCATTGAATATTCAGGCGGGGTGCGCGTTTTGCGACGGAGAATTCCAACGAGAGGTGGCCAAGGGCAAAATTACTTCGACATCGTTGGGGCGATTCGCGTGCGTGGCGATGGCGGGCATTTGCATGGAATATATATTATTTGGTTTTGCCGAGGGTGGGTTGAGTGACGTGCAGCAGCTCGATGGGTTGCTGCGCGCGTTGGCGTTTACGCAAAAAAAATCCGACTCTGAAGTGCGCTGGGCCGTGCTGAACACGACTTCGTTATTGCGTCGACACATCAAGGTGACGGAAAAGCTCGCGGACATGATGGCACGCGGTGGTACAGTGGGCGAATGCGTGATGTTAATAGAGAACGAAGTCGCGGCGGCTCCGTTGATTTGAGTTTGTACTGGTACGTAAAAATTGTAATTTGACAAATGCGAGCGTTGAGCGGACTAATTTAACGGCTTCTAAGCGCCATCCTGAGTAAGTGGTTTTTTCGCGCTAAAAAAGATAAACTGGTTTCTGACATCGCAATTGAAGTCAACCAAGCCGCAGTCCGCGCACAAGTCCTGCAATTCTCTCTTGCTCCACCATCGGAAGCCTCGTTCGGCATTCGCCGTGCGCGAAATATCGCGAGACACTGAATCGAAGAGCTGTTGTTGGTCTTCGTTCAAGAATGGCAATTGCAAGTTCAAGAATGTCGTGCCGCAGAACGTCGCACCGGGCTTCAATACGCGCGTGATTTCCGCGATCGCCGTCGTGCTATCCGGCCAGCAGTGAATCGCCGCGCCGGCGTGAACGCCATCCAACGACGCCTCGGGAAACGGCAATCGCGCGATGTCGGCTCGAACAAAGACTACATTGGCATCACCGAGCAATTTCTCCTCATCCATGTATGTCTTGGCCTGACGAAGCATAGCGTCAGAGTAATCGAGCGCTACGACACCCTTGTACAACCCAGACTTTAAGAATCTACGGCTAAACAAGCCGCTCCCGCACGACGCGTCGACGATGATGCCATCCTTGGCGGCGGCGCCGAGCGCCTCCATCGCGAGTTGTGCCTCTTCATCCGGACCCGGAAACCCTGCACGCTTAAAGCTATCACGCCAGCCTCGTTCGTACGCAAACGCCACTTGCGGAGTCTCAAACGTCGCCGTACCGAAATAACTCGACGTCGGCAACAAGCCTTTCAACTCGCTCGGCAACGCACCGCGCACCAAATCATACAAGCTCCCCGGCGCCGCATCGCGCGACGCCGCATTCACCGCACTCCCCACGGTCAAATCCCATCGCCCATCATCCTCAACGTACTTCAAACCACTCGTGACGTCCACACCATCCGCATTCAACGCTCGAAAGCTCACCGGACACGCCAGCGGAAACCGAACGCGCGCGCGCGCGCGCGCCTCCACCTCGCTCGGCGTCACCCGATCCTCCTGCGCGTTCCCATACACCGAATCGGGCGTCACCGCGCGCGGCGCGACGCCATCCTCGTCATCGCTCGCGCTCGCGCTCGCATCCGCGCCGCTCGCCCGCGTGCGCACGCGCGACACTGCGCCACGTGACGTCATCTTGCGCGCGCGCATCGCCACGCACGGACGATGCGCGATCGGCGCCGGTGACGCCGCGCGCGCCACAGGCGGGGTGAAAGACATCATCGCGTGCGAGGTGTCGTACACCGCGTCCGCGGGCGTCGAGACGTCGGGGCAGTGGCGCGCGAGTCGACGACGCGTGCGGGCACGTCTCGGCGGTCGCAGCGTTCGGACATTCGGCGCGCGCCGGCGCGACTGGGGTTCTTCACCCGCTCGGTGTGGGCGTTCGCGCGCGCGTCGACGCCGCCGATGGGCGACATTGCGCGACGCACGCGTGCGGCGACGCGCGTATTTTCGCGTTCCAAGAGTTTTTAGGCGACATCGGCGACGCGACTTGACGACGTATAGACGGGTGAGCTTGACGCAAAAGGTACTTTTTCTGTGGATCATCGACATCGGGGTGCGGTGCGCGGTGGTATAATGGCGGACGCGGTGGTGGCGGTGGCGACGCACGCGGATCACGCGCGGGAAAAGTCTCCGTATTATGCGCACCGTATTGATTTATTTGATAAGTACTATGCGCGGGAGTTGCAGCGGGTGGAGGACGCGAAGGCGGTCGGGACGGCTATCTCGGTGACGCTTCCGGATGGCGCGAAGAAGGAGGGCGTGAAGTTTGCCACGACGCCGTTTGATATTGCATCTGGGATTCATAAGAAGCTTGCGCAGAGTGCGCTCGTGGCCAAGGTGGATGGTGAGTTTTGGGATATGCGACGTCCGTTGGAGGGCGATTGCAACTTGGCGTTGTTTACGTTTGACGACGACGAAGGGAAGGAGTGCTACTGGCACTCGAGCGCGCACGTTTTGGGTGAGGCGTTGGAGTTGGAGTACGGCGCGGATTTAACGATCGGGCCGGCGATTGATGAGGGTTTCTACTACGATTGCTTCTTGGGTGAACGCACGTTGACTCCCGAAGACACGGAAATCATCAAGGGTCGCATGGAAAAGATTATCAAGGAAAAGCAAGAATTCCAACGTATTGTCGTCACCCGTGCCGAAGCATTGGAGATGTTTGCTGAAAATAAGTTTAAAATCGAGCTCATCTCCAACTTGCCCGAAGAGGCGACGATTTCTTGCTATCGATGTGGTCCGATGGTTGATTTGTGCCGCGGACCGCACTTACCCGACACGGCGTGGTTGAAGGCGGTGACTGTGAACCAATGCTCGCGTGCGTTCTGGCGCGCGGATGTCACCAAAGAACCTCTTACGCGCGTGTATGCAGTGACGTTTCCCAATGACAAGCTCATGAAAGAATACCATACGCGCATCGAAGAGGCGAAGAAGCGCGACCACCGTACGCTCGGCACTGCTCAAGAATTATTCTTCTTCCACCAGCTTTCTCCGGGTTCGTGCTTTTTCTACAAGAATGGCGCGCGCATCTACAACAGCTTGGTGCAATTCATGCGTGACAAATATTGGGAGTACGAATACGATGAGGTGATTACGCCGAATATCTACAACTTTGACCTCTGGAAAACGTCTGGTCACGCGGCGCACTACAAGGAGAACATGTTTAGCTTTGACGTCGAGAAGGCGGAGTATGGTCTCAAACCCATGAACTGCCCGGGTCACTGCGTCATGTTTGCTCAACGTCATAGAACGTACCGCGAACTCCCGATGCGCATGGCTGATTTCGGTGTTTTGCATCGTAACGAGTTTTCCGGCGCACTTCACGGCTTGACGCGCGTGCGCCGCTTCCAACAAGACGACGCTCACATCTTCTGTCGTCAAGATCAAATGGAGACTGAGCTCATCAACTTTATGAAGTTCTTGGACGAAGCGTACGAGGTCTTTGGTTTGACGTACGAGATGGCGTTGTCCACGCGCCCGGAGGGTTACTTGGGCGAGTTGGAGGTTTGGGACAAGGCGGAGTCCGCGCTCAAGGCGGCGTTGGACAAGAGCGGCAAGGCATGGAAATTAAACGAGGGCGATGGTGCTTTCTACGGACCGAAGATCGACATTACCGTCTTCGACGCGTTGAAGCGTAAGTTCCAATGCGCCACGGTTCAGCTCGATTTCCAACTTCCAATTCGTTTCGACTTGTCATACGTCGACGAAGACAACAAACCCGTCCGACCGATTATCATTCACAGAGCCATCTTAGGTTCTGTTGAGCGCATGTTTGCGATCTTGACAGAGCACTTCGCGGGTAAATGGCCGTACTGGCTTTCGCCTAAGCAAGTCATGATTGTGCCGATTTCTGAAGCCTCCAAAGACTACGCGTGGGAAGTCAAGCGTCAACTCCGCAAGGCGGGACACCATGTCGAGGTGGATGACTCTGATCGCAAGATGCAGAAGAAGGTTCGCGAGGCGCAACTTGAACAATGCAACTACATTTTGGTTGTTGGCGAAAGCGAAAAAGCCAACTCCACGGTCAACGTGCGTACGCGCGATAACAAGGTGCACGGTGAACACACGATTACGTCGCTCATCGAAGTGTTAAACCGCGAGCGCGACTCGAGAAGTTTAACGTGCTGCTTTGAAGACAACTCGGCGGACGCCGCGCCGGAAGCCGCGGCAGAGTAACTGCACACACACGTACACTTAGGATATATGCAATATCGAAAGCAATGAATTCAATGATTGTGAATGCGTAAAGAAAATGCAAATTCTACCGGTAATGTTTCGCCACGCCGCTACGTGTACATGTTGATACAGAGGTTTGTTTGTTTTCGTCGTCGTCTTCATCACGCGTGCATTCATGAAACTTCGCGTGGGAACTCGAGAGAAGAAATTGGCAAGCTGTGTTTGTGGCACGTGCACACGATGTGCTCACCGATGTAGATCGTCTTAGGCATGTACACAGCGAAGCAAATAACGACGACATGCTTTGGCAAGTCGTGATCGCCGCTCTTTTCGCTCGTGCCAATCGGCTGCCCCCACTGCGCGCTATGATCTTCTCGGCAAATACTACGCGTCAACGCGTAGTTGATATCCAACGTAAACCAATCACCTTGCGTATTAATGCGTCTCGAAGGGCACATGCCGTTCTGAAGAATCGATTTGGCCGCTGTGGCGCTCGTCCCGTGAAACGCCAAGACGATGTCGTTGTTGCACGCGTGCTTGACGTTATCGACGAAGCGGCGGTACAAAGGCGTGCCCGGCATGGAATGTTCATTCAAGCGCACGGAAAACTGAGAAGAAAGAATATCGTTCCCGACGCGATATGGTGCGCGAATCTAATTCGTACAAAAATGCAAGCGTGGTTAGTCGAGCCCACGCGTCGACGCGCCTTTATCTCACCTGCACTGGTCGTTCTTCAATCAGTGCTTTGTGCGCGTGTTTTCGAGACGAAATCTTGAAAATGAAGTCATTGTTGCAATTAGAGCACGTGCGCGCGCTCTTTCGTGCGCTCGTCGAACGCAGCGCGCGATTTTCAAACGCGCAAATGTCACACTGCCAATTCTCGAATGCCGACGCAACCTCGCTGTTGTATGAGCTCGAACGCGTGTTGTGCGGATGCGTAATGGCGCTTTCCGCGTCGGCAGGCGTCTTATCGTTTCGTCGGCTTCCGAAAAAGATGTGCACCATGGCACACGCGATGATTTTGACACCGATGATGCACGCAGCGCGGTTCATTGTGAAGTGTCCATTGGATGTGGCAATGAAACGAGACGCACGGGACACACGTTCTGAACCTTGTCATTTGATGGTCTCGTAAAGAGCAGTCGCGCTTAGTGTCAATTCGAGCAAACACAAGAAAAGTGACTACTATGAAATTTTAATCGTTCTACAAGTCTATGCGATAACTTATGTGCATCACAGTACGAGCTGTATGTCCACCAAACGCGCTCCCGGTAAGCCGCATGATTTTATGGCTTGGGCGACATCAGGCGATGTTTTAGCAACGTGCGGCCTCAGAATGCCGACAACATGACCACCCGAGCCAGCACCACATATGAACGTGCCTTGACAAAACGGTCGTAACGCATCATATATCGCCGTGACTGACGGACTCTCAATGGAAGGCCAAAGCTCGCGCTGTACGCGTTTGTGCATCTCGAGCAAAACCCCGAGCTTGGCGAGTCTTGCTTCTAGTCCTTGATTCACATTATCTTTAGAAAGCGCATCGTACATTTTCATCGCGATTGTTGCCGAATTTGAAAGTGCAGACGCCACACCAACCTCTCGCCGTTGCCACGTGGCGACTACAGAGTCACACACACCTTTTGCCAATCGACACGTACCGGTAAAGACGCACACAATACGATGATTGAACAAGACTTTCTCGTCATCGGTGAAACTCAATACGTGATACGCATAACTTGGTAACGCCTCATCGCGAGTCTCCGATTGGAAACGATCACAACCTGGCGAAGAACTTGACAACCGCATCCCCACCAGCGCTCCTCCAACTTGGTCCTGCCAGCCGCCTCCTGTGGTCATGAGCTGCTCAATGGCCAAAACCGCGTTCACCATCCAACCAACCTTGATGCTTGCGATGGGTCCCTTTGTATCGGGTTTTGTATCGGGGATTCGCTCGACGTGACACGCGAGTTTACTTCTGTCATCTGACCAATTCCATGGTTCTCCATACAGCAACTCAAGCAAACTGTGCAGCATGGCGAATGCTAAAATGCTACTTGTCCCTAACCCAGAACCCGTAGGAAGATCAACAGATGAATAGAGCTCAATGCACCCATCGAAGTACTGGTGGCCTCTGAACCTGTGCATGATGTACAGTTCCAGATTAAATGCCGACGCATCGAGAGCGAAAATCCTAGACAAAAAGAATGCCCAAACAGCCTTGTGGAGCGCGAATGGAGACGAAGGCTCGTTGTACGTAAGCAGATCACTCATCGTGTTTACGTCTTCTGTACTGATGTTACCAGTGATTGGATCTCGCACTGCGAGTCGAATGACGGGCTTATCGCCGGGATCCTGTGGAAATGACGCACGCGCGAGGATCGGCATTTCGCCATCGACGAGGCATGGTACGTGAAGCACACAGCCTCGATTCTCTAAGCAATACGGCGGTGTATCTGTCCATCCACCCGCAAAATTAAGCCGTGCTGGATATTTAACTGTGACGTGCTTGAATGGGGAGCCACGTATATTCGGCTGTGGAAACTTGCTTAGGCTTAGTTCTGTGATAATCGTGCGTAGAAACGTCTGCGCAATCGGCACAGCGTGTGGTAGTCGTAACGACAACGCTACGCGTGCGCGGAGAAGGAGCGTCGAGTACATTCTCTTCTCTATCATCGGTATCATTTTTTCCAATTCCGAGCAAACGCTCGTTTCATTTAGAAATGAATCTTCACACCGTTTCCGAATCTCCAACAAATGCCGCCGCTCAGCAAGATTCGACCACTCATCCGCGGGTAAACTAGCGTCGAGCACGGCATATAGTGTCTGAGTTATGATCTTCTCGTGTAAATCATTTTGTCTGTTCAACATCTCAGTGTGATTCGCGTGCAACCGTAGTGCCTGCGCGATGCTCAAATATGAAGAAGAATCAAAGGGGCACGCATATTCTTCTTGCTTTTCATTTCGCAAAATGGACGCCATCCACAATGCGTATTGTTCAGCGGCGTAGCGCTCGTTTGCAACTCGGTAAATTGTTGCGAGTGTTGTCGTATGCGATTGCTCAACTGCCCACGCCCCGCCGGAAGGAAGTGCGTTGTGCTTGCGTAGAATCTTCACAGCGTCTTCGACTAAAACTCCGCACACTGTGCTAGACGTTTTAGACTTCATCACGTCATCAACATGGAGTATAATTGTGACATATTTACCACCAGTCAAAGGAAGGGTGTGCATGAATGTCCCAGGTGGCACCTTGGCTCCGTTATGAAGGTCAACGTCGTACAACGCGCATCGTTCGCCAATCGTTGCGCCTTCTTGCACTGTACATTTCACAAGACATGAGCCTTGTCCGATACATGTGCCCTGTTCAATCGAACTGAGCATTATTGTTGTAAACGGCGGCGTCTCAACGGAAGAATGAATGTATGACGCCATTTTCACCGGGAAATTAGGTGCGGGAAGCAAGCGCAAACATTTCTCATCCATCGTAGTATGGTAAAGAAACTCTGGTATAGTCCCGAGATGAATAAATCTACTTGTGAGTAGAGGAATAACAACTAATGGTCGCCCGTGCATAACTTCTGCAACCGCTCGTCGAGCGAGACGCAATCGTTCGCTACCATCTAAATTTGTCGAAGACGTCACGCTTGCCAAATGGTCCACTCTATCCAAGTATGACGTGTCCGCCTTGCGGCCTAGTGGTTGCATGAAATCACCATAAGCATCAACCTCACATTCTGCTAAGACGTCCCCTTTCGTTTTCGCAAGCGCGATGAGTGCTTCGCACGCCTCGACGCCGATGTGAAATGCACTATCAGTCAGCACCCATTCATCGCTTTCAGTTTCATATCCTAATAATACCGCCCCTGCCTCGCGCATGGCCTCGGTACTCGGCTTTTGCAAACACCTATGGCTCATGAGTGGTCTCAGAGACGTTTGATCATTTCCAGCACGCACGGCCTCCATTCGCATTTCTACTTCTTTTGCGTCGCAACAAAAAACTCCGTGTTGCGAGCCAATAATCAACGGGCTTGGATGACCCAGTGCGGTTATCCCGCGTTCCATAGCCTCATATACGTCAGCATCGTACGACAACGGCGCGTCTCCGTACTCGAGTAGTACGTCAGCCGAGGAGACAAAAATTCCTGGCGGTAACGCCTTTGCGAATGCGCTCAACTGCACCAGCTGGGCCTCCAACACCGTCGCAGGCATCCCGACGCCCGCGGCATCCATAGGGATTTCAGCAAAAGCTTTTCCGCACGCACCGTGCTGCGGCGCTCGCTCGCTGTGTCCACCGGTATGAAGCACGAAAATCTTCTTTGTGCGCCAAAAGTCTCCAAACCAATCCTCGAGGAGCGCAGCGACGCGAATCGTGGCTCCACCCGATCCGATGCGACCGCCCGGGGGATCGGCGACGCACACGTATCGCTCGCGCTCACCTGGAAGCGCGCCTGAGTCGAAGAGTGCGTCGAGGCGCTCGCTGAAACACGCAGATTGCTCGCGGGAGCTCGAGGTGAGCACGACGGCGTCCCAAAACTCTCGTCGCAACGGCGCGGGATTCTCGAGAAGCGAGCGATAGCGTAGCAGCCGTGACTCATGTGGCATTTCATCTAAATCAACCGCCATGACGAGGCGCGCGACGGGAGTGAAGATGCGAGGCGCGCACTGAAGCGAAAGCTGCTGGACGGACTATTAGTTACATGCTAACGCTTCTTTGCATCACGATTAGATATGGCGCTCAACGCCGCCGCGCGCGCCGCGGCTTTTCGCTCCGCTTCTTCGACCATGTCTCGTTGCACCGCCGCTCGGTGGCCTCGAATCGTCGATTTCGACAGCTGGAGCGAAAACGCGGCGTTCAATAGCTCATCGGCGTCGGTTTGATGCCTATATAGCTCCTTCAACGCCACCATGACGTCTGGCATGTTATCACACGCCAGAATCTCGCGTTCGTATAGCTTTAACATGGCTATGACGACGCGAAACCACACCTTTTCGCCCTCGGCTAACACGCAATCGAGCACTCGCGCCGTCGTGCTCGCCGGCAACGACTCGACGAACAGGCACAATAACCACTTACTGGCAATCATCACCAGATCTACGTCTACCGCACGCAAGTGCTTGGCTATTTTTGGGGCTTGCGTGTCTAATATCTTGTGTAGGATTTTATACTGCGAAATCGTGCCTTTGATATCGCTCGCGTGAACGTCGCTCGGGAGCAACTCGTCGAGTAACGCCGTAAACGTCCAAAACGCGCGTTCTTCATCACCCATGACGATCCAGATAAACGCTGCGATGTAGTTCATACCTTGACAGTACCCCGTCGTACGGTTATGCCTGGCGTACGCGAACAATATCCTCCGGAGCACGTCGTTCCCACCCTCTCCCGCCGCGCCGTTGCCGCGTTCGTAGTTTTCATTCTCTGGAAACGTTCTCGCCAAATCGAGCTCAATCTGATCCGTCACCTTCTCATCTACCTTCATGAGGAGCAAGTTTTGATAATACGACACTGACGGTGCATTTTCACGCATCTCTTTTGCGCCAGAACACTCAAACCACACGTCTTGACGTAAATCTCTTGGCACGCCTCGACGGATCGCGCGCTTCGCCCAGCTCCCGCCCTCGCGCAGCACCGACGCATCCTCGCGCACGCGCGCCCAAAACCGCGCATCCGACGCCGACATCGTCGCCGATGTCATCATCCGCGGCTCACCCGCGTGACGCGCGCTCGAAGAAATCGTAAACCCGTACTCATCCTTGGTCTCGCCCATCGACGAGAACGACGACGACGGCGAGCTCACGCCCCGCACGTTGCCCTCGCTCGCGTTCTCGCCCCTCGCCGACGCGCAGCGCAAGCACGAAAACATTGTCGACGACCACTCGCGCGCGATCGCGGCGCGCGTCAACTGCTGGCGACGAAGCGTCGAGCGATGCCGCGCGCGAGAGACTGCCGCCACACCATGTCGCGCGCCACCGCATCCGTCGCGTCGTCGCGCGCGCCGTTCGCGCGCGCGCCGTTCGCCCGAGATGATGCGGCGCGTTCGCGCGATGCGCGCGGTGCGCGGGCGCGCGCGGGGGGTGCGTGCGGCGCGCGTCAGGGGTGCGGAACGCGCGCCCGGGCCGTTGGCTGCGCACCAGCCGCGCCACCAACGTCGGTGTTCGGTGCGCGAGGCGCGCTTGAGGACGCGAGCGCGTCGTCGTCGACGCGAGGGCGCAATGGACGCGGGAGCGCGCGCGTCGATCGCGGGTGGTGCGCGAGCGCGAGCGCGGACGCAAACGGCGCCGGCGACAGCCAGGAGGACTTACCAGAACTATTAAAGATGAGCACGACGCGCGCGATTTGGTACGTCGGGTGGCCGACGACCGTGATTGGGTTGCTTCGATCGCTGTTTCCACTCACCGATACGTTTTGGGTGGGTAAACTCGGGATCGACGACTTGAGCGCGTTGTGCTCGAATGCGTTTGCCGGGTGGATGTTGTATTTGGTGTGCGCAATCGTGGGCTACGGCGTACACAGCAAAGTGAGCGCGCGGGTGGGGGCGAAAGATTACAAGGCGATCGGCGCGGTGCTTCGTGACGGGTTGTACGGGGCGTTATTTACGTATTTTGCACTTTTAGCGTTGGTGCCGCACACCACGCTGTACACGAAGACGTTGGGTATCGCGAGCGCGGCGACGTTCGCGGTGGCGCAGCAGCACTTACAGGCATCGTTGATCGGTTCTATTGGCGTGTGTTTCAGTAATGTATTAGAAGCGACTTTGCGTGGGTTTGGGTCGATGAAACCTGCGCTTTGGGTGACGTTATTAATGGTGGCGTGCAACATCGTGCTGGATCCCCTGTTTATTTTCGGCGTTGGGCCATTTCCTGAACTCGGCGTCGCCGGTGCCGCCGTGGGTACGAGCATCTCCAACTGCGTGGGCATTGTATTGTATTATCATATGCTGGTCAAGAATTTCAAGGTGCAAGTGCCGTGGACTCGGCCGAATTGGAAGGCGCTGAAGGACATCGTCATGGTGGGCGGTCCAGTCGCCATCGCAGGCATCGTCTTCGCCATGGTGTACGTCGGCATGGGCCGAACGTTGAACAGCGTGGACCCGCTCGCGATCACCGCCATGGGTCTCGGGCAGCAATTCGAAAACATTCCATTCACTGTGACTGAGGCGTTTAGAATCGGTGCGTCGACGATTGTCGGCCAATGGATCGGCGCGCGCAACGCCACGCGCGCGAGAGACGCCGGATGGAGCGCCATTCGCATCGCTTCCCTCGCGCTCATTCCGTTTGGAATTTTCTTCATGATTTTCGCCCCACAACTCGTTGGGATGCTCACTCAAAATGCCGAAGTCGCATCGCGCGCGGTGACGTACATGTACTGGAACTTCCCGCTCGTCTCTTTCATGGCGCTCGAATGCGCCGTCGAGGGCGCGTTCACCGGCACTGGCGTCACCTATCCCGTGCTCGTGTGTGCGTTATTACTGAACCTCTCGCGACTTCCCCTCGCCGCCACACTGGCGCCGCAATACGGCGTCGTCGGCGTCTGGTTCACCATCGCCATCACGCAAATTATCAAGAGCTTGTTGAAAACCGTCTGGCTCCGCAAGCTCTTCAACGACCTCATCGCCGACGAACGCGCGGGCAAGCGTCTCGTCGAGTAAATATATGTGTACACGGTATGCATATATCCACCTCGCGATGGACTCACGAGTAGGCCTAATCCTACAGTAATACGCATCCAGGCACGCGTCCTCAGGTCTGGTCCATCGACGCCGTTCATGTTGTAACGTAACGCTCTTTCTTAAAAAGACACAGGGGTCCGTCCTCAGTTATCCACGCACATCTCACAACCTCCGACATGTCCACGTTCGCGCAATCCACCGCACGCATCTCCGCAACCGCCGCGCGTCGCATCGCGTCCTCCGCGCGCACGCGCTCCGTCGTCGCGCGCGCCGGCAAGCAAATCATCGCCACCGATAAAGCGGTCGCCGCGTTGGGGCCTTACTCCCAAGCCATCAAGGTGCGTTTATGGCGCCCATGCGCGGCGAATCGACGCGAAGGCGCGATGCGCGAGAGTAACTGACAACGGATGCGTGTTTTACGATGCCTCACAGCACGGGAACACGATTTACGTGTCGGGGCAAATTGGTTTAGACCCGGCGACGGGTGACTTTGTGGGCGACGACGTCGAGTCCCAAACGGAACGCGTGATGTTGAGCATTAGCGAAATCTTAAAGGCCGCTGGTGCGAACATGTCGGATGTTGTCAAGTGTAACATTTTTGTGACGAATATGGGTGATTTCGCGGCGGTGAATGCGATTTATGCCAAGAGTACGTGTCGTTTCCGTCGCTCGATTAGTCGCGCGCGTCCCGCGGCTCGCGCGTCGCGTACGCCGTTCTGTTCGTGTCACTCACGAACACACACACACACACTGACGCGTGGTTTTGTTTGTACCAATCATGCAGGCTTTCCCGAAAACCCACCCGCGCGCGCGACGGTCGAAGTCCCCACGCTCCCCAAGGGCGCGAAGATTGAAATCGACGCCATCGCCATGGTCTAAGCGCGCGCCTCCTTCGCTCGCGCGACGCGTTGACACCACCGCGCGCGGTGTGCGCCACGCATCCCGCCACGGACTCTCTCTCTCACACACACATTTAATTTACATCCAACACCATTATTTATGCATTCGATGGATCGACCGCGGCGTCGCCGTCGTCCCCGGAGTCGTCCCCGACGCAGCGCGAACATCCATCACATGGGCCAACTGCGCCTTCACTACGTTGACGCCGCCAATGTAAACACTACGCACGTGGCGCCGTCGCGCATTCCGCCGTCGTTCACTACGCGCACGCGACGTACACAGCGACCATGCGATCACCAATGGGACGCGGCGGTGGCCGAGGCGGTACGTATACGTTTTTCGTCACCCGTTCGAACGCGTTCGCGCGCGCGTGTAACGTCTCCGACGCCGCGCGTGACGCGATTTCGCGCCGAGAGACTCGATCGGCGGCTGCATTTTCGTTGACGGCGTGCCGCGACGTTCGAGGCGCGCGCGCGACGACGGTGACGTCGCGCACGGGCGGTGGTGCGATGCGCGAGATTATGTGCGATGTGTGCGCGGCGAATGCGATGCGATTGGATGACTGACGACGCGCCATCCGCGGTGATGTGTTTCGCGCGGTGTAGGTTTCGGCGGCGGCGGTGGCCGTGGCGGTGGCCGCGGCGGTGGACGAGGCGGAGGTGCGTGCGCGAATTCGCGATGTGTGAGCGCGGCGATTGATGCGGGATGTTTCGTGGCGTGTTTTGCGCGCGTCGCGAGCGGGCGAGGGGGTTCGGATGCGACGGGCGCGGGCGCAATCCGATGTGAATTTGCCATTTTCCGCCTCGCGTTGTGTCTTTGTCCCAGTGACTAAAAAGCGCTGACGTACTGACTCTGTTTCTATTTTTCGCGTGTAGGACGAGATGGCGGACGCGGCGGTGGCCGAGGCGGCGGACGCGGTGGCGGTCGAGGCGGCGGCCGAGGCGGCGGTCGAGGCGGCATGAAGGGTGGCTCGAAAGTCGTCGTCGAAAAGCATCGTCACGAAGGCGTCTTCGTCGCGCGGGGCAAGGAGGATGCGCTCGTGACGAGAAACATGGTCGTCGGTGAAAGTGTGTACGGTGAGAAGCGTATTTCTGTCGATGAGGCTGATGGTACGAAGACGGAGTACCGCGTGTGGAACCCGTTCCGTTCGAAGATTGCCGCGGGCATTCTCGGCGGTCTCGACAACATTCACATCAAGCCCGGGACCAAGTTGTTGTACCTCGGTGGTGCGTCTGGTACCACGGTGTCGCACTGCTCTGATCTCGTCGGTCCGGAAGGTACCGTATACGCCGTAGAGTTTTCCCACCGTTCTGGTCGCGATTTGGTCAACATGGCAAAGAAGCGCACCAACGTCATTCCCATCATCGAAGACGCGCGTCACCCGCAAAAATACCGCATGTTGATTGGCATGGTTGACACCATCTTTGCCGATGTAGCGCAACCTGACCAAGCGCGTATCGTTGGTCTCAACGCGCAATACTTTTTGAAGCAAGGCGGTAACTTTATGATTTCTATCAAGGCGTCGTGCATCGACTCGACGGCGGCGCCCGAAGCCGTCTTTGCGAGAGAAGTAAAAAAATTGCAAACGGAAGGATTTAAGCCATCAGAACAGCTCACTTTAGAGCCGTACGAACGTGACCACGCCATGGTTGTTGGCAGATATCGGGTCAAGAAGTAGGTTCTGGTGTTTTCTCGTCTGGGCTCCGCCGTTCTCGCAACTTGCGGCGACGGACATCCTCTCCCCTCCACCTCCAAAAATAAAAACAAAAATTTTGAAAATTTGTGTGTATTACAAGATCTTGGTAAAAATCAACCATTCAATCATGTCCTCGTTTGTCCATTCATTCGATGCACTGTTTGTGTCATCCAGCCCTCAAAAAAGTCGCGGCTCTGGTGACCAACCAGAGAACACAAATCCTTCCAATAGCTCACACAGCAACTCCACGGCGCACCCGCACTTCGCGACGCGCGACGCGCTTTGCCGCCATGGTCGCCCTCGATCTCGACGCCATTTCCAAGATGGCACCCGGTCGGTTCTTCCGCGATCACACCTCCGCGGTGAACGCGCTCGACTTTCACCACACCGAGGATTTCATGGTCACCACCGGGGATGACGATGCGATTCACGTGTACAACACGAACACGGGCACGAAGACGAAGACGTTGTATAGCAAAAAGTACGGGTGTGCGAACGTGTGTTTTACGCATTCGGCGGCGGCGGTGATTTATAGCAGCCGGGGCAAGGCGGCGGCGGGAGAGGAGGGCGCGGGGTCGTCGGCGCGCGCGATCGATGAGCACGCGGTGCGGTACCACTCGTTACACGATAACACGTACTTGCGGTATTTCAAAGGGCATACGGATGCGGTGACATCGTTGGCGATGTCGGCGACGAATGATAACTTTTTGAGCGCCAGCGCGGATCGCACGGTGCGGTTGTGGGATTTGAGAACGCCGACGTGTTGCGCGGTGATTCCAGATACGCCGGCGATTCCCACCGTGGCGTACGACGCGCAAGGGGAGATTTTTGCCATCACGGAAGGTGACGGGGCGATCAAGCTGTACGGCACAGATTCCTACGCCAAGGGTGCGTTTGCGCAGTTTAACGTGTTTTACAATCAAAAGGGGGAGTTTTTGTTCAACGCGAATGAGTTGCCGCCGGCGGTGTCGTGCGTCAAGTTTTCGCCGGATGGGACCAAGATGTTAGTCGTGAGTGGTGCGATTATTACAATTTTAGACGCGTTCGATGGACGACACATCTATCGCATTCGCGTGCCCGGTACGGAGGGACAGCAACACGCGGTGACGCCGATGGAGGCGAGCTTTTCGCCCGACGGCGAATTCGTCGTCACCGGTGGCGCTGATTCGTGCATTCACGTGTTTGCGGCGACGAGTGGATTCCAAGTTGCGCGTTGGCGCACTCGCCACGCGGGCTTGCCCACGTGCGTGAAATGGGCGCCAAACATGATGCTTGTCGGTTCGGCGTGCACCGAAGGTGGCGTGGCGTTGTGGATCCCCGAGAAGCGTTGACGTGTACAGTACAATCATCAAATATGACACTTAGCAGCGAAAGCATACAATTACAACTGACTACACATTTCAACAACGCTCGCTCACTTTTTGCCGCCGAAAAAGCCCTTCTTCTTTGGCGGCGGCGGAGAAGGCGTCGCCTTTTTCCCAAACAAACCACCGAACAGCCCTCCGCCGCTGCCCTTCTTCAAGTCCTCAGGATCGACCCACCCGTCGTCGACGTATTTGCCACGTAAATCGAATCGCTCGCCACCATCAAACTCTGGCATGCCAAACGACGCCATAGGGAGAGGAATGCCGCCCTTTACGGCCTCCTTCGATAACGCATTCGCCTTGGCTCGATTCTTCTCTTCAATCCTCTTCTGCTCCGCGGCGGGGAGCTTTTTGTTGATAAACCGGCTCACATTCGCGCGACGAGCGTTGACTTCCTTCGTCAGGTTCGCGCCACTCCGGCGCTTGCGCAGGATTTCTTGTTGTTGCGCATACATCGGGTCGATGCCTTGTGTATCTTTGTTATTCTTTAAAAAGTCAAAAGGGCCGGCGCGCGGGGCCACGGCGCGCGCGCGGCGCACGGGCGCGCCCGACGTGGGAGGTTTCAACGCCGCGAGCGGCGTGCGAGACGTGAGTGCGATCATGGGTGTCGAACGCGAGGCGATTTGTGAAGATATCGTCGACGACGCGAGGCGAAGATAAATGATACACGCGTGGCATTTCAACACCTACGCCCAACGACGCGTCAGACGACACGTCAGCCTAGACCACGCTTTAACATACTGCGACTATTTTTCTCTAAGCCTAATTCCATGCGCGACGCGGGGTCACGGCGATCGCAGCGCGTCTTTAATCCCAGCCGAGCGCGCGTCGCTCGCCTTGCTCGCCAGCGAACGAAGCACCTGCGCCGTCGCCGTCGGCACCACCTTCTCCCGCGTGAGCGCTAAAATCGCATCATGAATCTCGCGACGCATCTCCACCCCCGCCAGAGCGCTGAGCTCGAACAACGCATCGGAAACTACGCGCGAAAGACGAAATGAAACGAAACGGTCAGTCCACGAACGATGGAATCCGAGATTCAAAGCGACCCACACCCGCGCCACGCCCGCGCCGCGTCGCTCACGCGCGCGCGTGACGCCGCGACTCGATCGCGCGCACCTTCCTCGGGCGTCAACGCGCACGCGGTGTCCGCGTCGTCCGACATGTCGCGCGCGCGCGTGTGCCGCGGGCCGTCCGCATATTCAACGCCAGCATGCGCCCATCACGACCCACGGAAGTTTACCCAGACACGACCTCGACGCACTTTATACGCACGATACGCGCTCTAAGCCTATGTACTCTTCCAAATAAATCACCACGCGCGCGACTCTTGTGCGCCATACATAGACGTACACCGTACACAGTACGTAAAAGTGCACTCGCGGGCGCATCCTTATCACCGCGCCGCCGGATCGAGGGATCGACACAACACGACGAACACATACACGACGATGGCGACGTTTACGACGGTACGTGCGCGCGCGAGCGACCGCGATCGCGCGGTCCTACGCCGCGCGGTTCGGTGCGAGACGTCGACGCGCGGTCGCGCGGGCGCACGGCGCGATGCGGCGCGATGGATGGCGATGGATGGACGATCGGACGGCGGGCGGCTGGAATTGATTAATGTCGCGTTCGACGCGCGTCGATGGGTGCGAACGCGCAAACGCGAGCGCGATACTGACCGCATTTGGTGTGTTTTCGTTGTGCGCGCGCGTAGGAATTCCCCAAGTGCGATGCGGCTCGCGCGGCGGGTGTGGATGAAAAGAAGATCGCCAAGGCCTTCAAGGAGGGTGGCAAGAAGGGTGTGGAAATCGAAGGCGCCGCGGATATGTCCGGTTTGACGTGCTTCTGCACGCGCATTCAAGAAGCTGGCGATAACGTGCAGTTGCTTGAAGTTGCGATGGAGGGTATGAACGCCATTCCGGACCCGTCGAACGAGGAAGAGCGCAAGGGTTGCTCTGGTCACATTTCCAAGCTCATCATCTCGTCCAACGACCAAACGAACAAGATTGCCATGGTTGCGTACGTTGCGGATTCGTTGAAGGATCAACTCAACGCTACGGAGTGGATGAAGGCTGTGTGCGACACTGAACTCGGGGGCGGCGTCGGTGGTGCTCCGGATGCGACGTCTTCTGCTACGTGGGCGACGGCGACCATCTCTGAAGACACGGAGAACGGCAAGTTCTACTTGAAGTTCAAGGATAACTCTTTGTCTGCGGCGATCCAATACTTGCGTGAGAAGGGTTTGTTTATTGATGACTCCGATTCCGACGAAGGTGACAACCCCGCGGCGGACTTCGAATGGTAAACAATTCGACGTGCTCCTCGCGCACGCAGACGCAGTTGACTGTAGGATTTAAGTCGCTGAGCACAAAGCGACCGTCTTAGAAGTTGAAACCGACCTACTACTAATCATAAATGAATCATCACATTACGCTAATTTCTTGGCTATCGCCTTTTTATAGGACGCGAATGAGTCCAAACGCTTGACTTCTCCACTTTCAATCACGAGCACTTCTCGAGCGACGCGTTCGACAAAGTATTGGTCGTGCGACACCAACACGACGCCGCCTTGAAAGTTCTCAATCGCGTCAGCCAAGGCTTCGCACGACTCCAAGTCCAAATTATTCGTCGGCTCATCGAGAATAATCAAGTGCGGTTTTTGATACGACACCGCAGCCATGGCGACGCGAGATTTTTGTCCTCCAGATAACGCGAGCGCTGGGACGTTCTGCAACTCGGTGACGACGCCGCACTGCGACAAATGTCCACGAAGTTCTTGCTCGTGCTGGTAGCTTCCATCACCCGGAAACGAATCAAGCATAAATGCTAAAGGAGTTTTATCGTAGCTCAATTGTTCGGCGTGATGCTGATTCACCAAGCACACGCGCGCGCCTCGATCGCGCGTCACCAATCCGCGCGTTGGTTCCAACGCGCCTGTGATAATTTTCACCATCGTCGTCTTCCCTTGTCCATTTTCACCTAGCAACACCACGCGCGACTTGGAATCCACGCTTAAGTCAACATCAGCGAAAAGTTCTTCGCCACCCGGGTACGCGAACGCCACCGCATCGAGTCGTACGATGCTTTGGCGAAGCTCGCCGCCCGCTTGCAAGCGCAAGCTCAATTCCGCATCCTCTTCTAAATCCGCCATTTGGTCCGCCTCTTCATCCGCCACAAGTTCGAGCTTCTTCGCCTCCATTTCTTTCTTCTTCATCATATTAATCGCCGACGAACTGCCGCCGTATCGAAACCCATGGCCGGCAAATTCCTTGAGCTTGTCAATCTTTTCTTGACGCTGTTCGACGCGACGTTTCAGCGCCAATTGTTGCTCGCGACGCTTCTTCGCCCACGCGCTATACGCCATAGTGTGACTCGCCAGCCGCTTCGCTGCGCCTGAGATGTGCAACGAGTCCGTGGTGACTTCGTCTAGAAAGTGTCGATCGTGCGAAACGGTGACAATGATGCGACTCGCCCATACGGGATTGGTCGATAACTCGCGCGCGAGAAACATCACGGCGGCGATGGAGAGATGATTCGTCGGCTCGTCTAAAAATAAGATGTCAGGCTGTGCGAACAAGGCTGCTGCGAGCGCAGTGCGCACGCGCCAACCACCAGATAATGCCTTCATTTTTCGCGCCATGAGTGCGTCGGTAAAGCCGAGGTCTTTAAGCAACTTTGATACGCGAGCGGGCGCGCTCTCAGATCCGATGGCGTCGAGCCGCGTGTTGACTTCTTGTAAACGCGCGAGCGAAGTCGCGTCCTCACTCGATTCCAATCGACACTGCTCATCGAGCAGTAGTCTGCGCTCGATATCAGCGCCAATAACAACGTCTACAGGAAGGGCGTTTTCTTCGTCTTCGCTCAACTCAACCTCTTGCGTCACGTAGTGCACCGAGTACGACGCGTCGATGCCTTCGACGCGTCTAGCCGCCAAATGCTTCAATAATGTCGATTTCCCCTTGCCGTTACGCCCAATTAAACCATAGCGGCGACCAGGCGCGAGCGATAACGACGCATTTTCGATTAAATCCGCCCCACCGCCCGGATTTGGCAAATTAAACGGCCCCAAATCTACATTGGCTAACGTTTTCGCCGAACCGTCAATGCGGCTCTGCGCGGCGCGTTCTCGCGCCGTTCGTAATTCCGCAAACATTTCACGGCGCTCCACCTCCGCCGCCGCCGCGAGCTTCTCACCCGCCTTTCTCGCGTTCGCTTTTTCCTTCTCCTCGGCGCGTGAGATGAAATCGCTCGTGCTCGGGCCAGTTTGATGCACAAACAGCGTCTTCGCGCCGGCGCTCGCGCTCGCCTTGGCCTTCTTCTCATCTTCCTCAACTTTATCCCAACCTTCGCCCAAGCACACCGGCACGCGGGTGGGTGCGCTCACAGGCGGTGCGGTGGCATCGCCCGACGCGCGTAACGCCGCGTGCACCGTCTTCGCGATCGCCATCGCCGCGTCTTCGTCATCGTTCAACTTGGCAGCCAACACCGGATACGTAAAGTCTACAAAGTCCTCCTCTTCCGCGAGCGCGTCGCCGTCGTCGAGCGCGCCGTCGACCAGGTACTCTATCTCGTCGTCATCGAGCGCGTCGCCGGCGAGATTGAGCGCCTTGAGGGCGTCGACGAGGGCGGCGCGCGCCATGGTGTGAGGCGCTTCAGCCGCCGTGACATTGGCCCGGGCGCCACTGCGCGACGCTCGAGTATTCGCGCGCGTGACGGCGGTGAGGTCGTCGACGAACGCGTTCATGAAACCGCACGCGTTACCCGCGTCGTCGTCGTCGACGCCCTCGGGGCGGGATTGGACGCAACACGAAGGCGATGCGTTGCCCTACACCGATGTGTTGCCCGACGATTGGCGCCCGAAAGTCGATCAGCTCGTCGCTGAAGAGGTACGTGACGGTAGTGGTGGCGATGATGCGATGGCGTGCGTACTGACCTTGCCGTTTTTCGATTGCGTAGATGCGGAGGATGAAGAAGAAGGCGAAGGACTACTTGGATGAGCTGCCGCCGGCGAGAGAATTGCGCGTCGCAGCCGAGTCTCTCGTCGCGCAAGAGATGACGCGCATCGATATGGGACAATCGATGTGCATTCCAGATAACTTGAGATATAGGTTAGACCCGCCGCCGCAGTCGAAGCGTTCGGATGTGGAGGCGTGGACCGCGGCGATTGATAACGCGAAGGCGCAGCTCGAGCATCAAGCGACGCGCGTAGTAAACTTAGAGCTGGCGTTAAAGTTCGCGCCCGCGGCTTGGCGGGCAAGAAATGCCTGGGCCGAAGCCATGATTGTGCAGTACGAAAAGGAGGTAGAGCGCGCGCGGACGTCGGTCAATGCGTTAAATGTCACGCGTAAACTCCAGCAGGAAGCGGCGGCGAAAGAGTTTGGCGCGTTGGAACGAGAGTGGTACGCCACGACTGCCAAATGTGTGGCAATCGAGAGTGCGATTTTAGACCTCGAAGCCAAGCTCGGGGCGGCCAAGTGAGGTGGTTTCGCGTCGACGGCGTGTGTTAATTTAGTTTCTAGTCAACTACGGTTCAGTCATTGAAATTCTAGCTCTAATAATTGTTCAAAAGCCCCGGTTGGAAGACAACTCCACGTCAGCTTCCATAGTGAAATATCGCACTTCGCACGTTACGCTAGCGTCGTCGTTTGCGTTGTCGTCTTTAACTTCACGCACGGCGGCGATGACAAAGTTCTTGCGCGCCGCGTGCGCCATCCGCGTCGTCGCCGCGATGACAAGCGGGTGCAGCGTCGCCTCCCAAGACACTATGCGTACCGTGTAATGCGCGTGATACAAAATAGGGTCACCAGGGTACACTAAATAATCGCTCCCAAACTTTGCACCCGACGTTAGGCTGTACTGACGATCGTGTAAATCCTTGAATACCGCGTAACGTTCTCGCTCCTTCGTGTTCGATGGAAACGACCATGCGCCTTTACCATCGCCATCCGTCGCATTCGCGAGCGGAATATTCACAAAAGACGATCCTACGATCTTTTGCCAACCGTGTAAATTCTCTTTCGGCTTGGTCTTCTTTCCACCCCCGCTGCCGCCGCCCCAGCCGCGACTGTCCAACTTTGCCGCCGGACGCTTTTGCCCAACCTTGACCATCTCCGACGTCGACGGCGCCGCATTCGCCATGACATCCACGCGATACGCCTTAAATGCGTCGCTCTCGCAGTCGCGTTCGAAAGCCATCGTGGCCCATCCGCGTTCGATGCATAGCGTCGCTTCTTCGGGTGAGAGCTCGAGCGGCAACCCGCGCGCGACGTCCTGCGACCGGTAACCCGGCAGCGATCCAACCATAACGCCCACCAAACGGTGCTGCGAACGCAAGTGCACGCATGCTTGCGCGTCGTACACGTACGCGCGATCGTCAACGACGCGTATCTCGATCGCTGGCGGCGTTGGAGCTGTGTCACCAGTGCCAGTAGCTGTAACAGCTTCGAGCGCATTCGCAGCACCGCTCGCGTCGGTCATGGCGACCTCGGCGCGCGCGCAATCGACTCGACGCTTCGCAGCAATAGCTTTCACACCAACTAGCGTCCGCGGTGGTGTCGCGAGAGACGCGCGCGCAGCACTGGCGAGAAGGCCAAAACGCCGCCACCAGAAAAGTCACCGCACTTCGCGACGCACGTTCGCGCGCACGTTCGCGCAGTACCGCTTCATGCTGGGCAAATCGCGAAAACAGGACACAAACACATTATCCGCCTTCACCGTCAGCGCGCAAGCGAACGAATCGACGTCTAAACGCGCGAGCTTTAGTACTTCTGCGGGGAAGAATCACGCGCTGACGTTGGACGACATTGAAGAATTCGTGGAAGAAAAACGCCGCGCTGAACAGGACGCGCGGGCGAGAACGATCGGGAACGGGTTATTGATTGCAACGTTTGCGGTGCAATTGATCAAGTCGTGGTGGACTGGTCGTCGGCGGAAGAAAGAAGCGGCGGCGGAGCGCGCGGAGCGCGAGACGGAGGTGGTCGTGGAGACTGCGAGCGACGCAGCGGAGAACAACACGGGTGACGAAGACACCGCGGCGTAAGACGCGATGCCAGAAGCTGGAGAGATCGAAGCTCCAAAATACGCCCGCGTGGGTGGCTTGGGTCTCGGTTTAGGTCTCGGTGTAGGCGTTGAAATCGGTCGAGGTGCCGGCGAAGACGAGGCGCCGAGACGGTCTCGCATCGGAGGTGAAAAAATCGCGGCGAAGATTTTACCCATCACTGATGGCGGTCTAGGCGACGACGTGATTGATTTTGCGTATCTCGATCAAGCGCCGATTAGAAACGAACCCGGTAGTGCGAGTGCGGCGGCGGTGAAATCACTCGAGGTCCCCGAAGAGGAGGAGGAACAAGAACATTTTGACCCGAATGAAAATCCGCGGTGGTGTCCACCTGGGACAGTGAAACGGTTGCGTAACTTGCAATCGCCGCTCATTCGTTTGCATAATGAGATCGTTGATTTTGGCAGGTTTTTAGAACCCACCGAAGAGGAGGAGACGGCGCGTGCGGCGGCGGTGGAACGCGTACGCGCCGTGGTCAAGTCCATTTGGCCAGCCGCGCGCTTTGAAGTGCACGGCTCATTCGCGACGGGCATGTACCTTCCGAGTTCGGACATAGATGCGGTTATTTTAGACAGTGGTGCGAAAAGCCCCGCGATTTGTTTGAAAGCGTTGGCAATCACGCTCGCGCGCAGAGGTATGGCGATGAAGATTCAACTCATAGCCAAGGCGCGCGTGCCGATAGTGAAATTTGAAGAAGTTGAAAGCGGTTTTCAATTTGATATCAGTTTTGACGTCGCCAACGGTCCGGCAAGTGCGGAAATAGTTCGAGAAAACATGAAACGATTCCCGGCTCTGCGCCCGCTGACGACGGTGTTGAAGGCGTTTTTGCATCAACGCGGACTGAATGAAGTATATTCAGGCGGCATCGGCTCGTACGCGTTGCTGTGCATGGTCATGGCGCACCTACAGTTGCACAACACCACGTGCAAATCCACGTGGGCTGGTTCGCACGGTGCGAGCGATGCGAGCGAAGGATGTCTTGGGACGCTCTTGATTGATTTTTTCGAGCTTTTTGGTCGTCGTCTCGTCGCCGAAGATGTGGGTATTTCGTGCGGTGGCAAGGGTCCTGGCTTTTTTAAAAAGCGCGACAGAAACATGTACGAAGAGGCGCGGCCGTTTCTTTGGGCCATTGAAGATCCCCAGGACGAAACGAATGACTTGGGTAGAAACTCCTACGCGTGCCGTCAAGTAAAGAGTGCGTTTGAGCACGCTTTCACAGTCATCACAGCTCCCGTCGATAGCAGAGACGGTTTTCTGCTCCGTCGCATCGTGCAAATGGATCCATCCTGGGCAAAGTCGCGACAGCCGCCGGCCCAGCCCGGGGCCATTCGCGGTGTCGCGCTTGATTTCCCAAAGTACGTCAAGTTGGGGCGACAGCGCGCCGCGCATGAGCAAAAGCAAGTGGCTGAAGCGCGCGGAAAAAAACGAGGGAGGGACGTCGTCGACGTAGCGAGCGACAAAGAAGATGGCGGCGACTCGAGCGACGAGTCATCGTCGTCGTCGTCGTCGTCGTCAGACGAAGAGGAAGGCCAAGCGCCAGAAGAGCAGCAGCCAAAGAAAAAACGTAAGGGTAAGCGAGGTAAATCTTCAAACAAGCGGCAAAAAATTGCTCAAACGCCGGGCGGAACTAAGAAAGGAGCCTACTTTGCCAAGGGTCGTCCGCAAGGAAAGACAGGGTAAAATTGCAACATGTCAACTACAAATGTATTAATCACAGTCATTCGTACAGTAATTTCGGGCCGTGTGTGCTATACAGACTCGCAACGTCTCCTCCGCCGCGCTATTCCACGCTTCGACGCGCTAATCGTCGGACTCGTTTCTTATACTCCGCTTGGTCATCCAAAAACATTCGCGCCGCCTCCGGATTCGCAGGACTCGAACAATTCGGATCTGTGAGCAAACTACGAATCGACATTAACAAACTCCCCGCAGATTGGCACGGATTCCAACCATCCTGAATGATATCCAAGCACAACGCTCCATCCGCGTACACGTTTGGGTGAAACATTTCCGACGTAAATCGCACTTTCGGCGGTTTATCGGGGTAATCCTGGCTAAACGTCAATCGAAGCTGAAACACACCGCCCTCCCACGCGGAATCTTCCGGGCCGATGATCTGCGCCGTCCAGATGAAAATATTATCGTCGTTATGCGGCGACGCCGAGCATCCCTGCGCGTGCGAAAATGTCGCGTGTCAGTCGCGCGTGTCAACATTCTCCCATTTCGCGCGCGCCGAGCGCAAAGAACCGCGCGTGCAATCTCGCGCGTTGATATCCCGCGCATCAACGATCGCACGTGCGTCCACGGCGCGCGCGTCAAAGTGCGAACAGCGCGGGTAACTGTCGATGCGAAACCCGCCAGCGACGCCAACGACGACGCCGCTACGCGCGCGCGCGCGCGGTGCGCACCTCGATCGCGCCGGTCGTGATGTGCCGCAAGTCACTCAGCAATCGCAGCACCGCGGCGGAGCTCGACGTGGACGTTGACGCCATGCGCGCGTCGCGATGTGTCGTCGCGTTGACCAAGAAAAAGATTTGTTACACGTGGACACTTCACCGCATTCGTCGACGCCACGGCCCATCGCGCGATGCGTCGCGCGGCGCGAGACGCCCGACGCGACGCGCGCGAGGGTGCAGCCGCGCGCGAGGGCGAGGGCGGCGCGAGACGCGCGCTGCCGTGGCGCGCCGACCGCGACAGGGCACCGGAACCAGCGGTGCAAGACATGACCACGGACGCCACATACGACGCGGATGCGGGCGCCGACGCACCGGCGACGAGCGGTGTGATGGAGACGATGGGTGATGGCGCGGAGGGCGCGCTCGAGCGCGACAGTGGCGATGATGGAGTGCCGGCGTTGGCGGGGCGCGCGTCGTCGTGGTTGCTGCAGCGCGAGGAGGCGAAAAATCTCGAGCGCATGTTGTCGACGGATATGCGGGATATGCTGGCGAAAGAGGTGTGGGCGTGTCGACAGTCGACGTTTATTAAAGTTACGATGCGTGCGCCGGTGCTGGTGATGATTCTGTCGATTATTTTCTGGGTGGCGGTTGGGGCGTACGCGCTAGTGCGGAAACCGCCAGTGGTGGACACGGATGTCGCGGGATTTAACATACGCGATCATCCCACGGCGAGGATTAGGGATGCGATTACGAGCGCTGAGAGTGAGTCGGAGTTGAATTGGGATGCGATGTTGACTGCGGGTGAGTCGGCGAGCGTGGGGACGGTTTCGTACGTGACGAATTGGCTCGATTCGGGTGGATATTTGACGTCGCCTTCGGCTGCTCAAAAGAGGCGCCGATTGCACTCGTACGTCTCGACGCAAAGGCCGAGTCAATACTTTTCGTTTCAGCTCGTATACACGTCCACGCGAGGAGAGAATGTGTTACGCGAAGAGGTGATGAACTTCGCGTTGGATTTAGAGAAAAAAATCACGCAACTCCCAGGCTATACGGAGACGATGTGCTTGCAGCTTGCGAACACGGACTACTTAGGCTCGAACGGGTGTACGCCGCCGAATTCCATAGCGCCTTTATTCTTTGCGACGACAGTGAGTGGAACTTACTACAGAGATACAATCGATGTCACCATGAATTTGGCGTCAAAGGGATTGTACATTTACCTCGACAAGGATTTCAATGCCGGGAACGGCACCGCGTCGTCATTTAGAACAGGTTTTCCAATCGGTCAGCCGAGTAAGACAGAGTGGCAAAATTGGATGAAGAGTACACTTGTTCCGTTTTTGCAAGCGAACGCGATAGATGAGGCAAGTGGCATTCGATGCCTGTTTGGGGGCAAAGAGATTACCCAGTATGAAGCTGATTTGGCCATTTTGCACGACGCGAAACTCATCTTTGTTGGTTTGTCGCTCGTGGTCTTGTACACATACGTTCACACCGGCTCCTTGTTCATTACAATTGCTGGGATATTTGAAATAATTTTATCCTTTCCGGTTGCGTATGCGTTTTACGCGTACGTTTTGCGGTTGAAGTCGATTAGCGTGATGCAGTTTTTGGCGATTTTCATCATACTCGGCATCGGCGTCGACGATGTGTTTGTATTTTATGACTTTTTCGAAGATGCTTCGCGCGCCGTGGGGGTGCGCGGTGACACCCTCGAAGCGCGGTTGAATTATGCTTACGATCACGCCGGAAGAGCAATGCTGGTGACTTCTATGACTTCAGCCGCTGCATTCGCCGCAAACCTTGCCTCCGCCATTCCGGCTGTACAAATATTTGGCGTCTTTATTGCCATCATGGTTTTGGTAAATTACTTCCTCGTCGTCACCTGGTTTCCTGCGTGTTTGTGTGCATACGAACGATACTGGCGAGTTTCAGAGGATTTTAGCTATTGTGGCCTCGGAGGCTTGAAGAAGCAGCATCTCCCTGCTGCTGAGATGGACGCTCGCGCGGCGCGGCGCGCCGAATCTTGTTTTAGTCACGTCAAGCGCGTCGCTTGCTTTGGCCAAAAGGTTAAGAAAGACCAAAACATTTTTTCTATGTTGGCGGCGAGAAAGAAGAAACGGTCGATCTTTTCTTGGAGAACGTACGGCGCATTCTTGGATGTTTTCAAGTACATTTTTCTCGTCATTTGCCTCGGATCGATAGCGGTGACTGGATATTTTTCAACCAAGACGGAGGCAAGCGGGCAACCGCCAGAGCTATTCGCGGCGGATTCGAATCAACAGCTGTTCTTAAAGTGGACAGAGTCGCAGTTTGAGAGCGAAAAAATCTCATGCACGAACTTTGCAGAGTGTCAGCGGCAGGCTGGGACGGTGCTGCAGCAAAATGGTATACAGCTATCGCCGCCGCCGCCTTCGCCATCGCCGCCGCCGCCGCCGAGGTCTCAAGTCGGAACCATCACTTCTTCTCAAATTGATCAGTTAGCAGATGCGGTGTACAACAGATTCGACGCTAATGCGGACGGTTGGTTGGACACGAACGAGTATAACAATTTCGCGGCAGTGGTCACGACGACGACCAGTCTGCCGCCCACGACCGTCGTGATGAGCGCGTACGGCACGCCGCAAGGTATCACAAAACCAGCATTTGTTATCGCCCTAGACACAGCTGCTGGCGTAAATGACGCACCGTTATTGGATGCGTATTGGCTCCTCGTCTTGGGCACGGCAAGAGCGAGGCCTCCTCCACCAAGTTCTCCACCGCCACCGCCGAGTCTGACGGCTCCGCCGCCACCGCCTCCTTCGCGACCATCGCCGCCACCGTCAACACCACGACCGCCGCCGCCACCGCCATTTGCACCTGGATTCTTCTTACCGCCGAGTCCATCTCCGCCACCGTCGCCACCACCACCGCCACCTCCGCCGTCGCCACCGCCGTCGCCGCCACCACCGCCGTCGCCACCGCCGTCGCCGCCACCACCGCCGTCGCCGCCACCACCGCCGCCACCGCCGCCGAGGCCACCACCGCCGTCGCCACCACCGTCGCCACCGCCTCTTGAACCCGCGGAGCGATTCGCGGGAACGAATTACGAAAAAGCACAGCTCGTGTGGGGCATCGAAGATATTCAAGACGATTCGGCGTCATACGCTCCGCGGGAGGTCGACGCTAATCCAGTAGTGAACGCCGCGTTCAACATCGGTGATCCCAGGACTCAAGTCCGCATGTTGAAATTCTGCGAAGCTTTGGAGAATAGAACCGACCTCGCGAGTTCGTTTACGGCATGCCCTATGCAGGTTCTCAAAAGCGTTGGTACAGCGCTTTCATACCCTTGGCCGATGAACTCGTCGCAAATCCTGGATGTCATTACGCGCGTCGTGACGGAGCGACCGTTGTACAGAAAAACATATGGCTTGCAGACGGTAACATCGTCGAGTGGTGCCTCTACTCAGCGCGTCGCTTGGGTGAAGGTGGACTTTGTGTCCGCGATGCCGTTTCGATTGTCAGCAACGAAGCTTGAACACGAGTATTTCAAGTTTCTTGACTTTATCACCGAGTTTGAAGGAACTACGTTTCAGTACTCGATAACGAACGCAGACGGGACGGCTGCGCTTTATTCGGCCCCTCCCACGCCGTCGGCGACGGTGAAAGTGACCTCCGAGTCGTGGGTACGTATGGCGACGGAGCTGCAAGCCATTAGAGGCACCGCAAGCTCGATCGCCGTATCACTCGCGTTTGCCGTTTTCGCCACATTCATCTTCACCGGCGACGCTTTCGTGGCTTTCATGGCGATGCTGAACATGCTCACCATTATCCTCGCCGTTGTTGCGATTTTAGTCGCGCTCAAGGTGAAATTTGGCATCGTCGAAGCGATTTCTCTCACAGTTCTCGTCGGCATCTCTGTCGACTTTAGTTTGCACTTGGCAGAGTCGTTTACGCGCTCGCACTTCACCAGTCGCGGCATGCGCGGCGTCGACGCGGTTTCGCGCGTAGGATATCCAATTGTCAGCGCCGCGATGACAACCATGTCCGCCGTCATGCCCATGCTCTGGTGTCAAGTTCAAGTTCTCGTACGATTTGGGCAAATCATTCCGCTGTGCATCGTAATGTCACTGGTGTACGGTTTTCACTTTTTCCTTCCGATGCTCATGTCGTTTGGGCCAAATGTTCCCGGCGGTGGCGCCGGAAAATGGTTGTGCCACATGGGCAAACTTCCTAATTTGCTCTTTGGCACGCAAACGCGACGCTTGATTTTTCTAGTCGCCTCTGGCATAGTCTTTGGTATTTTGCTCCCCGCCACGCGTGTACTATTGTACAAAGGTGACGGCACTACCTTTGCGATCATTGTCTGCGGCTTTGTCTTTCTCTCCGCTGTCTCCATTTACGTCGAACAACGCTGTCGTCGGCACGATGTCGCCGTCGCCGACGGCTCGGAGGCGTCTACACGCGTGGCTGCGCGAGTACTCTAGTCTTCTCGCCCCATCGTTATTCATCCGCTTCGCTGATATGTAGTTCACCGCGCGATAGCCATGTATTATTCATCTTGTACAAGTATTGTACTATGCATCGCGAGCGACGACAAACGCACGCCAGATCGAACAATGACTTGAATTCTCGAAACAGGACTGCGGGCGATGAAGAAATTAAAATAAAGATGGGTGCATAGTATTGAATTAATCTGTGAATGCGGATTCGGCGAGATCGATGGCGCGGCCTAGTGCGGCGGCTTTGTTTACGGTTTCTTGATACTCACTCTCTGGGTTGGAATCTGCGACGATGCCAGCGCCAGCTTGGAGATGAATCGTCCACTCGCGCTCACCGTTTGAGTCGCTGCTAAATGGGGGTTGTGTTGGGACGACCATTGTGCGCAATGCAAGCGCCATGTCCATTTCGCCAGTGAAGCTGACGTAGCCAATACCACCGCCGTAAGGGCCGCGACGCGTGACTTCTAAATCGTCGATGATTTGCATCGCGCGCACCTTTGGTGCTCCACTCACCGTACCCGCGGGAAGCGCCGCTCGAAGTACATCCCACGGACCGAGATTGTCTACTAAGTTACCTGTCACCGTGGATGAAATGTGCATCACGTGCGAGTATCGCTCAATTTCCATGAGCTTTTCAACTTTGACCGTGCCCGCCTTGGACACGCGACCGACGTCGTTGCGACCCAGATCCACCAACATGACGTGCTCGGCGCACTCTTTTTGGTCCGCCAATAAATCCACTTCAAGCGCTTCGTCTTCTTCTGGCGTCTTACCGCGCATACGCGTGCCCGCGAGCGGTCTGTTGACCACCGTACGCGCTTTGTCGACTCGGCACAAAATCTCTGGGCTCGATGCCACCAAGATGCAGTCTTTGCCTTGGTAGTAAATCATATAAGGCGATGGGTTGACGACACGTAACGCGCGGTACACCTCGAACGGGTCGACGTTGGTCTTGCGCTGGAAGCGATGACTCAAGACGAGTTGGAAAACATCACCCGCCTTGATGTGCTCCTTCGTGGCCGCCACCGCACCCAAAAATTCATCCTTGGTCATGGTACTATCCTTCGGCTCGCTCGGACGCTGGCTCAACTCCACGTTGACGTACCCTTGCTTCATCGCAGGTGACTTGGACGGTTGCAAGTCGTCAATCATCGCATCTAACGACGCAGAGCCGTTGGCGTACGCCGCGTCGTCGCTCTCAAACTCATCCGTCAAACACCAGTGCACGGCGTACAGCTGCTTCGTGGCGTGGTCGAACACGACGACATCCTTGTACAATCCCAAGTGAATGTCTGGCAACGAGCGGTCATCCTTCGGCGCCGCGTCAAACCCGAGCTTGGATTGGTACTGGTAGCGCACGGTGTCGTACCCGGTGAACCCGACCCACCCTCCGGCGAAACAGTCAGGCAACCCAGGCGTCTTGCACGCTCTCCAATCCGCACTCAACCGTTTCATCACCTCCATTGGGTCACGTTCCGTCGTCTTCACCACCTCTCCAGTCTTGTGCGTCGTCACCGTGACTTCATAATCCTTTGCCAACACCTCCATCGCGGGACGACGTCCCAAAAACGAATACCTCCCAATCTGCGTCCCGCCCACCACGGACTCTAACAAAAAGCTCGGCGCCTCGCGCGCGTCATCCTTCACTAACAATCTATACGCCAAAATCGGCGTCAACTGATCGTCAAAGATTCGTCTATACAACGGTACGACGTTGCTCCCGTTCTTCCGCGCGGCGTCAAACGCCTCGCGCTGCGCCTCGCGCATCGCCGCCGACCCACTCGCCGCCGTCGCCTGCGCGCTCGCATGCGCGCGCACGCACGCGCCACGAGACACCTGCGACGCGTTCGCGCGCCCGCGAACGGTGCTCACGCGCGAACAACGCGCGAACGACGACGACGCGCCGGTGGCGCGGTAACCCTGCGCCCGGGACACCCCACCGCGCGCCGCGGACGCCATCGCGCGCGCCGCGAACCCGCGAGTGCGACCGCGACCGCGGGCAAAGACACTAAAAACGTTGCGCGCGACGCACCGACCGGTGGGCACACGAGCTCGGCGCGCGACGACGCGACGCAGCGCACAATGACGCGATCGAATGCCTTTATCCACAACTTTTTGCAGCGAATGCATCGCCATTCGCCGCCACGCATGCGCGCGTCGGTGTTCGCGCGCACGTCCGCGCGCGACGGGTACGATGTGCTGCGCGGGGATGACAAGCTCGCGTTCGTCACCGAGCTGTTCGATGTCGTGGCGGAGTCGTACGACCGGTTGAATGATTTCATTTCTCTGGGCGCGGTTCGATTCTGGAGGTGGTGGGCGTTGCTGGACGCGTTCGCGCGCGGCGCGCGCGTGCTGGATGTCGGGTGCGGACCAGGGAACGTGACGGCGTATTGCATGTACACGCATTTGACGCACATGGCGATCGACTGCACTGGGGTGGATTGTTCGGGGAAGATGTTGAAGCTCGCGCGGCGGAGATGTCCTGGCGCGACTTTTATAAAAGGCGACGCTGGGTCGTTGGGCGAGTGCGGCATCGAGAGCGATGCGTACGACGTGGTAACGACGGTGTATACTTTGCGGAATTTTCCTGACTTGGAGCGCGCGTTGGGGGAGATGTATAGGTGCGTGAAGCCAGGGGGCAAGGTGTTTGTTTTGGACGCGTTTCCGCCGAGAGGCGCGTTCGCGTGGCTCTTGCGTTTGTGGTTGACGTTCGCGTTGCCGACGATTGGGTGGTTGTTGACGCGGAATAGCAAGCCGTATGCGTACTTGGCGAATTCTATTCAGAAGACGGCGACGGCGGATGAGGTGAAGGCGATGCTTGAGAGCTTTGGCGCGGAACGAGCGTCGGTGCAGAATTACTGGCCGTTTGGAGCCGCCGCAAAAGTCGTGGCGTACAAGCCCGAGTTGTAATAATTTTACATGTATTTGTTGTATCAGCTGTGCGTGCAGTGCGTGATTTTATAGTAATTTTATACCGCCGTCGCGGAGGACGACATCGAGCTTGAACGTCGGCCAGTGGGGTACGCGTCCACTCGTCGGGATGCGACGACAGTCGTATGCTTGAGTATTGCTCGAACTTTTTCCGAGTACTCTTCGCTCTTAAGCGCGGGCCAGTACGGGGCGAACGACGCGGCTAAGTTGGTGAGTAATTTCACGCTCGTCTTACGCGGCCTCGAACGAGAACTAATCGCACGAGGCGTGTCGCCGAGAAGCGCGCGAAGCGATGCCGACGCGCACGTCGCCAGCGGGCGAAGCGCATAGCCACCTTCGAGCGCTATCACGACGCGACCGGAACCAATGTCACACAAACGCCGCGTCATGTGCTCGTAGCCAGTCGGGCTTAACATCATGCCGCCGAGCGGGTCGCCGTCTGCGGCGTCAAATCCCGCGGCGATAATGATTAAATCTGGCGCGAACGAGCGCGCGATGGGCTCAATGACAATGTCAAACGCTGCCAGGTAGTCGGCATCCCCCAGTCCTTTCTCGAGCCACCCTACGTTGATGTTTGTGCCGTTCTTTCCAACTTCTTCGCCGGCGCCCGTGCCTGGATAAAACCCATCGCCGTAGCGATGCAGGGAGACGTACATGATTGTATCGTCCTCGAGCGTTAAATCTTGGATACCATTTCCATGATGCACGTCCCAATCCAATATCATCACGCGTTGCACTTCCTCGCGCTCGAGCGCGGCTCGCGCGGCGACGACGGCGTTGTTGAAAAAGCAAAATCCCATCGCTCTCGCGCACAGCGCGTGGTGCCCGGGTGGTCGAACAACCGCAAACGCGCGCTGCACATCGCCTCGTAACACCGCTTCGCACGCCTCCGTGACGCATCCAGCCGCCATGCGCGCGCCAAAACTCGTATCTTTCGTGTAGAAGATGTCATTTCCGGTATCATCGTCCACCGTCGCCACTTGCACGGGCTCTCCCTCTGGATCGAACGCCGTTTGCACCGCAGCGACGTGCGCCGCATCGTGCGCGCGCAGCAACTCTGCATCCGTCGCCTCGCGCGAACACAAAGGCACACATCGTGCCGCGAGTCCATCCGCCTTGATTTCATTCACCACGACGCGATGCCGCGCCGGGCATTCAAAATGTCCAACCATTTCGTGCGCCTCCATGCGCTCGTCGTACACCAACCCAACTTTCACCTTGGATTCCACCGCTGACGATCGTTGTTTCGGCGCCGGCGTCGCGAGCGGTGCTTTCTTTGCCTCTACAACAGGCGGCGGCGTCTGCACGCGCGTGATGGGCTGCTTCGCCGCCGCGTCGTCGACCCGAAGCGCGGCCAAGTCACCGACGAGCGCGCTCACCGCGTCGACGTCTATCGCGTGCGCCGCCGCCTTCGACACATCCTCCGCGCGTTTGAGCTCGTCGCGAACCATGGATAGGATTTCATTCGCCCTCGCCTCCGTCTTCGCGGCGGTGCGCGACGCGGACGACGTGGACGCCGGCGCCGTTGGACGTCGACCGGGGAGGTTCAGCGGTGAGGCGCTGTCGGAGTCTTCGGCGGACGACATGACGACGCGCGGGCGCGGCGAGCGACGGCCCAGCGAGCGGTGCGATGCGGTCGAGAAGGACTGCGTCGATTCGCAAGCGAGCGGCGAGGCGACGCGCGAGGACGCACGGAGGCGTGCGCGCGTCTGAGGCGTAACGGTCTTGGGACTCTATCTATTACACTTCACTTCTTTCTTCTTTCGGGTCGCGTGCGCGCGCCCAGAGCGCGGCTAGGGGGTTTTTAGCGCCGCTAGTGGAGTTTTGGTTTGGTTTTGTCTTTTTTAAAGCGGGCGCTGGATCCCCATCGCTCGCTGGCGTCGCGGTTTCGACGCGGTTGTGGGATTTGCGCGCCGTCGACGCGGCGGCGGCAAACATGTCAGCGATGGTGGCCGTCGATTTGGCGGATATCTTGACCGCAGACGGTCGCTTGTGGCGCGTGCCGTACCAGTCGTACGTAAACGCGTTCGGTTTGATTGCGTCGAGCGCGGTATCGAGCGCCTTGGCGTTCGTAAGCGGGGCGTCGAGCCATTCCGTGCCCCACGCGACATACGTCGGTCCGTTGGACGAAGCCGCGGCGATCGCAATCGTTCGCGCCCAAAACGCGATTTCCTCGTCGTCCAGCACGCGCTCTGTCGTCCCGTGTCGCCGATGCACGCGAATGAGTGACGCCCACGTCGCGGTGTGTTCGAGTCGGGTGAACATGCGCCGCTTCGATGCGCCCGGCGGCAACCCGCGCTGCTCTCGATCTCTCTGCGCCGTTTCGTGTTCGAGCTCATCCGACGCAACCAAACATAAATCGTACTCTTTGCACCAACGCACGGTTTCGTTGCCGACGTCGCCAATCAACCAGTCTCTATTTCTAAATTCTACGGCGACGTTTATGCCTCGCAAACGCTCTCGACATTCTAGAATGTGCTCCCGAAGCGCGTCCGACGGTGCTTGCGAGACATGAAACTGAAACACCACCATCGCGAGCTTGTTCTTTTCGCGCATCGGCGCTAGCGCATCGAGCATGTGGCGCCAAAGCAAGTCTTTAGTGCAATCGCTCATGCTTCGGTACGTCGCGCGCGAGGACGTCGTCGCCAGCGAATCCCTGACGTCTCTCGGCAGCGACTTGACGTCTACGCTCGACGCACAGAACCCACCGAACGCCTTGACAATGAACTGAAATCCATCCGGCGTGGCGTCGACCCAGCGCTTCGCTATCGTCGACGTTGGAATGGCGTACGTCGAACTATCCACTTCGACGGCGCCAAACCACTCGGCGTAGCGCGGGAGCCGCGTCTCCCCGGTGCTCGCCTCGTTGCCTTTGTATATGGAAAGGTTTTGCGATTTCGCCGCCCAGCCGCACGTGGCGTGAACGACGCGGCCGTGCGTTTCGGCGGCGGTGAAAATGTCGGCGGTTGACATCGCCGCGAGCGCGCGAGTGGCGCGCGAGTGATACTTTGAGCCGTTGCCAGCATCTTCTACTGCTGTTGCTTATCATGCGCTACTATTATCTACGTTACTACTCTTGTCGCCCTGCGATACGCGAATGCAGCACCGAGCGTCGCCTCGCGCCATGCTCTCCGCGAGTTCGACTCGAGCCACCGTCTTCGCGACGTCGCCAAACCACACCGGCACATCCAACGAGCAGCACGTCGCGGCGGTTAAAAATTCAACATCGTGACGCTTAAAAAACGCGTGATACGTACACGTGGTTGTCGCAAACGTCGTCACCGCCGCGTCGTCGTCGTCCTCGCGGCTCCACGCGCCCGGCGCCAAGTCGTGACACACGTTGCTCGCCATCCCCGCAAGCGTCTTGCGCTTATCCACGCTCAACATCAGCGCCCCTCGGACTAATCCGCCATTAAACGTCACCGCTGTGCGCTCGGCGCCCATTAAGCTGCGTATGAGCGCCATCGTGGCGTCGTCATTACCTAAGAAGCTCCTTGTAGCCTCAAACGTCGCCAACGCGCGCGCCGCTGTCCTCGTATGCGTCGCCGCCGCATCCCCCATCGCGCGCGCGACGTCATCGTCGCGACATAACGCATCCGCGCGTTCGCGCACGCGCGCCGCGATGGCGTCGCCGCGCCCAGCGAGCGCGGGCACGAGGTCCAGCTGCGCCTTGAGCGTCTTGGTGAACGCGGCGTTTTCAACGTCATCCAACCACGCGCGCGCGCGCGACGGGAGCCAATGGGAGGAGGCGGAGTACGCGCGCGCGGTGACGGCGCGCGCGCGAGGCGTCATCGGCGTCGCGTCGGCGTCGGCGGCGGCGGCGGCGGCGGCGACGTCTGCGGCGTCGGCGGCGCGCGCGCGCAGCCCGCGACAGGTCCAGCGTGTGTACTCAAGTATATTTAACTCTATGAGATCCCAAAAGTACACTCGAGGTCTTGTCATGGAGTGTGTTTTGTCGTACTCTGGTACTTTTAAGACGAGGTGTTCGGTGTTACCTGTTGTTTTCTGCGTTTCGCACGAAAACGCCGGTTCGTGTCACGCGCTCGAGGCACGCCCGCACTTGTCGACGC
>Ga0181562_10000165_pt1 | contig 49938 bp, 38 predicted proteins | sample 011ome_26_FD_139344 | JGI IMG/M metagenome (GOLD analysis project Ga0181562, IMG submission 139344) | Coastal salt marsh microbial communities from the Groves Creek Marsh, Skidaway Island, Georgia - 011511BT metaG (megahit assembly) | ecosystem: Environmental > Aquatic > Marine > Intertidal...
CGCGCGACGGGGGCAAGGAGACGTCGACGCACCGACGCAGAGTGTGTTGCACGCGCGCACGACTACGGCGATGTGGTCGCGCGGCGCACGTGACGAGTACGACGCCGTCCCGAGCGCGCACGACGAGGACGATCATCATCACCATCATGTTCGGACAACACCCATGATGATGATGCCGACGGCGACGACGACGATGGCGTCATCGATTGATCCGTTCGCGGGCGAACGGGCGTCGTTGACGGGACGAGGGGATGTGCGGTCGTCGCGGCGCGCGTCGACGTCGTCGATGTCGTTTGGGCGGGTGACGGAGTGGGTGGGCGCGCGGGCGAGCGCTTGGGGCGTGGCGTGCGCGGCGACGTTCGCGCTCGGCGTGGCGACTGGGGCGATGACGATGACGCGAGGGACGGTGACGGCGACAGCGACGTTAGGTGCTTCGTCTGCGCCTGTGCCAGCGCCTATGCCGCAGCTTGGGCTGACGCAGTATCAGCGGGCATTGTTGCGCGCGAGAGAGGCGAATGGGAATCCGGGCGCAAACGATCGCGGCGATAAAAAACCAGGCGCGGCGAGGAAGAAGGCTCGAGATGTACCGGACGAAGAGGAATACGATGAAGAATCGTACGAAGAAGCCATGGGTGGGTTGTTTGCGCAGAAGCGCGACACGCGCACGGTTATTCCGGGTGTGAAAGCTGAACTCGAAAGTGAGCGCGCCAAGCTCGTCGAGGACGACTACGGCGAGGACAAGATGGGATACTACAGGTTTCCTTCAGTGACGGGAAATAAATTGGCATTTGTATCAGAGTCGAATATTTGGATTGGCGACGTGCACGGTGGTAAAGCGGCGCGTTTGTCGTCGACGTATAGTCGCGAGGGCGTGCCCGTGTTATCGCCAGATGGGTCGCGTGTAGCCTTTGTCGCCGTCACGTACGATGGCGCTGACGTATTCATCGGCTCTACTAGTGGTGGTGCGATTGAACAAATTACAACGGGTGGTCGCGCACAACAAATCGCCGCATGGCCAGAGGATGACGAGATCTTGATTGTGTCCTCGGCGTTTTCTAAATTGTCGAGCGCGCAGCTCGTCAAAGTGAATCCCTCGACGCACGTTGCCGAACCCTTGCCTTTTGCGCAAGCCGTTTCAGGCGCGAAAGACACTTATCACGGATGTTATGTTTTCGTACCCTTGCGACAAACGAGTGAGACGAAGCGGTATGAGGGTGGCGAGCAATCTAGAATATGGAGCTGGTGCACGCCGAGTCCGGGTGACCCGCAACCCGAGGCAAAGAATCTCACGCCAGAGTCTACGTGGGGTGTTCGAGGTGCTTGGAGCCCGAAAACGTCGACTTCGGGCAAGTTGCAAGATATGATTTTCTTCTTGAGCGACAAAGAGGACGTGGCAAACTTGTGGGTGATGAAGCGCGACGGTAGCGTGTCCAAGTCGCTCACGAGCGAGTGTGTGTATGACATTAGAGAATTCGACATTGACGGTGAAGTTGTTGTGTACCGTCGGCTTGGAGATTTGTACAAGCGAACTATTTTAGGCGACACTGTACACGGGCTGTACTTGAGTAGTGAGCAACGGATTGACATCGAATTGGTGTCTGAATTCCGCAAGACAGCGCCGCAGCACATTCAAGATCCATATGAGCAAATGAGTGAGTTTGCAGTCACCAAGGATGGGGCCTTCGGCGCATTTGTAGTTCGCGGGCAAATTTTCTACTCGTCTTTGCTTCCGTTCTTGGGTGCTCGAGTGGAGAAGGTTTCGTCCTATGCTGGCGCCGTTCGTTACAAGCACATTCAGTTCATTTCTGACGACAACGCCGATGCGGAAGCAAAGCTTCTCGCGTTATCAGATGCATCTGGTGAGTACGAATACGTCATGTTCGAACGCCACCCTGAGGGCGGGATGTGGAAAGAGACCCAAATTACTTCGGAGGGCGCAATTAAGGGAGCGATGTCGTTTAGTACGATTTCGCCCAATAACAAGTTCCTCATCATCGCGGACACGAGTGGTCAATTGAAGCTTGTCAACTTGACAAAGACCGCGGTGAACACGGCTGACTACCGCACCACAGTGCCGAAAGACATTGCCGTAAATGTTGCAAAATCTGCGTCTAAAGCTGATGCGAAGACCAAAGCGGCGATGGCTGGAATCGGAAGCAAAATTGGCGGCGCGATGTTCCCCAAAAATGTCAACCTCAATGGAGCGAGAAAGAGTGCGCGACCAGCTCGGGCGCGACGCGTTGCCCGCGAGCAGCGTCGCGCCGTGAGACATTTAGCATCTCTTGGTGCGAGCCCAACGCCATCATCTGATTCTCTAGGTTTGGCCAATGTAGAGTCTATGTTGAGTGGTCTTCGCCCTGAAGGCTTGCGCGGTTTGTCGTGGAGCCCAGACAGTTCGCACATCGCGTACGCCAAGGAAGAAGCCAATGACTTTACGACGATTAATGTTCTGGAATTGGCCACTGGCAAGGAAACACGAATTACTTCGCCAAGCTATAACGCGCACTCTCCAAAGTTTTCTCCTGATGGTTTGTACTTGTACTACTTTAGCGACCAGCAGATTACTTCAGGGTCAAACTCGCCGTATGGCTCGCGCGGCTCTGAGCCTACGCTCACCGCCGGCGAACGTTTGATGTGCGTTCCGCTCCGTTTAGGTATGACTTGCCCGTTCTTCATCGGTGATGAATTACATTCTGAAGGCACAGTTTTTGACGCTGAAATTGGTGAGAAGATGCCCACGGTGATTTCCACGCCGTACATTGAACAGCGCGCGCAAACCGTGCCAGACTTGCCCGAAGCGGTGTACTTTGGATTTGATCTCATCGCCGACGGTAGCGGCATTCTGTTGACTTTGCTCGTAGACGATGAAGAATACGTTGCGGTGTATAGCATGTACACCCGATCGTTGTTGCCTCTGTATCCGAATCCCGTCGCCGCTATCGTGAGCGGGGATTTGAAAATTGTCACCCTCATCACCGACAACGGCGTCGGGCTCATGTCGTCGCAGCAACTGATGCAACCCGGCATTAGTCAAGAAATGGCTGTTTCATCCGCACAAGTTTGGAATCCCCCAGAGTCATTCACCGTCACCGTGAACCCGCGAGAGGAGTGGTTGCAAATGTACGAAGAGGCGATGCGCAACATGCGAGACGCCTTCTACGACCCCAACTTGCACGGCGTCGACTGGGTAAAAGTCACCGACCGCTACCGCCCATCCGTCTACCGGATTTCCTCAAAATCTGAATTGCGCGACATTCTCGCCCAGGCGTTTGGTGAGCTCTCGGCGTTGCATGTGTTTGTTCACATTGAATCTTCTGACGATATCGTCTTACCTTTTGGCGAACCTTCGTCGTGTTTGGGTGGCGATTTCAAGCTCACCAGTCAAGGGTTACTCATCGAGCGCGTGCACGACAATTCGGGAATTTTAGAATCCCCGGCGTCGCCGCTTCGCCTCACGAATGACAAGTCGCACGTGAATTTGATGCCAGGTGATATCATCACCCGCATTGACGGAGTGTTGGTGAACTCCACGTCGACGCCGTTGCCAGACTTGTTGTTTGGCAAGGCGGGCACGCAAGTTTTACTTGAAGTCATCAAGGCGCCGAGATCAGAAATCGAGCGACGCGACGCTGAGGATTTGTTAAAGTTGCAAGAGATTCGCATGATGCAGCAAATGATGGGTGGGATGCCGATGGCCAAGGCGTCAAGCAAGGCCTCAGCACAACTCGGTACGTCTGGATCGCCCATGACGGATGCTCACGTGGCCTCCTTGGTGCGCAAGTACGCGCGGTTGGGCATCACAAAGCGAACCGACGCCAAGGCGCGAGCGCTGCTTCATCAAAAATCGAAACCGAGCGTATCATCCAAGAAAGTCGCCGACGACGAAGAAGACGCCGACAACAGCAAGTCCACGACCGAGTTAATCGTGGTTACGCCGCTCGACTTGCGCGGGTGCGACACACTCCAAGCCGCCGACGCGTTGAACATCAACAGAGAAAAGGTGAAGAATGCGACAAATGACAAGGTGGCTTACGTCTACCTCGAAGACATGGAGCAGATTGGCGAAGGTTCAAGCAACTCGTTCGATGATTTCGCCGCGCAGTTTTATCCCAACATTCGCAAGGATGGTATCATCATCGATGTGCGACGAAACGCGGGCGGTAACATTGACACGTGGTTATTAGAACGTCTCCGACGCGTCGCTTGGATGTTTGACACCGAGCGCAGCGGTCCGGGCGACACGACGATGCAATATTCGTTCCGCGGCAAAGTCGTTGTGCTCATCGACGAGCAAACGAGCAGTGACGCAGAAATGTTTGCCCTCGGTATCCAACAGCTCAAATTAGGACCAGTCATTGGCGAGCGCACGTGGGGCGGCGCCATCGGCTACAGCGGCCATCCCGAGCTTCGCCTCGTCGATGGCAGTGGGTTCACCATTCCTTCATTTGGGCCCTATTTACAAGGCGAATGGGCGATTGAACAAAAAGGTGTCTCACCTGACATTGTCGTGTCTAACTTGCCCGTCGCCACCTTCAACGGCGCCGACGCACAGCTCGACAAGGCTATTGAAGTCATCAAAAAGCTCATCGCCGAATCCACGGGCGTCGCCTTGCCAAAGCCGCCCGCGTACCCCAACCGCGCCGTCGATGTCGAGAAATGCGCGGCAAAAACAAAAAATATCTACGACGCCGCCGCCGCCATCACCGGTGCCGCCGTCTAATACATCACACATCTAGTAGAACACACACACAACACCGTGATAGTCCCGTTGTAACCTGTTGTCCATCTGTAGCACTGCATTGACGTTTTTGAGCCGCCACTTTGGTGCGTAACGACCACACACATCGTCGCCGCACACGCACGCACACACACGCCACCATGCGCGCGAGTGCCGCGGCGTTCACGCCTTCATTCGCACCACCGCCGCCGTCAACGCCACCGCCGCCGTCAACGCCACCGCCGCCGTCAACGCCGACGACGACGGACGGTACGCGGGCGTACCCGAGCGACAACGTGGTGAGCATCGACGTGGAATGCGTGGCGACGGGGGTGACGCATAACGACCGCGAGGTTGCCCAGATCGCCATCGTGAACGCCGTGGATGAGAAGGTTTTATTGAACGTCTTCGTGCGACCGCGATCGAGCGTGGTGTCGTACATGACACCGCTTACGGGGATCACGCGCGAGACGCTGGAGGCGGAGGCGGTGTCGTTTGACGACGCGTTGGCGATGGTTCGGCGAGCGTTACCGACGGATGCCGTGGTCGTCGGGCAAGGGGTGCTGAAGGATGTGCAGGAATGGCTTAAACTCGAACGTGGGGTGGATTATGGGGATTTAATAGATTTAACAGGGATCTGGAGAGTGTGGAACGAGCGGTACAAATCGTGGAGCGTGTTTTCGCAAGACCACTTGGTGACGTGCTTGCTCGATGACACAGAAGTCAACGCATCGCACGACGCCGCGGGGGATTGTGTAAAGAGCGTACGCCTTTACCGCTTGTTTTTGAAACTGAAGGAAGATGCCGCTGGTTTGGCGAGCGCGCACGCGAAGTTATTGGCGACGCCGCCCGAGCCATCCTTTAGCAAGCGATTTCCATCTTTTGAAGGCGTCTGTCAGGGAAATCGTAAGACGTGCGCGTGTGGAGCGCCGTTTTTTTCGTGATCGTCTCTAGAGTACTGTAGTGTGTTGATCGTTTCAAAGAAGAAGACGTGATTTTGTAAAATCTAATCATTCAAAGCTTTTGTTACTTGCTATCTCGCGGCGGTGTCAATGATGGAGATTTTCAAGCGCGACCGCCGCGCCGGAAGTTGCTCAACCTCAACGCATACGGTGAGCTTGTCAAACACCTTCCACGTTCTGCCTCGATTCGTCACTGTCATTGCATCTTCATCCAGCACCGTCGCCGTCGGTTCGTTCCCATCCGTGTCGTCATCAAACAACACTGGTCCTTCAATTCCAAATTTTGGAACGAAGACGACCAATCCGTTTGAGCGCACCTTGAAGACGCGAGCTTCGACAATTTCCTTTCGCGTGCGGAAGAACACGAGAGTGTGAAGCTCAACCGAAGCGCGACCAGCTTGTTGCGAGTTGCGATGACGGACGTTACACACGTCCGCGATTGATTTCACGTGATCCGAATCTTCAAGAGACGGATGGCGCGGGCATAAACCGATAGCGGCACTCAACAATCGATGCACGATGACGTCGGCGTAGCGTCGAATCGGTGACGTAAAGTGCGTATAAAGCGGCATCGCTAAACCATAGTGCATACGTTCAGGACCTGCATATTGCCCCGAGCTGCAATACACAGCTTGCGACATGCACCGCGTCGCTTGTAAACGAAGCAACGTGTTGAAGTAATCATCCTCTGGTCGCACCGCGGCGTCGAGGCTCGTCGCGAGCGTTCGATTGGATTGCACGTCGATATCGAACCCACACGCGTTCGCCGCCTTAAGTAGCGGCTCGAACATTTTCTGGTCTGGAATAGGGTGTCGGCGTAACATGGCTGCCGCGGGATACGCTTCCAAGATGCGCTCGGCGGTGCTCACGTTGGCGAGCAACATCATTTCCTCAACCATCTTGTTCGTTTCTCTCGATACGTACATGCCAACATCAAGCGGGTCGCTCGATTGCTGATCGAGTTCAAATCGCACTTCGGGAGATGCCAATGTCAACGCGCCATTATCCATGCGGCGTTGGCGCAACTGACGAGCGACGTTGCGCAGTCGACGCAAGCTCAACGTCACCTCGTCGTTCATCGAGTCGTCATCGATGCGAATTTGTGCTTGCTCATACGTCAACGCCGCAGAAGATTTAATCACGCTTTTATGAAATCGCGGCTTGATCGTCTCGTCGGGTAGCATCGTGTTCGGATCGACAATCCAAAACGCTGAAAACGCCAACCGTTCTTCGCCGCCGACGAGGGAGCAAATATCCGTCGTCAGCGCTCCTGGTAGCATGTCCAAACGGCGCTGCACTAAATATGTCGTTGTCCCGCGTCGAGCGGCTTCTTCATCCATAGGTGTATCGGGTTTCAAAAACGACGTCACGTCCGCGATGTGCACGCCAATCTCGATGCGCCCATCATCCATCAACCGCGCACTCAACGCGTCGTCAATGTCCTTGCACCCCGGAGGATCGACGCTGCACACCACTAAATCGCGCAAATCCACCCGACCAGGTTCGGCTAAGTGATCGGGCGAAACTTTCCATGGAAGAGCGGGTACGCATGCGTACACAGCGGGCGCGAATGGTCGATCGTCGACGTCGTTTTCGAGTAAAAGCGCTTGCGTTTCGGCATCCACGCTTCCCAGCAAGCCGAGCGACTTCACGTAATGACCTTCGGGATACATACTATCCACCGGCCAATCATCAATGACAACGACAATACGTTGGTCTAAAAGTGTGTCGAGCTGGCGAGTCTGGATGCGAATCTTTGGAAATCTACGATCGCTCGGGATACACAGCACGCGAGACGCGAAACCACCAGTCGCCGCCGTCGGCCCTTGCCCATCCCGACCCATATCGATCGATGCCGCGTACCCGCGTTCGCGCCAGTTTCTTCGAACGATACCGACGACTTTGCCCGTGGGCACGACTCCAGCTGCTTTGGTTTTTGCCACAACCGCCTCGGTTTCATCCGCGGTTTCTGGCGCCAAACCGCCGACGTCAGTCGCCGCCTCCTTATCCTTGTCCTCTTCCTTCGTGCCCGTCACGAGCTTGGCTCCAGGACGAACCCACTCGGACTCGGGTAATATTTCAATTGCCACGATGTCGCCATCGATGGCGCGATTTAACGCCGCGCGACCGCTCAACAAGATGCTATCTCCCGTCGATTCGTTCACCACGTGCGCCTCCCAAGGATTATACCTCGACGTCCGCACGCCCCCTTTCACGAGCACCCCGCGTGCTAAACCATCCTTGATCGCACTCGCACTGAGATGCTCTTCAAACACGGCGCCCACGCCCGAGGATGCACTCGCGCCGCCACCCCCGCGCGCGCGTTTGGTGTCGCGTTCATCTGGAATGTCCGCGCCGCCGCCAGGCACCACTAAATCCTTCAACGCGGCACTTTCCTCGGCGCTCCATCCCTCACCTTTCGTCGTGATGACAAACGAAATCCACTCCTCAACAGACATGACCTCAATGTCCTCCTCGCGCGCCTTTCTCGCGTTTCCTCGATCATTCGTCACGAGGACGATTTTCTCGCACGCGCTCCGCGGCACCACCCGTCGATAAAACGCCGCCGCCATTCGTATCGCCCTATCGTTTCTATCGTTCACGCTCTCCCCAGCACACGCCTCCACGTACGTCTCTTTATGATGCTCGTTACTAAACACAAAAAACCGCTTCGTACGATCGGCACACAACCCTCTCAAGCGCTCGTACGCGCTTCTCGATTTCGCTCTCGTCTCCTCCATAACCGTCGAACAAATCACCACATCTCTCACCTCGGCGTGCGCCAAAGCGTCCATTTGATGCAACGCAACGTTGGAATCGATAACCGCAATCACGTGCTCGTTCCCGGCGAACACCACCGCCGACGCATCGGGCCCGCGATAGCGCACATCCGCGCTCGCGTGGCCACAAAACACATCGTCGCGCAAGTAATGCTCGCGACGAACTTTCGTGACGCCGCCACCACCACTGCCGCGCGCACCGCCGCCGCCGCCGCCGCCGCTCTTGGTGCGCTTCACGAACACCTTATTCGCGCGATACATTGCCGCGCAACGTGCGCGCGCGTGTGCCGCGAAGCGTCCTCGCTTCTGGCGGCTCGAGGCGGCTCCGCGAGTCCCCCCCACGCTGCTGAGTCATGAACGGTCGATTTGTCTCGAAAACAAAGTCCGTCACGATGTACACACATGTCGAGCGCGGGCGCACGCGCGTGCGGCGACACTTTAGGACGCGACGCGACGATGAGCGACGTGAATGACACCGTGAAGCAGTTTGTGAGGTACTTTTACCGCCACATCAAAGCCAAGAATGGTGCGTATCGCCGCGCGTCGTCGTCGTGAGGCGGTGATCCCGCCTGTTGGCTGGGGTCACATCATCATCGTTCGATGGGTTTGTGACGCATCGCGCGCGTTGGGACGTTGGCGGCGCCACGACGTGGGTGTTGGAATGGCGCAAAAGACTGACGAGTGTGTTTTCGTGTGTGCTATCACGCACCGATGCAGTGTACGAGACGTTGACGATGTATGAACGGTCGTTCGCGGCTATTAGCGAGAGGTTTTTCAAGCGCGAGGCGTGGCCGGCGCCGCGCGCGATCTCTTCGCTCGCGGATGACGACAAGGTTTTTGTGTTATTGTATGCGGATTTATACTATCGACACTTGTACATGACGACGACGCCGAGCGTGGATGAACGTAAGGCGTCGTGGGAGAATTACTGCGCGTTGTTTGGCGTCGCGTTGCACGGAGACGTAAACATGCAGTTGCCCAACTTGTGGTTGTACGAAATGGTTGATGAGTTTGTGTATCAGTTTCAGTCGTTTCACCAATATAAAGTATCGCCGAAACGAACTGCGGAAGAAAAGTCGGCGTTGGATGCGCTCGACAAGCAGGTATGGGATCAAACGAGCGTGCTGAATTTCTTGCAGGCGTTGGTGGATAAGAGTGACGTGAAGCGCGTGCTCGAGCGCGAACGCGCGGGGGAAATTTCTTTCGCCAAGGATGAAGGATACTCCATCGAGTCGAGCAATGTGTTGCGAACGCTTGGTTATTTTGCGTTGATTGGTATATCCCGCGTTCACGTGTTGGTTGGGAACTATGAAGGCGCATTGGCGTCTCTCGACGCCATCGACTTGGACAAGGAGGGCATGTTCACCAAGGTGTCTGGAGCTTTTGTCGCCACGTCCTACCACGTCGGGTTCGCGTATTTGATGTGCAGTCGATACACCGATGCCATGCGTCACTTCAACGAAAGTTTGCAGTACATTGACCGGGTGAAGAATGGCTCGACGCGTCCACACGCGTTGCCGCTGTTGATGAAGAAGCAAGAACAAATGTACGCGTTACTCGCCATCATCTCCGCCCTCGTACCAGGCCAGCAGCACTTGCTCGACGACGGCGTTGCGTTGAGCTTACACCAAAAGTATAGCGACAAGATTTCTCGCATGATGAACGGCGAAGTGAACATTTACGATGAGCTCTTCTCCTATGCGTGCCCAAAATTCGTGGGCAGTCAAGAGGCGTACAAGATGCAACTCAAGGCGTTCCTTGAGATTGTCGCTGCGCACGCTGTGATCCCCAAACTCCGTAGTCATTTGAAAATGTATGCTACCGTCAAAGTTGCCAAGCTTGCGGCGATTATGGATGTGTCTGAGAGTGATTTGCGTGCGAGCTTGACAGCATTTGACAAGGCAAACACTGTCAAGCAATGGAACGGCGGGGCAAGCGCGTTGGATGGTGACGACGTGTACTGCGGTGATATTCGAGTTACTATGGAAGGAGATGTGATTAAAGTTGAAGAAATGAAGAATCGCAAGAGCGCGAAGACATTCTTTGAACAGACGAACAAAAAGTTGTCCATGCAACTTGAAGAATTGATGGCGGCGAAACCGCTCGTCGTCAAGCCCTCGGCGATAGTGAGCTAGTCGCTTCCCATGAGCTTACCGTAGTTTTGAAATATAATGTTCTCAATAAATTCACTTTGCATGTGTTTTCAGAAAGATTTTTGCTTATTCTTCATTACAAGTGCGCGTATCTTTAAGTGTACGCGCTGAGGTTCAACGGATTATCAAACTAAAGACAATACATTTGGTTGTTCACTTACTTTCCACCAAAACCAGGTGGCGGTCCACGACGCGGTGCAGGCACCGATGATCCAGATCCCTCGCTAGAATTTCTCGAATGTTGTGACGTTCCTTGCGCAGGCGACGTGGACACGCGGATGTTGGCGCCGGGAAGAAGCGCGCGCAGCAACGACTCTCCATTCTTCGCCACCTCGATGTCTCCGTACGCCACCGGACATTGACCGGGAGATTGCGCTTCGAGGGCGAATCCGAATCTAGAAGCCCGCGGTTGCTCAACCCGCGCGTCCGGAGTTGCCGCGCCAGCGTGACGTCGAAGTACCGCACTCGGGTCGAAATCCAAGCTCGAGTTGAAGGCGTCGGTGAAGAGCGCGTCTGGAAACGTGTCTCCTGCCTCACCCGCCGGGCACTGTGTCTGCGATAACGCAGCGTCGTCATCCATCTGGGACGATGAAGACGCAACGTTTACAATCTTGCGCGGTTGCGGCAGCACAAATCCATTCTTTGTCGTCGCCTTGGGGGCCTCGCTGCTCGCCGGCGGCGGGGTCGTTGGAGGCGCCGGCGGAGCCGCCGCCCGAGCAGCGGAATCTGCAGATGGTCGTCCTGGCGATGGTGGTCCCCCAAAGACTCCAAGCGCGGGATTCGATTGACCCCATCCAGTACCTGCCCCTGACGCCATAGGACGCACCGGACACACGCCCGCATTTCTCGGCGCAGGCACTCGAGGCGCCGGAATGGTGACCCCTTTGGCGGGAATAGTTACCACCTTGGCTGGCCCCATGCTCATAGATTGCGCCACCGACATTGGAGGTGGAGCTGGCGTGCGCGGCACTATAGGCGGAACCGCCAAAGGCGCGCGTGGTTTGCTATTGCTGCTTCCTAGACTCGGCCACGCCGTGGCGACTGGTACGCCTACCCCTATGGCGCTCGGCGGCGGAGGACCGGCGGGCGGTGCTGGAGTGGGCAGCCGCGGCGCAGGCACTCGCACTGGATTCGGCGCTGGAATCGAGCTTAGACTAGAAGAACGCTCCAAACCACCACCTGAAATCGCGCGCGTGGCTTCTTGGAAGCTTTGATGCTTTGTTCCGTAGTGCGCCAACATCTCCTCCTTTGTAAACGAGTCGTTGTCGTGTCCTATATCATGCAAATACAAACAATCCGGATTGTTGCACGGTTGATACTTTAAAAACGCGTTGCAATACTTCGTCGTTCCAAAGCATGCGCGTAAAACTCTCCCATCCAGTGGCGTCCCATCGATGTGCTGAATGCACTGCATCGCGTCCTCCTCCTCATAGAAAGTCACATAGGCACTTCCAGTATTCTCTGCATCTTTACCCGCATATGACGAACTTCCTTGACGATTCACCGACACTTGAAGCTTTAAGATCTCTCCATACTTCCCAAAAAATTCATTCTTTCGCAACACGTCCTCCTTGCAACACTCTGTGCTCAAACCGACGACGTATACGAGGTTGCGTTGTATAACCCTCACGTTTTGCAAGTGCTTTCTAGGCTGGATACCAGCGTTAGATTTAGGGCCAGTTGCACCCACACCCACGCGCGTGCCATCCTTCTTCTTCTTTGTCTGATTTAATTCCTCCGCAGACGGCGCATCGAATGATATCGAATCCTCGTCGTACTCTGTTCGACACGCCGGGCACCGACCTTTGCCGTCATCTTTGGCTGCGAGCTCCATCAACTGATGCCAACACCACGCACATATCTGATATCCACACCTACACGGCCGAAACCTACGATCCGTGGCATCCATCTCGTTACAACACAACGGACATAACTCACATGCCTCGGCGTACTCGCCGTATTTATCGTCCTCCGCCATGGCTGCTCGGGCAATATCTGTGTCCCTCGCGTCGCGCTCACCCCGCGTTCGCGCAATCCAACCGCGATCTCCACCTCAACGCGCGTCGCAACAACGACCCCTCGTCCCACGCCCGTATGACGCCACCGCACGCTCTCGATCCTCGACGCCGTCGCTCGCACGCGCGGCTTTTACAATCAAAATCGCACACGAGCCGCAGTGGTGATCTTCACCTCTCACCGCCTTGTCGTGTGTGTTTGACGCTCGATCGCAGGCGTGCGCGCGGGCGTGCGCACGTGCGCACGTGCGTGTGCGTGTGTGTGCTATGGTCTGCCTCACGCGCGGGCACTGGATCGCGCGTGTTTCACTGACGCACGCCAGGGCGAGTCACCAGAGCCAGAGGAGGGTATAGCATGTCTGCGGGCGTCGGCTGAGCACGCGTAGCGTCGCATTTGTCGGTCGATAGGCAACGCGCGATTTGCGTTCGATGACACAACGAGAGCATATGAGTACACGGGTGTGACGTATATTTATTTAGCGAATGTTTGCACGTAGGACGCGTGCGAGACGCGGACGCCTGGTGGGATGTTTTCGCCGGCGTAGGAGGCGCTTGCAGCGATTTCGCACGCGGGTGGGACGCCTTCTGGGACGTTTTCTATGACACCGCCCGCATCGGTGATCCACTGCGCGTGCAAAGTGGTGATGAGTTCGCGTGCGGTGTCGGGAGAGTCCTTGCCCGTGCCTTCAGCGTTCTTTACGGGCGCGAAGTCGCGAGCGCGATGGCCCTGGACGACGCATACGGAATTTGCATACTTGTACACGTCGAAAATAAACGCTTCGAGTTTTATGCCGTTCGGTTGCTCCGGTGTTACGGTTTCCCCGGTGGCAACGTCGAGGTATGGAATTTTCTTCCGCGCGATGTGATGCGGGAGCTTCAAGTCCAAACAACACTTGGCCAAAAACTCAAACGAGTAGTAGTGCAACGCGATGTTGGCGGCGTTGAATTTTAATTCACCCGTCTTTTTGTCCTTGGCCGTGGCGAGGGATTCCGGAATTTCGCTATACTCAACGACGTGATACTCCTTCTTCCCAGTCTCCGAGTTGACACGAGTGGCAAACACGCCCACTGGTTCGGTCGGATACGCCTTGGTAATCACCTTGGCGCCGGCGTCGCATCGCCGTTCGACGCAACATCCCACAAACGCCGGGTCGCCGACTTGCACCAACGCGTTATCCACACAATACGCATACACGTGCTCGATACCCCGGGCGCGCATGTCGTCAATGATGCCTTCTCGCGCCAACGCCGCATAGATGCCCCCGTTGCCATCTGGCGCTTCTGAAACCTCATCAAACGACTTTAAAATGATCTCCCCAGCCTCGGTGAAACACGGTAGCGTGCCTTGTTTGAAGAATTTTACATCCTTTGCGTTCAAGCCGAAATACTTGTGGCGCTTAAAGTACCTCGTCGTCATATCATGCGTAAACGGCGATGTCATGACGTACCACACCGGCGGCGGCGCACCCGCCAACGCCCCGAGCTTGGCTAAACGTTCGCCTTGCAACGCGAATAACGACTTCGCGCTCGGCAACCCGATATCGTACATGCCTTTCGGATTCGCCGACCCCAGACGCGTGCCTTGCCCACCCGCGAGCAACACCACCGCGAGAGATTGCGAGCGCACGACATTTAGCCCCACATCGCGCCATCGCGCGTACTCGTCGCTCCCCGGTTCGGCGACGTAATCCGCCACCGCCGGCTCTGGCGCGCGCGTCGAAGCCGACGCCGCGCACTCACCCATCGATCGCTCGAACACATCCACCGCGCGCTCGGCATCGATAGACATTAATGCCTGGCATAATCGCTCGCATCGCGTTCGAGATCCCGGCGACGTTTCGGCGGCATCCAACGCCGCGAGTGCGCCATCTTGTTTCACGCGCAGCGCGCCGTATCGCGCCCGCACCGCCGCGGGACTCGCGCCGCCGTCGCCTCGATGCGATGACGCACGCATGTGAGACGGCGACGAAGGCTTGGACGCTGCGCACCCCATGCGAAGCGAGCGTCGACGGCGAAGAATGACGCCGCGCGCGTGGCGAGCGCGTGGACGTGATGCATGATGATGAGACAAAACATAGAGCAAAATCCGTCACAGTATTTGATCTAGGGTATAGCGTCCTCAGCCATCGGGGCCGTGCGTGCCGCCTCGTCCGTCTCTTTGCGACGCACGCGGTTACCCGTACGCCACACACACACACACACGCATAAAGATGATTTCCCACGTCGACGCATCCTCGGAATTGCTCTGGCAACTCACCAAGTCGCACAACGCGCACTTGAAGACGAGCGTGAACAACACGCGCTTCTCCAACGAAGCTGGGAACCTCACCGCCGAACACTCGTTCAAGGCGTCTGGTGCGTGCGCGATGCGATCGATCGCGCGACGCGACGCGCAAATCTATGGGTGAATATTCGTTGTATATCCAGCACGATTCGAGCGGTGCGAATGCGCGCGTGGTGTGCGATGCGAGCGCGACGAGCTAACCGATGGCGATCCTTTCGCGCGCGAACGCAGGTCTCGCCAACGGCGCGACGGCGGTTGACATTCAAGAACTCGCCGATGCGGCCAAGGCGGCGACGGTTGTGAACGGGAAGAAGTGCGCCGGGACGTTCCGCTCGCAAGTGGGCGAAACCAAGCTCGCGTGCGCGGGTCGTGCGGACTTGGAGGTGCGTGAGCGATGTGTTAGGGTTTCCCAGTCGCGAACGCGAACGGACGTCCAACCTCGAGGTTCAAAGCGCACGAGTTGTCGCGTCTCGTGATGCGATGCATGCGCGTTCGTGTGCGTGCGTGCGTGCATGCGTAAGGTTCTCACGACTTTCGCGCACCATGCGATCGATCGGCGCCTTTGCGTACGCGCTTCGCTACGTCGCCCGCGTTTCATCTCTCGCCGCTGTACTGACCAATCGTATCGTTTATGTACTCTCTTTTGCGCGCACAGAAAGCGGCTCTCGCCCGCGTGTCCGCCCTCCACAAGGCTGGTCGCGTTGCCCGAGCTAACTAGACGCCTCGCGTTGAGTGAGACACGTCGTGCTTAGTATTCTTAGAGTGTTGAATACGAATGAGAACGTATTCCAAATGTTTGTCTACGCGACGTCTGCGACTTTCGTCTGCCTCGGCTCGCGCGCGCACACGCTTAAAAGCCCAAACCATAATGAACATAACCTCATCGCGCACCCTTGACGACGTCGACGATTGACATACCGCATCGCACGACGCGATTAAATCGTCATCCGACGCGAGCAGAGGGCGCTTCGTCGCCAAGCCGCCAGAACGACACCACACCCTCACACGTCGTCGCGACGTGCTCGAATATTTCGCGCGATGGCGGTCGCGAACGACGCGGGGCAAGCGCACGCGTCTGTGTCTACGCCCGATGGCGCCCCAATGCATCACTCGCTGTCGCGCCAGCAGCTGGAAGACCTCGCGCACGAACGCGAGTTGGCTGAGAAGGTGGCCACCATGAACACGATGCAGCGGTTTTGTCACCGGTTTGGGTTCTCCGATACGTTTCTGTCGGGTCCAAAGTATGCGAAGGAGGCGTATGCGTATTACAAGGCGAATCCTTTGAGGTTTAAGAATGAAATCTTATCCGGGCTCACGGTGTCGTTGGTGTACGTACCAGAGTCGGTGGCTTTTTCGTTTGTGGCAAACGTGGACCCGATTGTTGGATTGTATGCGACGTTCTTTATGGGCATCGTCACCGCATTGGTCGGTGGCAGACCTGGTATGGTGAGCGGTGCCGCGGGTGCGATGGCGGTCGTGGCTGTGAAGGTGATGGAGACGGATGGATTGTTGCCGCAAGCGACGTTGTTGGAGTGGGGCGAAATCGCCGGGTGCACCGGGGACGTCTCGAGTGGATGCTTGAGTTTACGCGAGCAAGCGTACAACGCGCGATTGGAATGGTTGTTCATGGTGATGATTTTCTGTGGGGTGATTCAAATCGTGCTCGGGGTGTTGCAAGCGGGTAAATTGATGCGACTGATTCCGACAACAGTCATGATTGGTTTTGTCAACGGTTTGGCCATCATCATTTTCAAGGCTCAAATTGAGTCTTTTAAAGAAAAGGATTGGGACAGCGCGTTTGCGGTGTTTGATTCTGATAGCAATAATATCATTACTTCGAGCGAGGTATCGGCAGTTTTTGCGTCAGAGCTTCCTGATTTGGACTCCACGCAGTTGGCTGCGTACGTCTCGAGCGTCGTATCCGAAGTCGACGCCGACTCGAGCGGGGACATTTCCCCCGCCGAGTTCGAAACCAGTAACGATTATGCTATTCATGGCGGATACGAAGATGTCAGGGTGTGGCGCACACTGGACCAAGCCGTGACTTGGATTATGTTGTTTTACGTCGCCACATCAATGGCCATCGTGTACATTTTACCAAAGTACACAAAAATCATCCCATCGTCTTTGGCGGCGATTATTTGGTGCTTGATATTCGAGCACGCCATCAACCGACCGTTGATTGGTTTAGATACTCCAACCGTGAAAGACCGCGCGGCTGTGAATGGGGCGTTACCGATGTATCACACGCCGCAAGTGAAACTCACGGGGAAATCCTTCATACACGTTTTACCAATCTCCTTCTCCCTCGCCGCCGTGGGGTTGATTGAGTCTGTTTTGACGTTGCAGTTTGTAGATGAAATTTTAGACGACACATCGGACGGCTCGGGTCGATACACACAGGAATGCGTCGCGCAAGGCTTGGCGAATGCCATTTCTGGAATGTTCACATCCATGGGAGGAGATGCGATGATTGGACAGTCGACAATCAACGTCAAATCCGGTGGCTACGGCCGTTTATCCACTACTTTTGCATCGGTGATCTTTCTCGTGTTCGTCGTCGCCGCTTCTCAGGTGATTGAACTCATCCCCCTCGCCGCATTGACGGGGGTGTTGTTTATGATTATCATTTACACCTTTGATTGGACGTGTTTACCGCTCATGTCTGGCAATATCAAGAGCTTAATTTGTGGACGACAAGAAGATGGCACGCGCGTAGATTACGCTGGCCGACGACAGCGCGCGTGCTTCTTCGACACAAATGATCGCATTCGTTGGAAAGATTCGACAATCATCATCTTGGTCACTGTCATCACGGAACGTACCAACTTGGCCATCGCCGTTGGCGTGGGCGTCGTCGTCGCCGCGCTTTTCTACGCTTGGGATAACTCCACGGGCGCGCTCAAAGTCGAGCGTCGCGAAGAGGCGGTATGGGGATGCGAGCGAGGCACCACTCGTGTCGCATACGATGTGCGTGGTGAATTGTTCTTTGGTACTGACAGAGAATTCAAAAATCACTTCCGCGTCGGTCCCGATCCCGAAGACGTCGTCATTTACATGGACAGGTGCAAAATCAAAGACTATTCATCTTTGAATGCGATAAACTCCTTGTACGAACGTTATGCTGACGCCGGTAAAACAGTTCGCGTGCACAACACCGACGCCGATAACAGAAAATTGATTGACTTGCTGGGCGTCAAATTCCTCCCGCAAGTCATCGACGAAGACTTGTCCGTAAGCGGCGTCTCCCACGTCGTCATCCGCGAAGCTCACGCGAAGCGCCCATCATTTTTCGAGGGCACTACCGATGGTGTCAGCTTTGAAGAGTCCTAACATGCATTCATTATCATTCATTCATCTTGTAAACGAGCAGCTAGTCGAATTGTTCCCAACCAACTTTTTGGCCACCACCGACGCCATTGCAACGCACGTGCGATTGAATCATGTTCGCGAGCCGTCGATGCGCCAAGGCACTCGGCACCGCTTCGCTCGTGGTCTACGCGTCGACGTCGACGTCGTATTCGCTCGAAGACGCGCGGCGCAGGCGGCAGGGCTCGCCCGAGACGCCGACAGCTCAACCGTCGAGCTCGCGGTTGAAAATCGATCACACCACGCGCACGACGTGGGACGACGATTGGGACGGGCGCGCAGACGATAGCGATGCATTGCGTTCGAACGTGACGCGCGTGGTGTGGTTCGTGAGACACGGTCAGGCGACAGCAGAGGTTTCGGGAGAAGATGACGGCGCGCGGCGGCTCACGGCGCTCGGCGAGCTGCAGGCGAGACGCACAGGCGAACGCTTGCGTGAATTACTTCACGCCGAGGGGGTGCACGCACCAGAAAAGATTACGTATTCGACGATGGTACGGGCAAAAATGACAGCGGACATAATCGCGACGGTGTTTCCAAAAGACGTCGAGCGGCGCGCGGCGGATGTCTTACGCGAGGGCGCGCCGGTGCGTCCAGAACCAGACACGTGGAGGCAAAGCGAAGAGACGCACGTGAAAGACGCGCCTCGCATAGAATCGGCATTTCGCTCGATATGTTATCGCGCATTGCCGCCGGGAACGTCGCGGTCATCATCAACAATGGTGGACGCAGATGCGATGTCGTCGTCGTCGTCGTCGTCATCTGCATCGTCTACGTCGTCATCAACGACGGCATCGTCCAAAATGCCATCGACGACGCACGAAATTGTCGTGTGTCACGCCAACGTCATCCGATATTCCACATTACGTGCGATTCAATGCCCACCCGACGCGTGGCTACGCGCGTCTCTGTACAATGGATCCATCACGCGCGTCGATTTCTTCCCAGACGGCGGTGTGAGCGTCCGAACGTTTGGCGATTGTGGCTTCATGCATCCATCTATGCTCACATTCAATTAAATCAAACGTTTCAATATGTAAAACCACAAACACGCGCGTTGGAAGCAAACATTAAACGCGCGCGCGCCTCCGCGGGCCAGCCCTTTCGCGAGGGGTTTACCACAGCTCTCATTTTTGCCCGTACCACATTTTTGCCCGCACGTCGTCGCGCGCACCGCCGACCGAGGACACCACACGCGACACACCACGAACAATGTCTGAATTCGCCCCTCCGAGCTACACCGGCGACCCGAACAGCGCGCGCTGCCAAGAAGACTACTTCAAGTTGGGGTTCTGGGGTTTGCAAATCGCCCTCGCGTGGAACGCCGTGGGCATGTCGCGCGTCGCTCGCATGAACCCGGGCGTGAACGGGGACACGGCACTGATGCTCAGCGAAGAGGCGGCGAACCGACGACGGGAGGCGAGAGGCAAGGGGCGAATGACGTGGGCGCAATTCGGGGATAAGACGCAAGTGGGGTACCAGCAACGCGCGCTCGAGTTCCGCCGACAAGCAAACATGTAAACGGCAGGCACACGGGAAGAAAGCCGCGAAGTACTTAGTGTTATAACAGTATAGATGATGATGATGACGACGACACAGCTGTGTGTGTGCGTGCGTGAGGTGAGCGCGGCGCGTTTCGGTGGGTCGCGAGACGCCACCAACGAAACCTCGACGACGACATGGACCGTAGCATTGCATAGTAGACAAATGATTGAAACAAAATGATTAATCCACGATTTTCGTGAACGATGCATCATTTGAGACGTGTCCGCACGAAGCACCTCGCGTGAATGCCACGTCGAGTCGTCCTCACAACTCGTCGCGCGATGGCTACCGTTTCGGCATCATCGCCGTCGCCATCGCCCTCGATCGCGACCGTGGTGGACATCGATGCAAGTGCGATACGCGTCGTCACTAACGGACCGCGACTGCCGCCGAATACGCGAATTCGTGTGCGAGCGATTTCCCAAAAAGACGATGACGCAGAAGATGATGATGATGATGTCGCGCCGCCTGGATTAGACGACACGGTGACGCTCGCCATGTACGGCTGGCGCGCGCGCGCATTCATCGATGACAGAATCGTACATGACGCTGTATTGAACGCGTCGCCACGCATCGAAACGCACGTGATGGACGGCGTAGACACGACGTTGTGCGCGGGACTGGAAGCGGCGACGCTCTCGGCGCGTGTCGGCCAACGGCTCGGGGTCGTCGTGCCGAGCGGTGGCGCGCCGTTCGCCTCAGCCCCGTTCGATGCGCCGAGGGATGTATATATTGAGTATGAGCTTGAGGTGTTGAGCATCGCACGCACGGGAGGATTGTCGGTGGATGCGCGGGACGAGGACGCGAAGCGATTCGCCGACGCTAAGAAATCGGAAGCGAACGCGTTGTTTTCGCGTGGGGAGTACGCGCGTGCGCTGCGGCGGTACGACGATGGCTGCGCTGCACTCGCACGTGTTTTAATGTCTGGAGCAGGGACGCAGGATGACGTCAAGGCGACGGAGCGGGTGTTGGTGACGTTTCACGTAAACGCCGCCGCGACGCTGTTAAAGCTCGAGCGCTTTGTTGACGTGTGCCGTCGATGCGACGACGCACTCTATATCGAAGCGACGAACGTCAAGGCGATGTATAGAAAATCGCAAGCGTTTGAGGCTTTGGGCGAACTCGCGAGCGCGCTTGAGGTGCTTCGCGAGGCGCTTGAATTGAGTAAGGACCGCGCGATTCGTGAAGCGTTTGTGCGCGTGCGTCGGCAAATCACCGCCGCAAATGACGCCGAGCGTGCAGTGTACGGGCGAATGATGGATGGTGACGCCATGGCGGCCATGGAGGCAAAAGAACAAAACGCGACCGTGGAAGCTTCAACGATAAAAGGCGAGATTTCGAGCGGGAGCGTTTTCGAGCGATGCTCAAAGTTTTGTCGCGAACGGCCGTTTGTCGTTGCGTCTGGCGCGTCGATGGTCGTCGTCGCTGCGGTCTTCGTTGCGCGTGCGCGCGGTGATAGAACAAAATAGTATGCATAGAAGCAAAATAGCTCATAGCCAATAGCGTAACAATTACGTTTCACATTCTAAGGAGTTGATTAATTATCGTCTGAGCATTCGCGCAGCTTGCGAACGTATCGCTCGATGAACGAATTAGTCGTTTCCTGTGCGCGAGGAGTTGTTTTCTCGGAGCGATTGGTGTGTGTGTTCATCGTTGGTGATGCGGTGGCGATATTATGCTTAATATCATCGACGGCGGCGTTTCGGCGTTCCAAAGCTGCGCATCGAGCGTTTGCCACCGCGAGCTCCTTCTCAACTCTCGTCACTCGACCGAGCACTTCGGCGAATTCCAACCGAAGTGCTGTGACAATCTCTCTCGCGTCATTGCGTCTGCATTCATGTGACGTGACTGCGTCTTCTTCATCATCGCCTTCTTCGTCATAGTGTGAGTTGTCGTAAACGTCGTCGTAGTCGTCGCTTTGAAACGACGTCTCGATGTCGTCCGCGTACGTCGATGGCGAAGGCACACGGCGCCAATGTACGTCATTGTGCGATTTAAGCTCGTGTAGCCGTCCATAGTTGGTACTACCCTCATCTTCATCGTGTCCAATGTCATCGCGCGCGGCGATCATGGCGCGGAGGGGCGCGCTCCACGTTCGCGGCGCTTTCAGCGCCCGCCACCGCTTGGCGGTTAAAGACGCGACAACCCCAGGTCGCTCCCGTCGTCGCCTTTCTCGCTCGCGACGCGCGAAATCAATATCCATCGCCTCCACGAGCGCTAGCACGTCACTCACGATTGCTATTTTCACACGAGCAAACCCGCTATCAGAGGTGAATTGTAACGCGCTCGCCTTTGGTTTGTACCCAAAAACATCAATCGTCGCTCTAAACGCGCGCTCGGTGAACCGCAGCGCGTTATCGACGCCCACCAAGTCGTGTCCGCGATTGGCGATCGCCCGCGCCACCGCGGACGAACGCGCGCATAGCGCGTGACGAAGCATGGGCACGAACGCCGACGAATTGCCTCGCGCGAGCGCAGTGTCTATTGGTATTCCTCGTCCGAGCGCTGACCGAAGGGTGGTGAAATCGAATTTGGCGCGATGCAGGGCGCGTTTGAGCGACGCGCACGCGCCTGCGATGTCATGCATCGCAACGTGTGTGTATACGTGAGGCAAGGTATGCGTGTGTATCGACCCGCGTGGCGATTAGACACGCGCGACACGCGCTCGCGCGACTGAGGCTGCAGGCGTCCCGTTGACCCGAGTTGACTACGCGCGTGGTTAACAACGTAGTCGTCGTAACACTATGTGACGCGTTTGTGGTTTTAAAGAATGTAGTCATCACACTAATATCGGTGAAAATAATAAATCGGATTATGGACGCGCATCGCAGGGCTTTTAAATAATTCTCATTGCGACGACTGCGCTCGGCGTAGCAATCGCTCAATCGAGACTCGCTGCTTGCTCGTTTATTCGCGCACCCACGGAGTGTTGGTCGGCGTCCAGTCAACGATACCCGCCTTGTCACCAAACCAAAGCGCAATTTCACGCTCGGCGGATTCGACAGAGTCAGAACCGTGGATGATGTTGCGACCGACTTCAACCGCCCAGTCTCCGCGAATCGTCCCGGGGTTGCTCACCAACGGGTTCGTCTCACCAATCATCAAACGCGCGCTCTTCACCGCACCCGGGCCTTCCCAGATCATCGCCACCACCGGACCAGAGCAAATGTAGTTGACCAAGTCACCGAAGAACGGCTTGGAGGACAAATCTTGGTAGTGTTCCTCCGCCACCGCCTTGGGCGCTTGGTACGTCTTCAAGCCCTTCAACACCATACCCTTCTTTTCGAAGCGAGAGATGATATCGCCCACCGCACCGCGTTGGACACCATCCGGCCTATTTACACAATGCACACACGCGCGTTCGCGGTCAGTATCGCGCTCAAAACATCCACTCGATCGACATCCAAAACGTAAACAATTGACCTCGCGCGCGACGCAACCCTGAAGAAGCACACATTCTTCCCACCCCTACGCGACGACTTCGACGCCTCGATTGATGTTCGCCCCACGACACGCATCACTACACGCACTTGATCATGATGTACGTGCGCTCGGCTTCAAATCGCCCAGCGCGCGTCACCGCACGCGTCGCGCGCGCGTTGGTCGCCTTTCGCCCCTTGGTCATCATCACCTTCTGCGTCGCCGCGCGGCTCGTCATGTGTGCGCTCATGGAGGACATCGTAATTGCGGGTGCGTGTGTGAACCAAGTCTTTCTTTCTCTCTCTCTGTGTGTGTGTGGCTGGCCGTGCGTGCGAACGAAACCGGTCGCGCGTGAACGAATGACGCGTGTGTCGCGGATGGATAGAACGCGACGTCACGACACATCGCGACGCGCACGCACCCGCAAACGCATCCGCGAACGCACGGCGCCGCACCACCGCACGCGAAAGAGGTTTCGTGCAGAGCGCGCGTGATGGCATCCTCCGCACCGCGCGCGGCGACGTCGACGACGAGGACGATGAGTGCGTGGAGAAGACCATCGACGACCACGTCATCGATCTCGCCGCGCGCGCGTCGCGCGTGCGCCGTGCGCGCGTCGTCGTCGTCGAATGCGAATGGGAATGGGAGTAATAAAACGTTAGTAAAGGTGTGTGGGATCACCAGCGTGGAGGATTGCGCGGTGGCGACGGCGAGCGGGGCGGACTTTATTGGCATGATTTTGTGGCCGAAGAGCAAGCGTTCGGTGACGGAGGATGTGGCGAAAGCTATCGCGGCGCGTGCGAAAGCGGATGGCGCGATTCCGATCGCGGTGTTTGTTGATGAAGATGCTGCGACTATTGTTCGCGTGTGCGATGCGATCGGTGTTGATCACGCGCAATTGCACGGGGACGGCGCGAGAGACGCGTTGGAGGCGTTGCCGATGCGCATTCGAGCCGTGTGGGTATTAAATGCCGACGCGAATGGGCAAATTGTCACCAAGCTTCCTGGAGATGAAGATAAACTTATCGCTGCGCGGCAAAAGAGTATGTCTGGCGAACAAGGGTGGCGCGCCGCGGTGGATTTTGTCAATGGTCCTCGCCGCGTGGTCGATTGGTTGCTCATCGACGGCGTCAACGCCGGAAGTGGGACGGCGTTCGATTGGACCAAGCTCAAGGCGCCGAGAGGAGCGTCGCGTAAAGGGTGGTTACTTGCTGGTGGTTTGACCCCGGAGAACGTTGCAGAGGCGATTGATGCCGCGCATCCGAATGGAGTTGATGTCGCGAGCGGCGTCGCGGATGCGAGCGGCGTCGCCAAGGATGAAGCCAAGATCAAGGCGTTCGTCGCTAACGCGCGTAACGGCGCGACGACCACCGCGTAAAAGCCAACACCGCAGCAGCAGCATGATAAATAATAGTACTTTCGTTTTTAATTGCACAGAAACTAATAATACAGTAAAATCAACCTACTGGTACTTCATTTAATCGCGGAGCTCTGCGTTGAGCGCCGCTTTGAGCGACGGCGCGCACTCGTCGGCAATGTGCGCCGCCCACGCGGCGTAACCATCATCATTAGGGTGCACACCATCTGCACACGTCAACTGCACGACTACACGCCCACCGTTTTCTTTCGTGACGCGCGCGCGCAAGGCTTCCAAACTCGGTTTCGACACAAAGACGACATTCTCCGCGAGCTCGCTCACGCGGCGCTTTTGCGCGTCCCACGCGTCGTTCATGCGCGTGGCAACCCACACGAGTGGTGGTGGGAACAGCGTCGCCGCCTCGAGCGGTGTCGCCGGGATAACTACCACGCACTTCTCACCGACGACGTCGCGAATATCGCGCACGAGCGCCTCGAGGTCGCGTCTAAATTCCGTCGTCGTGCGTCCGACGATGGAATGTTTCGCGTCATTCAATCCGCACATGAGCACCACCGCGTGCGGCGGCGACGACGACGACGACGACGACGACGACGATGACGACACCATACCACCATCCACCTCATCCTCGCCACCGCGCATCATGGCTTCACGCAACGCCGGTAGAAGTTTCGCGCGCAACGCGCGCACATCCGCGCCTTTATACCCGAGCGCTCGCCACTCCACATCCACATCCAACGCCTCGCCCAGCGCGCGCGCTAACCGTCGCGGCAACGTCGGCCCATCGCATCGATCGCTCGTCGCGCACCCTACACCACACACCGTACTATCGCCCGCCACGAACACCACCCGTCGTCGTCCCGCGGCGCCCGACGATGACGTCGTCGACGTCGTCGTCGTCGTCTGTCGACACTCCAACCCAAACCTCGGCCCTTTCGCCTCCGGCGCCGTCACGTACGTCGCCGTCAACACCCCCGCTTGCGCCGCCGTCGTCACCGTCGTCGCCACCGCCGCGTACGCGCACCCGCGACGCACAAAACCACCACCACCACGCATCTCTCGCTCCACAATCACCGTCCCTTCCCACCGCGAATCCAATCCAATCCAATCCAATCCAATGAATGAATGAATGAATGAATGCACGCAATGCACGTCGCACTTTGGTCCACCCGAAAACCAAACTCCCAACGCCGAGCCCCACGCGCGTCCTCACCCCCTCACGCGCGCGCGCGCGCTGTGCCGTCCATCGGTCCATCGGTCCATCGGTCCATCGGCGTGGTTGCACTGGAGTATAGTACCAATCGACGTCGTATTAGTAGTAGTAGAATCGATGTACGCACTTGCGCAGTACGCGCTATTCGTATAGCGTTATATGAGGGACGATATGGAGGGATATGCCGAGTGTCCGACATCGCCGAGTGTCCGACCAACCAACCAACCAACTGTAAATGGCTTAAACCCTTAGGGTTGAGGCGGAACGTCCACATCATGATGTGGGTGTCGGCTCGTCTGCGGGCGTCGTCGTCGGGCGTCGTCACACGCGCGCGTGCGTGCGGGTGCGTGCGGCGAGTGTGTGTGTGTGTGTGTGTCGTCGCGTGCACGACGACGACGACGACGCGCGGCATATAATCATCAATCAATCAATCAACCCATCAATCATGAAGACGCCCACCGCGGGCGCGGCGCCGGTGCGAGGGTACTGGGACGCGAGCGAAGAGGGCGCGCTGCGTCGCGCGGTACAGAAACACGGCATCGGGGCGTGGGAGAAGATGCGGAATGATCCTGAGTTTACTGCGTTGAGGTGCGTGGATGACGACGACGACGATGCGATGCGACGACGACGATGGGACGATGACGACGATGCGGGAATTCAGCCGCCGCATTTGTCAATTGACGATGATGATGAATCGTCGCGCTCGCGTGGCGCGGTGGTGCGCGTGATGAGGAATGGAATGGCGCGTATCATGCGTCGTCGTGTGTGTGTTTGTGTGTGATTCTTTTGTGTGTGCGTCGTGGGGAGTATATATGTGGGTGCGCCCGCGCGCGCGAGGGCGGGGGCGAAGGGGAACGCGCGAAGGTCGAGGCGAATTAGGCGTCGACGCGTCGAGGCGCGCGGAATGATGATGACTGACGGACGTCGAACGCGTCGTAAACGTTTGCTTAAACAAACATCATAGATCACGCACAGGGGTGCAATTGAAAGATAAATGGCGGAATTTAATCAAGTTTCAACATTTGAGACAGGATGAGGCGGCCAAGGTGCCGTATAAGAGCGCGGTGCGCGCCGCGGCGAACGCGACGAGCGGCGGCAAGTCGAGCGGTAAGGGCGGGACGAACGCGGCGGGTGCGAATAAGGGTGGGAAGAAGGCACTGGGAGGGGTCGTGGCGAAGAAAACTGCGGCGAGTGCGGCGGGGAAGAAAACGGCGAGCGCGACGGTGGGGGCAAAGGCGACCAAGGCGGCGACCAAAGGTCAAGTCGGCGGCGCCAAGGGTGGGAAAAAAGCAGCACCCACGGTGAGCCGGGACGCGTTGAGGAAGAAGGCACCGGCGAGCTCGACGGCGACGATGACGGCGGCGGCGATGGCGAAAAAGAAGGGCACGGCACCGTTGAGCGCGAAAGAGCGCCTTAAGGCGTCATACGCGCAGCAAAAGAACGCAGCAATGGGGAGCGACGAAGACGACGTGGATGACGACGATGAAAAAGACGTCGTCGCGCGCGGTCCTCGAGGAAAGTTTTCCAAAACTAAAGCTGCGGGTAAGGCTAAGATCATGAATAAGGCGGATACTGAAGCCACGCGAATTGTTGAGCGGCTGAAAACAAAGCGTCGAGATATGGTGAATGAAGTCGAAGCCGCCGAGCGCGAATTGGCGCGTATGAAAACTGTCGTCGAAGAAGCCGAGGCGGTCTACTCGCAAGCGCGAGCGCGCGTCCATGACGCATTGGTCGGCATGCATCACGACGGTGCGCACGGTGGTGAACATGACGACGACATGAGCGGCGATGACGACGACACGGATTGGGACAAGTATTTGGCGTTTGGCGCGCACGAATCGGATGGTGAAGACGACGACAAGGATGGCGTCGTCGCCGAAGCTGCGAAAGCTGCCGCTGAAGCGCATGAAGCGATTACGAGTGCGAAAAAACCGAAAGCACCACACGCCAGTCATGGCGGGCGAGTGCCCGTGCCGGATATCGATGACGACGACGCCACCGATCACGACGATAGCGACGACGAAGAAATTGATGAAGATTTAGTGCAATCAGACTTGGACGATTTGGATGAGGATGAGCGGAATATGCTTCGAGCGAACGAAGCCTTAGCCGCCGCCGGATTGCCGCCAATGCACGAAATTGAACACATTTTACTCACCGAGCTTAAGAAGCTTGAAGCCGCGAATGCCGCTGTTGTACACGCGCGCTTAGCGCTCGAAGCCGTAGACGCCGAGTTTGCCGAAGCTCTAGCCAACGTGGTGCAGGAAGATGTGCACCATGACTTGGAGGAACATTTCGCCGCTATAGAAGACGATAGCGACGATGAGGAAGACGAAAGCGAAGACGAGGAAGAAGAAGAGGAAGAAGAAGAGGAAGAAGAAGAGGAGGATATTCCCAATCCCGCACCGGCGCCAACGGGCGCGGCGGCGGGGCCGAAAAAGTCCTCAAAGCCGAAGACACCAGCTGCTGCGCCCGCTTCTAGCATAGACATGAGCGCTGGTCCAGGCGGCCGCGTCGTTGAAGATCGTAGATATGGCATTTACGACGCCAGGCGCTATCGCACTGAAGCAGAAAACGATGCGGAGGAGGCAGCTATGGTGAAGGGTGGTGGCGCCGGTGCTAGCGCCGCGAAAACTACTGCGGCAACCAAACGTAAAGCCGGCGTTCAAGCGTCCGCACCCAAGGTGAGCGCCGATGCGGCGGCGAAGAAGAAAAAGACATCCACCAAGAGCGTCGCCGCCGTGGAGCCAATTTCTGAGCACTTTTGGTACGAGCAACCAAACGTGAACGCAGCGAAGAGCGCGGCGGCGGCGCGCAAGAAGCCCACTCAGGCATCGTCGCGCGCGCCTGCCGCTACGCCTGGTGCTATTCCTCAGTGGCGTCGTAAACGTACGGCTACACGCGTCACCATCGGTCGTCCCGTCGCCGGTCCAACGTCATGGGCCGCCATAGGCCAGCACATTATACAAGATGATTAACAGCGCAAGAAAATCCAAAGAACGATGCAAAAACGAAAAGAGAAGGAACGACACGAACGAGGTACCACAAGACTGGTCGTCATCATCGTCCTTTAGCTCCTTTTTGCTTTCATTCTTTAGGTGTACAAAAACGTACAACACGCACCACACACGTACAAAATAAAAACAGTGTACTACTCACCCTAAAATTGGAATTACTAAAGCTATAGCGCATTAACCTACACACATGCATGCGTCATCCATCCATCTACATCATCTCCCTCACAATTGCTTAAACTCCCACGGCTGTCGACACAATGGACACCGCGGCTCGGCCCCTTGCCCGCTCAACCACTTTGTGATGCACTGCAAGTGATAGGCGTGCGCGCACGTCCCCCACACCACCGGGGAATCGTCCCCAGGAAATTTCGCATCGGGCGGACATCCATCATAGGCGATTCTACAGATCCCACACACGTCCCCGGCGTCGCCCGCGCCCCAGGTCCACGCACCGACGCCGTGCCACGTCTTGATGTTTAAACTCAGGCGAGACGAAGCTGAGGGCGCTGTTTGCGTCGTCGCCGTCGATGCGCCCGCCGAAGACGACGCGGCGGTGGCGGCGCCGCGTGGAGATGAACGCGTTTCAACCATAGGAGCACGCGTGGACGCACGAAGCGGCACTCGGGAGGCGACGTGTGGCAACCTCGCGAGCGAGACTGGTGAAGGAGCTCTCGAGGAGTAAGTTGCGCGAGTACATACATTTCAATTTCAAACAAAGCGCGTCGTCGATGTACAAAAGAAATCACAAGGAAGAGAACAATAGGTGATGGTACGGTATTTCTAGGCAGCCTTGGCGAACCCGACGCGGTGGTTGCCGTAGTCAAATTCGGTGTGATATGGGCCGAGGAAGACGTCGCCGAGAATCCACAGCGGACCGGCGGGCGGCGGGATATCCATGCCCATGAAACCGCTGATGCACTGATCTTCGCCACCATCGCTGATGCGTAAGATATATTCGCGCGCGGTGAGCTTGAATGAGACGCCGCCAATCACGAATTCGACATCGGGCATGTGTGGAATGTCTCCGCAATCCACCGCCGCGGTGCCACCCGTGTTTGGCACCAAGTCGCACACGCGTTTGACTTCGTTGATGATGATGTCTTGAGTCATGTTTTGCGCGAGCAGATTTTGTGCATAGTTGACGACGGTTTTACACGCCGTGCATGCGATCGGGCCCTTGAACGAGTCAACACCTGGAGCGTGCAATCCATGTCGGTGGCTGCCAGCGTTGCGCAAAAGTTTGCGCGAGGCGACGACGCGCGAGACGACGTCCGTCTTGTCGCCCGCCGCGTCGCACACACCGATGGATGTGCAAATCTGTTCGCTCGAGTAATCTTCAAGTTCTTGCACAAACTGTTCGGCATATTGATCAATCAACATTCGACACTCTTCGCCGAGCATCGAACGTGCACCGATAAAATTGTTAATCTTTGAAATCGTCTCCACCGGTCCGGCGAGCAACGACGTTCCGGTGTCGGCGATGACTTGACAACCCTTCTCGCCGTCACACGCGCCGATGGACCGACCAGCGACTTTGAAATCATCCATTTTGATTTGCCAGTACGCATCTCGCGTCACTGGAACGTACGTGTGTTCGCCGATAAAGTGCGCGGGGTCGGACCCGCCGAACACGAGCTCGCCTCCGACGACGCTCGGCGCTCCGTCTTCACTCGTCGTGCGGTTCAGCCAAAAACTAAACATTGGTGCGTCGATCAATTTTTGTTCCATCATGTTGTAAAACACCGGCTTGACGTTGTCCACAGAGATTTCATCGAATCCTAAACCCAAGATGCCATCAAACTTGGCGAATAAGAACGCGATGCCCGGCTCCTTGGTCGCTTCGGCGAATCCTTGACCTTTGACGACGATGTCTCCCACCTTGACGTCATCCTTACTCAAGAAACCACTCAGCGACCCGCTACCGTAATGGATTGCAAACGGCGTGCCGTCCTCCTCGTACGTCGACGATTGCGCAGAGTCGAATTTGGCGTGCAAATCACACGGAATTTGTAAAAATCCACACTTGGCGCTCGGCACCCACAAGTTGGAGCTCCCGGTGTCGAACACAACCTGGAAGCTCTGCGGTGGGTTGCCAATCTCAATCGCACCATAGTATTGCGCATCCATATAATTACTGATTGGCATCGAGTGCGACGGGGCGTTAGCCAAACCTGAAGACGACTTGGCGCCGTACATGGATTCTAAACGCGCGCGTTGCGTCGCGTGATTGAGATCCACGTCGCGCACGCGAACCGTCTTTGCATCCATCTTCGCGTTCTTTACCAGCGCCACTCGAGCGAGTTTTGGAGTCGACAACGCGAGCACCGTGTGTGGGGTTGTCAGCGCCAGGGCGGTGAGCGCCTGCGCGGTGCGATGAAACGAAAACGGTGGTTAGAGCACGCATTCACAAAGCCTCGGCATCTGAGCCGTCGGTGAACGTTGTATCCGCGCGACGCACGTGCGAGGGAGCGAATGATGGGACGTACCGCGAGCGCGTGCATTCGTATGGATGATTTACGCATGTTCGATGACTGCGCGCGTGCGTTGGGATGGTGAGCGCGCGCAGGAATGCGGTGGGTTTGGGTGCCTCTCGCGAATTGAACTGTAAGAATCGTTCCAATACATAAAAAAACGTTACATACTCGCTATCTCACGTGTACGTTGGCGTGTAAAGTCTGATGGAGCTGGACTTTTATTATTTGTCAAGCCGTATTTTGTTAATTTTACCAAGAGTCTTGGCGTTGAATTTGCGGTTGGAAGTTGGGATCCGCCGGGTATCCCGCGGGCGGGGCGCCGTACGCTGGTTGCGGGGCGATGGTTTGGTAGGACGTCGGGAGAGGCGCAGCGACAGGCGCGACTTCCTCACCAGCTGCGATGCGCTCGGCAACGCCCGTAGGAGGAGTGTACGACGCGAGAGACACCAATGCAGCTTCGAACTCGCCCGCGCATTCCTTCTTGATGACGCCTTGGAGCGTCTTACCCTTGAATTCCTTTTCGAACTCTTTGCGGAGCGTCGGCATCAAGTCATCCTTGTGCGTGAGCAACGCCATCAAACCCGTCTTGTTCGTGGAGGTAAACCAGCCAGACATCACGGTTCGGATACCCCGAGCGATGGTGCGCGCCTTGGGGGCGATGCACGCCACGAGAGCGTCTTCATAATCACCCGAGCAGTTGGAGCGAATGTCTTGAATCAAATCAGCGCCGTAGTGCTCAGTGTACTTGGTGCGAATTTCAACCTTTTCTTCCTCCGTGCGGTGAACGAGCATGGAAATCAAACCCCAATCATCGTTGGACACCCAGCCCTCGAAGGCTTCCTTCAAGTAGATAGCGATTTGCTCGGTGCGGGGCGTCAACAAGCCCATGAGCGTTTCACGGAAGAGTTTGCTTTCAAACAAACCAGTGGTTTCGTTGCGAATGCGTTCACGCAAGAGCTCGCCAGTTTCAATCTTGTACGCTTCACGGAACTCTTCGATTTGCTTGTGGGACTTGTTCGCCAAGAGGTCAATGATGGCACCTTCATCAGTGCCCATACCTTCAACGGCGTCGCGCATCGCTTGCACGTCGGCGGAGTAGTCCATCTCGGTATCGTCGTTGACGTTCGCCGGGTGACGCTTCGCGAGAGCCTTGACGATGCGCTTAAAATCACCAGAAACGGCCCATTCAGAAGTTACAGCCTTGATGAGATCCTTCTTGAAGAGTCTGGAGTAAGCTTCACGAGCGGCGTCGAGTTGTTCGGGCGTCGCCGTAACCAACAAACGAATCACAGCCTTGCAATCCGTACCCAAACCAGCAATCGCAGAGTTAATAACCTTTGCGTAGGCATCACCGACACGGTCGCAACCAGCTAAGAGCAACACGCGCTTGAACTTACCGCTCGTTTCAGAAAGCACGGCTTGTTCCATCGAACGCTCGTAACGCGAGCTGTACGCCATTTGCAACGCGATAATATCTTCCTCAGATAACGTACACAAAATCGTCACAAGCGTGGCTTCATCGGTACCGAAACCCGCCATCGCGCGTTCAAGCGCTTGAGACTCGAAATCTAATCGATCGCTCAATAAAGCCATCATGAAATCCTTCAAATCCCCGTGCGTCTTGTCCGCGACGTCAGACTTCAAGTCCCCGAAACCGTACTCGCCGTACTTTTGCATGAGCTCATTCTGGATGAAATCCATACGCATGATCCCTCGCGGGTTACAGAATCTCGGTACATTCAACACGATGCGCTTCAAGATTTCCTGCGTATTTTCACACGCAATCGCATTGGCCAATTCCCACAATTGACGACCAAACGCGTCGGCGGGCGCGGGACCGAAATCCGCGCGCATTTCCGGCTCGGGCGCCGATGAACAAACTGTTCATTCACGAAAATCACGCGCACGAACGCGAAACGCACACCGTCAGTACACATCGCATGTTTTGTTTTTCGCGCCTCGCCGCCCACGCACACCGCGATCGCGCCGCGTCACGTAATTTAATTCCAATAATCCGATCGGATTATTCCAACAGCATCGCGCATTCGCACGCAAATTCAAAAGTTCCGAAACGACGACGTGCCCGCACCGCCGTGATCGATCGCGCGCGCGCGCGCGTTGCGCGCATCGATGCATACGTACTCCCCATGTGTGCTGTGTCGCGTTGCGAGTCGACGTCGGTGTGGTTTTCGGTGTGGTTTTGGGTGTTGGCACGATCGGGTCCCGCGTCAGTGAATGCCGACACGAACGCGCAAAGCGCATCGTCATCACTCCTGGGCGTCTCTCGTGCGAGCGACGCTTCGGTGAGACGGGATGCGGGGGAAAAAGACCAAGGTAAAGGTGCCCAAGCCGCTGTTCGCGCCAATCGTGCGGTCGATGAAGCGTGCGCGCGAGGTGACGAGTGCGTTTCACGCGCACACGCGGACGCTGAGTGACGGCGCGGCGTCTGCGCACGCGAAAGCGGCGGCGCTCGAGGCGCTGGACGAGCTCGGTGGTCGGCAAGCGTATCAAGAGGCGAGTGTATTGACGACGACGAGGCATAGGACGTCGAAGTGGACGTTTGCGGTGCTCACGAAGCGAGGGATGCGACCGAAGAAGGGTGAGCGCGCGTTGCGCGCGTTGGAAGTGGGTGCGATAAATACGGATTTAATGAGCGCGAAATGGCTCGACGTGCGCGCGATTGATATAAAGAGTCAACATCCTAAGATTGTGCAGCGAGATTTCTTTGATGAGGTGGTGAAAGAGGGTGCGTACGACGTCGTGCACTCGTCCATGGTGCTCAACTGCGTGCCGACGGCGGCGCAACGCGGTGAAATGCTCGCCCGCACAGCCAAGATGTTACGTGTCGGTGGTGTATTCTTTCTTTATATTCCCGTTCGATGCGTCAAGGCGATGACGCACGAGACGCTAGTGAGGTTTCTACGCGCCGTGGGTTTGCGCGTGGTGGAGCATAAAGCGACGCCAAAAGTCATGTTTTATTGCGCTGAAAAAGTAGACCCGAAAACCGCGGCATCGACGCAGGATAAAGTTGAGAAGTGTAAAGCGCGCGAGGAATTCGTGCTGCGGACATCGGCTCAGACGCTGGCGTCAAAGGATACCGACGCGTTTAGCGTGGCGCTCGAACAAAGGCACATGTGTGGCTTCTGACGCCGCCGTGTTTAGGCATCCACCGCCATCCAATGCGCGATGAGAACAGACCGCGCACTGAATTAGAATTCTAGTCAATCGTTACGTCGCGCGGATTCGCGCGCGCCGGGCGTTGTAACATTATACTTTAGTTTGTATTCGCGCGCGTCCATGAAACGCGAAAGCAACCAACAGAATCCACACACCATGTCGCGCCGAAGACGCGGCGATGTGCGTCCGCCCACCACGGCGCCCGCGCTCGACGACCGCGACGTGCATGCCGCGGATGATATCGAACACGGCGAGGGCGCGGACGACGCGCGCGATGATTCGGACTCGGACGCCCCGAAGGCGACGACACAAAAATACATCGCTCAGCTCGCCGGTTTTCACCACGCGCTGCTCCCGTCGGACATCGAAGCGCGCTTCAGCGCAATCTATGACACGTACCACGCCGGAAATCACAGTGACACAGACAGCGAGGCGAGCGAGGAGGAGAGAAACGCGTGGTGGCCGTTAGAGCCGTTGTCCATGACGCGCGCTGACGCGGCGGAGACGGCGAAAAATATAGACGACGCCGCAGCGTCTGGTGCCATAACCTTTGATGGTGATATTGATGTCTTATTTCGACAAAGCGTGCACTTGAGTGCGAGTTTGACGCGCTGGCGACGACGAGGGACGATTTTAGTTGGACCCACGCCAGAGAAGGATGTGAGATGTCGGCGGTGCTTGGACATTGCCGCTGAACCTCTGGTGACGCAAGAATCGCATATATTATGTAAGCCATGCGCAATAGAGGCCATGGGAGACGTAAAAGTGCGTATATTTGGCATCGATCCACGAGTTTCGATGAAAATTGATGATTTACCGGTGATGTGTTGTCACGCGGCGACGGCGACGCGGCAAGACGATACTTTGTCCTGGCGGATTATTTCCGAGGGTTGTAAGGCTGTGTTTCCGTTGAAACACGCCAGAGCTCACGAAGACGAATGCATGTACTCGCTTGAAAAATGTAGCTTACCGTATGAATGCATGAATCCCGCGGAAAAGTGTACCATGGTTACGGCTCGTAAAGACATGGAGGCGCATCGAGCCGCGTGCGAATTCAAGCCGTCCCCTTGTCCGGACTGTGGCCACATGATTCAGGCGCGTAAAATGCGTTCGCATGGTCTAGTGTGTGGTGCTATGCCAGTGTTCTGTCCATACAGGCTATGTAAGTGGCGTGGCAAACGCGAAGCCGTCGACGCGCACGTCGCCACAGAGTGCTTGGCGCATCCGGTGATGTGCCGCTTGGAAGATTCCGCCACCGGGGAATACTGCCGTGCAACCACGACGCGCGAGCGCATCATGCACCATCGCGCGTCGTGCCAATATCAAAAGTGTCCGTGCAAGTTTTGTGGTGCGAAAATCAGCTTACGTCGCATGGGGGATCACGCAAAGCGATGCAACGCGCGCGAGTTTCATTGCCCGCTTTGTCGTCGACGCATGCCGTCAGAACAACGCGAAACGCACGAGCGCACGGGTTGCCCGATGCTTGCACAGGCGTGCGAACACGCGAGATTCGGATGCACCTGCGCAGTGGCTCAGGGGTTTTACAACAAGCACGCGATGGAGAATTTTGAGCAACACGTCGAGCAAGTGGCGTTTGGCCCGACGGGCGTGCTCGACTTTATCAATCGCCCGCGAGACGACGACGGGTTCGATATCGATGCATTCGAAGCGCGTGTATCGAGTGTTCGAGAGAAGATGCGCAAAACATTCGAATCTGTAGACTCGACGAGCGCGAGTGCGGTACGACGCGTACGCGAGCGTGCTGAAAAGGCGGAGTCGAGCGCGAGCCAACATCATCCGCGAAACATCGAAGCGGCAACAAACGCATTTAAACGACGCGCCGCACACGATCGAGCGCAAGCCGAATTCGCATTGAAAGAGAAGATTTCGCTTGAAAACGACGTGGAGTATCATCGTGAAATCGTAGACGCAAACTTGGCGGGTACATTTATCGCTGAGGCGGCGACTATGACTCGCGAACGTCTCGAAACGGCGATGAACGACGTCTCGGAGACGTCGACGTCATTCGCCGTCATGCGCGCACGTGCCGAAAGTCTTCTCAACGACGCGCTGCATGGAGAAGATATTGATGCGGCATCCGAAGTCACAAAGCGTCACTTGGAAGATCTCATGCGTCAAGGTGAACGACAATTACGAGAAGACGAACGCCTTCGTGAATCCCGCATCGACGAACTCGCGCAGACGCTCAATCAATCAAAGACGTCCATCGAAGACAACATAGCGCATCAAAACAAAACGGCGGAAATTTTAGATGTAAAATTACGCGCACTTTGCGCGGGTGAGCGATTAGATTCCTCACACGTGCTCGCGCTCGCGAAGAAGCGATAGAGACAATAGCCGTAGTAGACACATGTAGCGAAGAAAAGACGAGTCGTAGCCAACGCACCCCGCAGTGCGACGCACGCGAACCCGCCCGACATGCCGCCCGACGCCAACCTCGCGTCGATGGCGAAAATAGCCACGCATGCAGACGTGTACCCGCCCGCGGAGGACTCATTTCTGCTCGTCGATGCGCTCGCAGATGTGTGGCGCTCGACGCTCGAGGCGGCGCGTCCAGCGCTCGTCGTTGAACTCGGTACCGGCTCGGGGTACATTGCGTGCTCGAACGCTCTGCTCGCGCGCGCATACGGGTGCGCAGGGCATACGTTTACGCGCGCGTCGGATGTGAATCCGAACGCCGTGGCTACGGCGCGAGCGACGTTTGAGGCGCACGACGTCCCGACGGCCGCGTACGACGTCTCGCGAGGCGACTTACTCGACCCCCACGCCGACGCTATCGCCGCCAACGGTGGAATAGATGTTCTACTATTTAATCCTCCGTACGTCGTCACGCCAAGCGAGGAAGTAGGCGTGGGAGGCATCACAGCGTCGTGGGCGGGCGGCGTTGACGGTCGAGAAGTGCTCGACCGGCTGCTCCCGCGTGTCGCCAACGTCTTAACGCCTGGTGGGATGTTTCTGTGTATTTTGCTCGAACAAAACAAACCACAAGAAGTGATGGATTACTTACGCGCGTATGGACTCGCGTGTGCGCTCGTGAGCACCATAGGCGCTGATGAAGAGGTGCTCTACGTCATGAAGTGCGAAAAAGCGCTCTCGTAGAGTTGTAGAATCGCGCGTTCGCGCATTTCGCGTTCGCACCGAAACGCAATAGCTCGAAGCACACAATAGCCCCCACAAAACACATTGTACCGTATCACGTAGTAGCAGCATTGTAGCAGTACTAGAATTATATTATTACACGCGGCGCCCGCGACAAAAAATGGCTCTCTGAAACATCAACTTCTCAATTGCGCATGCTCCCATACCCTTGCCCCGTGGACTCCATGATCGCCTCCAGCGCCATCGCCTTTGTCGTCGCATCGACAATCTTAATCCCCTTCACCACGCTGTTCTTTTTCAACTTCAACCCACCGGTTTTCACACCCTTGACCACTTTGTGCTTATTCTTCCCTTCGCGCTTCTTCCCCACCCCGCCACTCGCACGCAGCGACGCCGCCACACGCACATTCTTCGCCTTGACGCGAAGTAATCCCTTCGCACCGCTCGCACCGCGCGCTCCGCCGTCATCATCCCCACCATCTACCGCCATGTGCGCGCCGCCGCCATCCTCGGCGTGCTTGGCCATCGCCTTGATGCGCTTCTCCTCCTTCTTCTGCATCAATTCCCGCTCGATGCGTTGCGCCTCGACGATGCGCGCGTGGCGCGTCTTTTTGTTATTCTTACTCGCCATCGAATCTTGTCAAGAACGCCCCCGTGTGCCGTCACCGCGGCGATGAATGACGCGCGAATGCGTGAAGCACGTGCCAAAATTGATACATTGGTGGCGTTTCATATCGCCGAAGATTCAAACCGCGACCGCGGAGCTGTCGCAGTGCATGCATAGTCGCGCACGCGCTATATAGATGACGGCGATGGCGTCGGCGGAGGACGAAGAGGATGCGCGCATCCAGTGGGCGAATTCCATGCGATTAGCCGTTACGCGACCGGACGCGTTGAACGCGGACGGGAGCATCAATCAAATGTTTTTCAAGCCGAAAAAAGTGGTGTTTGAGAGCGCGTCGAAACGTTGGACGGATGTCGAGCGCGAGGCGTTGTACGCCGGTCTCGAGGCGCACGGTGTGGGCGAGTGGTCGACGATGAAGGGTGCTGATAAGGTTTTAGCGGATTGGGACACGTTGACGTTGCGGGTGAAGGCGTCGAGGATGATGGGGACGCAGTCGCTCGCGCGGTATCCAAAGGGGTGGAAAGCGAACAAAGCGACGGTGGATGGGGAGTACGCCAAGCATAAGCGCGTGGGTGAGGCTACAGGGTGTTGGAAGAGTGGGACGTTGGTTGAGAATGATCATGGGAGCGCAGGGAAGTATATGGCGGAGCATGGGTTGGCGGAGATCCCACCTTCGTTGTAATTTCAAACAAATTCTACTCTTCTCTACTTTTCTCTAGGCGGTGTCTAAGCAATCTAATAACGCATCAGCGAGAAATGATTTATTCTTTTGTTTTTTCGCCTTTGCAGTCTTTGTCGATTGCGACTGCGTGTGTTGCTGCTGCTGTGACGGTTCCGACGCGGCGTCGCCGCCGCCGCGCTTGCGTCTCGCCGCTTGCGAAGGCGCTTGCGACTGCGGCTGCGTCGCGCGCGCGAATTTCTTACGCATCGATACGCGCTCACCTCTTTGTGTGGGCACATTTTCGTCATCTGTGGCGTACTGTTCGCCGTCGTCGTCGTCGTCACCGTCGTCGTCGTCGCCGTCCAAAGCCGCCGCGCTCGTCGTCTCGAGCGCCTCTCGTCCGCCTCCTCGCTCCAACCGACTCCTCAACGTTTCTAATTCCACATCCGCCGCCTCCAACTTATCCCTCGCGCGCTGCATTTCACTCTTTTTCGTATTCAACAACGCCACGAACCGCCTCGCGCACTCTTCATGCGCTGAAGCCTTCGCCTCGGTCGCGTCGTTCGCCCGTCGCGTCGCCGCGCGGCTCGCTTCGACCAACCGCGCGCCATCCTCTTCCAACGTCATCACCATCTCTCGCGCGCGCTCGTACCCGCGTGCTATGGCTATCATATCATCATCGTCGTTATCGCTCGCACGCACGGTTAAAACACCCACGCGCGTGCGCTCGAACGCATCGATTCCATCCTCCGTCGGCGTCGACGGAATTTCATCCTCAACCGCCTCGCCTCTAAACTTGACATTATAATCCTCCTCACGAAACGACCACACGAGCTCTTTCGCGTCATCATCACCATCGACGTCATCGAGCGTGAAAGTAAATGTCTCGCGAACGCGCTGTTGGCGCGGATCCGCGAGCGCGCACGCGGCAATGTCGAGGTAATGGTCGTAGGGCGCTTCGGCATCGGTGATGCGAATTACGCCTGAAAAACGGCGGTTTGCGTCGCGCACGGTGACGGTGAGCGCGCGTGTGTGCGCGTGAGCGGTACATGTGATGCATATGGTATCGTGTGTGGACGTCGTACGCGTGACGAGGGTGGTGTGCGATGGGTCATCGTCGTCGGAAGGCATGGTGTGAGGCTTCGGTTGGTTGGCTATGCGTTGCAAAGTTTTTATAACAATGGTGAGTCTATGTGTGTGTGTGTGTGCGCGCGCGCGCGAGGGGGATAGAGTGTTCTGAGATGTGGTTTTACGGTGACGCGCGACGCAAATGAACGTTGCATGTGCTGATTCCGTTTTCGCCCCGTCTCGCGTCCGTCTGTTGTCTTATGCGACAAAGATGATAAAGAACGAAAAGAACGCCATCAAGATGCCAAACAACTTGAGAATCAACCATCGGTTGGATGAAACGGTGTTGAGATACTTCAATAGTTGCGTTTGAGCGTTATCAACGTTGGCCAACGTGTCGTCGACGTTTTCGTCGATGCGAATCGCGAGCTCGCCTTGTTCGCTCACCATCGTGGCGAGCTGTTGGAAAATACCCCCGAGCTCGGTGATTGTGCGTTCAACGTTCTGTAACGCCTCCTGACGCGAGTCGGCGTAGGATGTGTTCTGGTTGATCATCTGCAATTGTCCTTGGGTTTGCATCTGAGGTGGACCGATCGCGCCCGGCGCGTTTGGACGCGGAATGAAATCGCGCGCTCCACTCGCGCCGCCGCCTTGTAAATTGCCAAATCCCATCGTCGGTGTCTGACGCAGTGCGCGCGCGAACGCGTCGTCACCTAAATAATCCAACGACGCATTCGCCGCAGGTGTGGGGTTTATCGCCCCAAACTTTGCGCGGCGCTCGTCCCCAGCTTTTATATTCGCCTGCCTCGCCGTTAGCACCTCCTTAAACGATTTCGTCGCCGTCGCCAGCCGGTTCTTCAACGTATCCACCACCGTACCACTATGATCACTCGCAGATTTATTCCCCGACCCTTGCGCGCGCTGTCTCGCCGCCGTATTCTGTAGCTCGGCGATTGACTCATTCAGCGCCTGGATATCCAACTTTATCACCGCGCTCGTCTCCGCGATTTCCCTCCCGCGGTCGTCAAACAAACTCGACGCCTTGGCCAAAGACGCGAGCTTTTCTAATTTCAAACTCGTGCGATGAATCCCGTGTCCTATCGCGCTCGCCATCTGTGCGTACGAACACAAAACATCCGTCAGTCAGAAAAAGATCGTTCAGAATCAAATCAAAATCAACGATACACCCCGCGCGCGCGCACGCACCTTTGCGAAATCACTCGCATTACCGCTCGATGACGTCGACGGCACCGCACCACTCGCCGCGGACGCCGACGCACCACCGACGCCGACGCCATCGCCCGCCGCGCTCACGCTCGCGCTCGCGGCGATGGTTTTCTTAATCCTCTCCGCCACGCGTTCAAACTCACTCGTCCTATCGCGCACGGGCGCTCGTGCGAGCATCATCACGCGCGCCGTGACGTCGAGCGATGTTTTCTTGACCGCGTGCGCGCGTGGCGCTCGACGACGACGATGGGCGTGCGCGATAATCACGACGGCACAACACCGCGCGCGCATCTTCATCATCAACGTCAATTGAAATCAATCATGTCCGCCGTGCGATTGAGCGACAGCGAGCGGGCGTACATCGCCGACGGCGTGGCGCAGGGCATTCGTAACGACGGACGCGGCGCGGCTGAGCACAGGCCACTGCGCGTCGCGCTCGGGTGCGTACCGCAGGCGTGTGGGAGCGCGGAATGCATCATTCAGGGCGCCGGCGCCACGCGTTCGACGCGCGCGGTGTGCGCGATACGCGCGGATATCGCGCAGCCGAGCGCGTTGAGACCGGGGTGTGGAATGGTGAGCGTGCGCGTCGATGCGAGCGGGGTGGTGAGCGGGCGAGATTGGGTCGGCGGCGGCAAGGATGGGGAAAACCTCGGCGCGACGTACGCCAAGGTGTTAGAACGCGTTATTTTAGGTGTCGACGGTGATGGACCCGCGGTCGCTGGGGCGTCGGGTAATGGGATGATGTCGTCGGTGTCGTCATCGGTGACGTCGACGGCGGCGATTGATTTAGAGAGCTTGTGTATACAACCTGGAAAGGCGTGTTGGTTGTTAGCCGTCGACGTCGTCGCCGCGAGCGACCGAGGGTCGATGATTGATGCGATGTCGATCGCAGTGCGTGCGGCTTTGGCAGACGCAAAGATACCTAAAGTTACCATTGGTGCAGTGGGTGACGACGCTGGGGACGAAGTGGGTGAGCTTGAGGTGGATGATGATCCGGACGCGTGCTCGAGAATCGACGTCAGTCGCTTGGGCGTGGTGGTGACGACTTCAAAAATTGGACGTCACGGCGTGATTGATGCCACCGAGGACGAAGAGGCGTGTGCGGAGAGCACGATGTCTGTCGCCGTCGATCGCGAAGGGCTGATTTGCGGCGAATTCAGCTCGGGTGTGGAAGGTTTGGATCGAGGTACGGCGACGGCGATGCGGACGCTGGCGCGTAAAGTCGGCGTTGAGTTGATTGAAAAGATGGATGCGTACCTGGCGACGGCGATGGCGAATACACAACGTCGTGTCAATGGCGACGAAGACGAAGATGAAGACGATGAAGACGACGAAGACGCGCGCGTGATGGTGGTGCCGCTTCCCGAGCTTGACGAATAGATGCTAGTAGAAACGTGTAGTAAACCTTTGTTTGACAAATCAAATTGTGGTGTGTGTGTTACTTGTTACAACAAATCAATAGTGCGCTACCCGAGTTTTTCTATGTCGCCGCTTTCAATCGCCTCGGAGTACAAATCAATCGCTCGCACAAACTCTTCATCGTGTTCGTCGTGCGGCGCGATGTCCTCTGTCGCTCTAAAGACTTTCTGCGGCGAGTACCCAAACATGTTACGCACGTGCGAAGTGTACAAGCACGCGTATCTCTCGAGCTGCGACGCAAAACGCGAGCTTTGGCTCCCAGCTTTCATCATCTGTCCCCAAACGTAGTGGAATTTTCCATGGTACTCGCGCATGCCTTCGCGATGCGCGGTGCGCGCGGTGCGGGACATGTCTCGCGCTCTCGACAATTCATCCATGTGCTTCTCCTTATCGCCGTCACTCGCGCCCTCTGAGGAGGAATTTTGCACGAGCCATGCGTGTCGGGCGACTTGATCATCCAGAGCGTCTCTTAATGTCCGCAACCGCCGAAGGACTGGCGGCTTTTCTTTATTGGCCTCTAGAATTTCAATCTCGTGCGCGAGTTCGGGAACGATGAGCATCGTGCGCCATCCGATGGTTTTCTTCGAGCGCACGATGTCACCATAGATGTGGTCTCCGACGTAAAGTAATTTTGATCCATAGTCGATGTCTAACATCGCATGCAAGTGCAGATAAGATCCACCTTGGTAGACTTTTGCGGCGCCGACCCCCGTAGCGCGCAGCCCGCTCGCGAGAGCTTGTTGGTGCGTCTGGTCTTCAACAGCACCAATGGGCGTGAGTGGTGCGCCGTTATCAGTGTTCCGCAATAAATGGGTTTTTGTATCAACTTCATAAATAGTTGCCGACTCATTTGCAAAGTACGTCGGCTTTGCGGCGCCGGTGACGACGACGTCAAACAACTCCAACCACTCAAGCGTCTTCTCCTTGCCAACCTTGTTCGAGCACAAAAAGTTCATCACTACATTGGTGTAATCCCACAGAGAGTTCGTCAACAAAAATACCTTTTTACCACTCGCGCGCAGCGCTTTTAATAACGGCACAATTTCTTCACCACTGTCCATGTATTTCGCCGGGTTCGCCGCGACGGCGTGCTTGAGCGAACCGTCTCGATGACACAAATCCACCGCCGCGCGAATCTCGTCGTACATCTTCATGTACTCTTTCTCCTTGAAAAATTTGTACTTGCCAGAATCTTTCGCTTCGACGAGCTGGGAGAACAAATACGCCTCACCCATAGAAAACAATGTGTCCAAGGCGCTAAAGTCTGCGCCGTCGTAGCTCGGTCGCTTGCTCACGTCGCAATACGTCCTCAATCTATCATCCGTATTCAGCGCCTCGAATCCATGGTAGGCGACTTTCACATAACTATGACGGTCCATCTTCAATATGTTCCCTCGCTTCTTGTCCACGACCAATCCGCGCACCATGTAATTTGGGTCAAACTTTAACGACTCGAGCAACTGTTTCGGATACCCGTACGCGCTCACCAACTTTTTCACCGTTTCATCGTACGACATTTGCTCAAACGTCGCTGGATTGTACATGGCGAGCGTGTAGTCCATATCAAACCCAATCGACGATATCTTACTCATATTCAACGATCGATTGCAAAAGATTTTCGCCGCGTGCGCCTCCCGTCGCGTCGCTTCGGTGACGGTTGACCAATGTTTCAACTCACTCGTCGCCGCCGCATTCAAATTCGACACGTGCGTGCGCGCCTCAGCATTTGACATCACTCGCGTTCGCGTTTGCGAGCCCTGGGCGCCGGCTTTACCACCCACGCGCGCAATTTTGGCGGACGTTTTCCCCCGCGCGCCGTCGCGTCGCGCGCCCTCGCCGTCATTCGCCCCTCCCAACGCCGCCTGTGACGTCGACACCCCGCGCGCGCGCCTCGCCAGCGCCAGCGACGACGACGTATGCTCCCCAATCACCCCTCGAGCGCGTCGAAAGACGCTCAACATCCCACACGTCGTCGTCGTCGTCATCATTCGAGCCTCGTCCAACGACTGCGCACGCTTCGAATACCACCTTTCCCAACGCCGCCACCTCGTCCGCGCGCGTCTCGCGTCCGTTCGCGTCGCGTCGCGCGCGCGCGAGCCTCCTTTGTCACTCGCGCTCTGTTCGCTCGGCGCGCGGTGCGCGATCGACGCCGAGTTCAAATGCGCTCGCGAGCGGCGAAATGCGGCAAAGAGTTAACCTCGGTTGGCATTCGTCGACGCCACCGTCGTCGACGACACGCACGCGCACGCACCGCACGAACGAACGACGACGATGATGATGATGACGCGCGCGCGCGCATCGCCCGTGGCGATGCCGCCGCGCGCGAGCGCGAGCGCGAGCGCGCGAGTGCGTGTGCCACGTCACCACCTGGTGCGCGCGCGCGCCGCGCCTCCGTGCGCGCGCGAGGCGATGCGCGCGACGCCGGCGATGTGCGCGACGGTGGCGTCGAGTTTTTCGTCGCCCGCGGCGATGCCGACGCGCGCATCGCGCGCGCGACGGGCGTCGGTGCGCGCGAGAACGATGGGGGCGTTATCCGCGCCTGAGTCGACATCGAATTACTTTCAGGCGAACGATACCGAGTTCGACGGCGCGATTCCCCCGCCTCCGCGCACGAGTAATTTGATGGATGTATTGCCGTATTTATTCGCGGTGTCGCTGGCGAGACGAGGCACGTCGTGGAGGTTGGCGTTGGCGATTATGTTTCTCGTGGTGCAAAAGAGCTTTGGTTTGGCGGTGCCGATATTGTTCAAGCTCGCGGTGGATCATTGCACGGCGGCGGCGGCGTTGCCTGGTGGGTTAGCGGCGAGTGAGGCGGCGAAAGCAGCGGCGATGGCGCTCGTGGCGAGCGGCGTGCTCAAGGCGATAAGCGGCGTGGCGACTGAGTTGCGCACGGTTTCGTTTACGCCGGTGGCGCAGGCGAGCGGCCGGCGCGTCGCGCTAGAGGTTTTTAATCACGTGTTGGGGTTAGATTTGAGTTTTCATCTGGAAAGGCGCACAGGGTCTTTGCAACGCATCATTGATCGGGGTACGCGTTCGGTGAGCATGGTCTTTCGCGCCGTGGTGTTTACATTTTTGCCAACGGCGATGGAGCTTACGTTGGTGTGCGGATTGTTATGGCACGCGTTTTCATGGCATTTTGTCGCCATCGTGCTGACGACGTTTACCGCGTACGTGTGGTGGACGATACATATGACTGGTGTGAGTGCGGAAAAGCGCAAGTTGGCCAACCACATGGATGGACTATCCACCGGCAAGGCGGTGGACGCGTTGTTGAATTACGAAACCGTGACATTCTTCGGGAACATTGAACTCGAGAGCGCGCAGTACGATAAATTACTTCGCGGTTATCACGAAGCCGCGCTCGGGAGTGAGCGAGCATCGAGTTTGTTAAACGCAGGTCAAGCGGTGATTTTATCCACCGGGATGACGATTATTCTTTCGTGCGCGGCGCTCGGGATGTGGAAGGTTGAGCCCACGGTTGGCGCGAGTTTGGCCTCGCGCGTGGGTGACTTGGTCATGGCAAATGGATTATTGCTTCAGCTTTGGGCGCCGTTACAATTTTTAGGATTCTTTTACCGCGAGCTGCGTCAGTCGTTGGTGGACATGGAGGCGATGTTTGAAATTATGGCCACCGAGTCAAACATTCCCGACGGCGACGTCGAACTCCCAGCGCGGGAGGGCGGCGCCGAACTCGAGCTCGACAACGTGTCGTTTCGCTACGGCGACGGCCGTGATGTTCTCAAAGGGGTCTCGTTGAGCATTAAGCCCGGAGAGTCTATAGGTATCGTCGGTCCGAGTGGCAGCGGTAAATCAACGCTCTTGCGGCTCATCATGCGCGTGTACGACGTCACAGGTGGTAAGATCACTCTCGACGGGTTCGATGTGCGCAAATTGAAGGTGGCGTCCTTGCGTGATGCCGTAGCTGTGGTGCCACAAGACACCGTGTTGTTCAACGACACGCTCGATCATAACATTCGTTACGGCAAGCCTTCGGCAAGCGAAGATGAAGTCACCATCGCGGCGAAACGCGCGCGCCTGGATAAGACCATCGCGAACATGCCCGCGGGTCGCCAAACCATGGTTGGCGAACGCGGCGTGAAACTTAGTGGTGGAGAAAAGCAGCGTGTGGCGATTGCTCGTGCGTTTTTGCGTGAACCGCGCATGCTCGTCGCCGATGAAGCGACATCCGCGTTGGACACTGCCACCGAACAAGGAATTTTAGAAAGCTTAGAAGAAGTCGCCCTTGGACGAACTGCGGTGTTCGTCGCACACAGATTATCCACTGTACGATCATGCGACCGCATCATCGTCATGGAACAAGGACGAATCGTCGAAGAGGGTACGCACGTCGAATTAATCGAAGGCCGCGGCCGCGGTACAAAGATTGGCATGTACGCCAACATGTGGAAGGCTCAGGCGCAAGAGGAGGAGGAGAAAAAACACAAACCTGACGTCGGCGTCGCGTCGCTCGGTTAGTTGTTTCTCTCGATATTATCATCAGCTCATCTCATCACACACACACGCTTTGCATTGTTATTACCACCGTATTATTTATTTGCTTCAACGGCAGTACTACGTCGTCGCGTGACGCGCGCGCCAGTATCCCGCACCGTACTCTGCAAATAATTCATCACCTACGTCTACATCTTTCAACACGTGTAACGTCGCTCTGCGTCGCGCGACATCCTTTTCAAATTTACAATTGCGCTCAAACGACGTCCCGACGACGTCGTTGACAAAGCGCGCTAAATACCCCAAGTGCCTCTTCGCACAAACGTGTACGTTGAAATGTAACGCCATCACGTACTCTTTATCTTCATGCGCCATTCGCAGCGTTTCCGCGAGCGAAAGCACGTCCCCACCGTACGTCGCGCCCGTCACGACGTCGCCCGCGCGTAACCGACGCTTGGCAAACAATCCGTACCCGGCGCCCGAAATCGTCGACACATCTACGTACACATCCACCCCGTCATCAGACATCGTCAACGTTTTCATCTCATCCATAGATATCCCCGCATCGACGTCTATATCCACCGGAGGACGCGTGCGATTGAACGACATCCGCGCGCGTCGCTCGCGCGCGCTCACTCGCGCGCAAACTTTGACTCAAACGCGCTCAAACACGTCGCAAACGCCTGCAACGGCGACAATGGATGGGCGAAGTCTAACGTGAATAAATCATCATCCACGCGTCCAAACTGTACGACGATCTCGTCGTCGTCCTCGTCGTCTTCGTCGTGGGTGGAAGTGGCGTCCGCCGACGCCTCGGTCCCGCGTCGGCTCGAGCTCGCCCGCGTCGGGCGCCGCACTAATTGAAAGTTTTTCACGCTCGGTCGCGTGACTCTGCCGTTAAAATTCAACACATACGCCGAACACGCGGCATTCCACGTCGGCTTGGCGGTTTCGAGCGCATCCGTGGGCGCGTCTCTCGCGTCACCTTCGGCGGAGAAGAGCGCGGCTGACATGCTTCGCGGCCCGCGCGCGCCGAGCACGTTGACGGCGTAGCGAATGTCCGCGAGCACTCGACGCGGCGGCCCGAGTTCGCGGTCGTCATCGGCATCAGTGATGTGACCGCCAATCACGACATCGCTACCGAATGCATTCATCGCGTGCCTCGCCGTGCCCCACGCGCGCGGACGCGATCCGGAGTCTAACAGCTCGAACCGCGTGCCGATGAAATTGGCTTTTAATTTGCCGACGTAGCTCGCGCTGAATTCGCTCACCGAACGCTCGGCGCCATCGTCGCCGATGACGTAGTGCGTACACTTGGCTTTTTTACGCTTACGTGCGACTAATATCGGCACCGCATCGGCGAGCGTCACCGTGGTGGTGTCGCGACCGTCTAAATATAACACGTACGTGGGAAACGCCCCGAGCGGTCCGCGCCGGCGCAAGACGTGGCATCGCGCGTGCGCTCCATCATCCGCGAGCGGTTCGAGCACGAATCTCCGCCGTGCGCGCGCATCAGCCCAGGGTGGTAACGGTGCGGGCGTGAGCATGGGCGAACGCCGCCGCGGACGTCGATTCGCGCCGTCGTACGGAGGCGCAGAAGGCGACGCCTCGACATCCGCCTCGACGTCGTCGCCCGCGTCGGGACCAGGATACACGGGCGCGCTATCCCGACGACGCGCGAGCGCCACCACGCTCGTCGACCGACGCACCGCAACGGGCGGTGTGCCGCTCCATTCGCCACCGCGATCATCCTCCGCAGTGCCGTCGCCATCCTCACCGACGCCTCGCGCGCCTCGCGCCAATGGTTTCATGTACGCGGGCTCGCGCGTCTTCATCCACCACACACACCGTCCTCGTCCTCCGTGTCCTCGCGCGCGCGCACTGATGCGACGCGCGGGCAAACCACCGCGTGGATTCTATGGTTGTCCTCGTGCGATCGCACCCCTCGTCGTCGGCGGCCGCGTCGTCCGCGTCGTCCGCGTCGTCGCCATGTGAAGCAAGTAAAAATAGCACCCGCGACTCGAACAGTCACCACACCGTCAGCAAAAAGTATACATCTGGACGTGAAAACTGGTGATTCCTTGCATCGTTCGCGATGCAGTTGACCAAGACGCGTGTTTTGGTTGCGTCGCAAAACGTATGGGTAGAATGATGGACGAGGTAACACCGCTCGAGGTGTCGGTGCGTTTGACTTTTGGGCACCACCACACAAAAAAAAAGACACCCAACATGTGGACTAACATGCGTGACGTATCCCCGACGCGCGCATGCGATCGATGCCCCACGGACACGCACAAGAAAAGAAAAAAATGTAATTCGGAGCGATGTCACGCACGGATGCGAGCCTTGATCGCGGTTCCATGGCGAACGTGTATGTATTTAGGTTGTCAAGTTTTGTGTGTCCCTAAATGGATGGATGCGCCGCCGGCGTCATACATCGACGCCACGCGTCACGCCACCACGACGATGACATCCAAGCCAAACGATGAATTAAAACGACACGCGGCGTATTTGATCGCCTGGTGCGGCGCGATTCGCGCGTCGACGTACGTGCTGCACGCCATCTTTGGTGAAGCGTCGGCGTAAATCGATCGCCATCCATTGATTGGATCGAATGCGTGGGTGCTCGATGGCGACGTTATGTGGACGGATGCGAACGACGCATGGGGCGTGTGGGGTGGAAACGCGCGCGCGCACGCATGGTGGTGATTGTCGCACCGCGGTGGTGCTCGTGGGTGAATATGAGTTGCGCAAAGGTGGGGATGACGACGACGACGACGACGACGTCGGCGGTCGCGGGGCGACGCGCGTGGGCGGGACGAGCGTCTTTGGTGTTCGATTCGTACGCACACACGACGACGACGA
>Ga0181562_10000166_pt1 | contig 49903 bp, 32 predicted proteins | sample 011ome_26_FD_139344 | JGI IMG/M metagenome (GOLD analysis project Ga0181562, IMG submission 139344) | Coastal salt marsh microbial communities from the Groves Creek Marsh, Skidaway Island, Georgia - 011511BT metaG (megahit assembly) | ecosystem: Environmental > Aquatic > Marine > Intertidal...
TACTCAGGACTTCGTAGCGCGAACCAAGAGAGTTTTTAAGTATTTTTTTCCCATTCCATGTGGCCCATTCCCTGAACAGGGTTGACGCTTTACCACTAACCACGTTTCCAGAAAAATCAGCGGCGGAATCCTGCCTTAGCGTAAAGCGCCCCAGTACCGGACTTTCACCAACCCGGCGAATTCGGCATTCCGGTTCAGAGGTAAACAGGATTTCAAGTCCTGCCTCTTGCGCAGCACGAGCCACCCTGGGCGAGTAGTAGCCACCTGGAACTGATCCGACAGTCACAGTTTCGCCGGTAATATCTTCAAGCACTTGCTTGCTTTTCTGCCATTCATTTACCATCGTTTCCCACGAACAATGGTTGAACCATTGTGGATGCGTCACCGTGTGGGTTCCGATGAGGTGCCCCCTGTAGTGAAGATCCTGTATATGGTGTTTTTCCAGAAAACCCCGACGGCCGATCCAGTCCGTGGTAATCAGGCAGTGGCCACGCCAACCATTGTCTTCAAGATGGTCTGCAAATACCGAGTGGTAGGAGATTCCCCCATCATCGACACTTATAGTGAACGGAGTCGCACCAGCACGGGCTTTAACAGCTAATTCAGTCACCAGTACAGGAGGTTCCGTGCGTGCAGTTTTTATCGCGAGAAATTGCGCGAGCAGATTTTCTTCAGACAATTTATAGCGGTCTGCAGAAGCACCAGGGAATCCACTTTCATTAGGTGATTTTTTGTAGATGTCATGAAACAACAGGTTGATCAGGGATGTCATGCCAGTACTCCGCGGGCAGAAAGTTTCCAGTACAGATACGCTGTCAGCCATGGCTGGCCCCATGCCCGGGAAAAATGGCAAGGTCTTTTCACGGGTGTGGCACTTGCGTTGTATATGTCATAAAGCACATTGGTAATGCGCTGCAGATTTTCCAGAACCACCCGATACTGGATAACAATATGCGACTCATGGGTTTCATCGAATGAGTAGGATGAATGCAGGTATACAGTTCCCGTATCTATTCCCGCATCTACTTTTAACAGGGTCATCCCTACATGCTTAAGATCACGCTTTACCAGTGCCCAGAAACAGCCGTGTGCGTTACGATATTCGGGACAGATACCAGGATGCATGACAAAGGTTCCCGTCCTGGCTATATCAAAAATTGCCGGTTTTAGAATAAATTTACACCTGGCAATAGTCAGGTCCGGTTGAAGACGCTCCAGGAAGTACCTGACCCGGTCATCATTCGGATTAAAAACAGTAATCGTTTCTATCGCGTCAGTATTTGCTGGATATTTTTTCAGGAGGGATTGCAGTGTCTTTTCTGCCCATGCCTGATCTGACCGCGAATAGCGAAGGCGATAAAAAAGGCGAAACAGCAGCACATCAATTAGTCTCAATAATCCCACCCGTTTGTACTCACGACGGATTTTTTTAAAAGTGGAACCAGGTTTATCGCGCAGCAATACAATGCCACTCAGGCAAAAACTGCAGGCCAACCAGGCTGCAAGGCCTTTGCAGTCTATGCCATCATTTTCATGACAAATCAGCACAACCCGGGGGCAGGAGCCTGGCGTTTTCATAAAACCAGTGCGTCCCTGCATCTGGCTTCAAACTCATCTGCCACGGTAGACCAGGAATATTTTTCTTCCATCAGTTGCTGCCCGGCACTGCCGAGCATCCTGCGACGCTTGCTGTCCCTGAGCAGCATAATGACTGTTTCTGCAAAAGAATCTGCATCATCAGCCCTGACAATATGCTTACCTTCTTTGAGGGGTAAGCCCTCAGCACCAATAGTGGTAGAAACTACTGCCTTACCCATTGCCAGCGCCTCAAATATTTTCAGTCTCGTACCTCCCCCTATCCGTAGCGGGACTATATAAAGTGCTGCCTGGTCTACATAAGGCCGAATGTCATCCACAGTGCCGGTTACCTGCACATCGGCTTTACTGGCCGCGTCATATAATTTACGGCTGGGATTACGGCCCACGATGGTTAATGTGACCTGAGCAATACTTTTTCGAATAACAGGCAGGATGGCCTCAATGAAATACAGCATGGCATCTTCATTTGGATGCCAGTCCATTGAACCGGTAAAAACCAGCTCGAACGGTTTACTTTTAAATATCTCGGCAGCAGACCTGAAATAATCGACATCTACTCCGGTTGGGATGGCGCTGACGGCACAATCAGGGGCGGCCGCACTTAACTGATTGCAGTCCTCCTGTGAAACCGCGATAGTCATTCCTGCCTGTTTACACACACCGGTTTCAAAATTGCGCATCTTGCGCCACTCAAGTTCCAGCAGCATTTTTTTAAACGGGTTTGATTCGTTTCTACAGAGTCTTTTCCAGATCATGTACTCAACATTATGGGCAAAAAATATTGTCGGCACGGACCCTTTTAACGGAACATTGGGCACTGCGAATAAAAAATCAGCTATACATATATTGTATTTTTCCTCTTTCAATAGTCGTTGTACGGCATTCTGCAACCCGCTGATTCGATTTTTATAAAGATCAACCGGTAGCGGAGAAAACCATGATTTAAATAATGAAAGCAAAAAACGCATGCTGTCGCGCTTGGGTGATGCATAAGGCAAAGAAACAACCCGGTGACAGAAAGGTAACTGTTGCTTCAGGGCATCGGGGTCCTCACTCGGTGAATGCGTTGTCAAAACTGTGACATTATGTTTCTTTGACAACTGTGAGAGGATATGAAAACTGCGTAAACGCCCTCCGGTATTGGCGGGCCACAAGCCCCCTACTTTCACCCAGAGTATATTCAGGCGCTCATTCGCCGCCGTGTTATCTCCACGTGTCACAACCCGGTCCTTTTCTTTAGCCCGCGAAATCCTTCGGTCATCAAGGCGATAGAAGTTACCAGGTAATTTTTTATTTTTACTGACGGTTATATTCATTGCTTTTTTCTTTCAGGAGAGGGATGGAGTAGCAATCTGATAGGAATCAGTATCAACCTCATCCACTGTTTTTATTTTGCCGGCATAGATCTCGGATGGGTGTTCACCATCTATAAAAATACGCTGCCACATTTCGAAGTTAATAAGTAACCAGAGGCGATCGCCATGATCAAACTTACCCTGGCGATGTTCCTGCGCCATGGCTTTGACAGATTCAATGTTGAAATACCCACGTGACAAGGTGCGCCTGCCTACAACAAATTCCTCCACTACGGACCAGAAACGATCACGCAGCCAGGTACTCACGGGTACCGGAAAGCCCATTTTTTTTCTGTTAAGTATTTCCTTCGGAATCAGATCCCTGACAGCTTCGCGCAGCAGGGCCTTGGTTTGCCAAAATCTTAATTTGTGATTTCCCGGGATACCGGCTACCAGCTCAACCAGTTTATGGTCAAGAAAAGGCACCCGGCTTTCAATCGAAGCAGACATACTCATCTGATCCTGTTTCATCAACAGCTCAACCAGGTAAGTCTGCATATCGGCATGACTCATGCATTGCAGGATATCTTCACCTGCGCCCTGGAAGTATTTCATATACTGTTTAAAAGGATCACTGCGCGCGTACAATTCCTGATTGCTTAATAGCCTGCGGCGCTGCTGCTGCCGGAACAGGGAAAAATTTTCAAAAAACAGTTGCCCAGGATCATTACCAAGAACCAGGAAAGAACGCTCGGCATAATGACGCAACTTTGCCGGCAGCCTGTGGGCCAGCTCAGCACCGATGTCCCGCACATGTTGCGGCAATAATCGTGAGTAAAGATTACCCAGGCGCTTGTTCCACAAGGTGGCGCGATAACGGTAGTCATAACCAAGAAACAACTCATCTGCGCCCTCACCGGTAAGGACAACCTTGACGTGATCTTTTGCCAGGCAGGAAATCATATGCAGCGGTACGCTGGAAGAAAAAGCAATCGGCTCATCCTCATGCCAGACAAGATGAGGCAGGACAGCAAAAAACTGTTCGGGCGTTACTACAATCTCTCGATGTTCGGCCTTGATTGACCGTGCTGCAAGCCGGGCATAGCCCAGCTCATTAGCTGACCCTTCATTGAATCCTACAGAAAATGTCTGTACTGGCGCATCCATCATGCCAGCCATAATTGCACCCAGAACAGTTGAATCAATACCACCGGAGAGAAACAGTCCTACTGGTACATCGCTGACAAGATGGCTGCGAACCGCATCTTCTATCCCATCCCTTACCTTGTGAATGTAATCCCGGTGAGTAAGTCCCTTGCCTTTCTGCGTGGCAGGAAGTTGCCAGTATTGTTTTATGCTTATTCCATTTTCCGCGCTCCAGGAAAGCGTATGAGCTGGCAGTAATTTACAAACACCCTTATGAAAGGTGTCTTCCCCCGCCGTGTAACGGCTTGCCAGGAACTCTGGCAGGATGGCATTGTTAAATTCGCTGGCATTATCATTTGCAGCCAGAATGGCTTTTATTTCAGAGCCAAACAGAATTTCGGTGTCATTAATATGATAATAAAGTGGTTTTATGCCAAGGCGGTCACGGGCCATAAACAGTTTTTGATGTCGTCTGTCCCAGATACAGAAGGCAAACATTCCGCGCAGATAATTGACACAATCTTCTCCATAGAGATCATAGGCCTGCAGGATGACTTCGGTGTCCGAATCCGTCTGAAACTGGCATCCTTTTGACTGAAGCTCTTTGCGTAGCTCCCTGAAGTTGTATAACTCTCCGTTGTAGGTAATCCAGAAAACTTTTTCCCTGCTCGCCATGGGCTGATGGCCGCCAGCCAGATCAATAATCGATAAACGTCTGTGGGCCAGACCAACGGGTCCGGCCAACATTATGCCGGCATCATCCGGACCACGGTGAAGCAGGGTATCGCGCATGGCAAGAAGGCACTTTTCCTCAACATTGCTGGAGGGATCAAACTTCAGTATTCCGGCTATTCCACACATAGTTTTATTTTCTGGTCTGAGAGAGGTTTTGGGGATTTAGCGTGTTCACGAAAAATACCCGGTCAGGTTGGAGAGCAAGAGATGAAAAACTCATCTCTGCCAATTTGAACCTGGAAGATTGTTAATTGTTTTGCAGGTTTATTCCGAACGTCATTCCTTGACGCCTAGCACACAATGCACCACTGAGGTCATAAACTCCCTGGTTAAAGGATTACTTAACCAGCGCAATTTCCTTATGGGTATTGCCTTGAATTCCAGTATCAGAAAATCATTCTGGCGCACCAGTTTCCTGAAACGCCTGACAGTCATCTGGTTAAGGCCGCCTTCCACTTCATGAAAGCGTGTTGCGCCGTCGGATTTAAAGTCCGATCGCCAACGAATCAATGCCTTCTCGGTAAAAATCAGATGTGCCCATGGGAAAACTGAAAACAGATGTCCACCATAGGGATGGAACCAGGGCGGACCAAAACTGATATATATTTTTCCACCAGGTTTTAGCTGGCTTTTCATTAAAGCCAATACCTGCCCTGGATCATTGTAATGTTCAAAACCATCGATAGAGAAAATCACATCAACCTTTTGTGCAGTACGGGTAGTAAATTCACAGAAGCCGGAGACTCCGGCTGAAGCCGCTTTCTGATTTGCCAGGTCGAGTACTTTTTGCCTGCTATCAATGCCCACAACCCTGCGGGCGCCATGCTGGGCCATTTCTATGGCCTGTGTACCGTTACCACAACCAAAATCCATGACCACCCTGCCCTTGATCTCACGCCAGATATTTTTACCAAACATCAGCTGCAGTTTACTCTTGCCACTGTAGCCACGACTGTCGCAGTAGGATCCTGCCTCATCGCCGTTGCGATTGATGTGCTGCAGGAGGTTGTAAGCCAAATTTCCACCAATAATTCCCGACCATCCCATATCAAACACCTTCCACCTGAATTGAATTGTTGTTAATCCTTATACAATGATTTGCTTTTTCCCAGGCAATCGACAACACCGTGTCTTCATTAGTGAACCATTCATGTACTTGAGGAGGAGAAGCTTGTTTATCACTGACCGGAATGCATAAAGTCACTACGCGTGCCGGTAACTGCTGCTGGATCGAATAAGTGACGGCAGGAGCTGCCTGCTGCTGGCCGTAGTTGGGTGATAGCCAGCCCCGCAGCGGGGATATAGCCCCCTTGCTTATATCGGTGTGGACATGACTGGCTGAAATACTTCGTAGCAACAAGGCGCTTTGATGGTGACCATAAATTCTGATCCAGCGGTTCTTGTCCTCCTCCAGATTCAGTGGGGCCAGTTGGTAACGCACATCAATACGGTGCTCATCATAGCCTGACAGGTCATCTATAATCAGCCAGTAAGATCTATCAATAAACAGTAACCGGCGCCGATGGGAAATCGCTTCATCTGGCGTTGAATAGGCATCATGAAACGCCTCTACCAGTTGATAGGATTCAGTTATTTCACATCCATTAAGTTGCGCCCGCGGCCGGCTGCCATGCCAGGAAAAAGGACCTTCCGGTTGAGCCTGGCCCATACCGTCTACCATCACAGTACTGTGAGCAGCACTGCTGCGAAAATAGTTTCGCCATTTTTTGTCAGCGGTATAGTTGCCTGTTCCCGCATCAACAATAAACGGTTCGCCAAAAACACTGCATTGAACACTCAGCAGATCTGCATGCCCATGACCACCACTGACATCACATCCCAGTGGGCCAGTATCGAAAATAATATGGTGTGCATTGCTGTGCCAATGATTACGTAATATGGCATAACCACCGGACTTGTATATTTGCGGCTGCAAATCAACAGGGGCAGATAACTCGAGAGCATCCCAGATCCTGCGTGCAGAAGAACCAAAAAACCATGACGGCTCAAGTGTTAATGCGCCAGCTGCCCAGGCAAGGTCACCGCGTTGAAACAGTACTGCACCCATCGCGAACAAGGCACTGAAATCTGTCGGTTCGCGACGTAGCAAGGGCAATAACCAGCCGCCATCGGTATCTCCAATCTGCGGCATATCGCCGTTTGGCTGCCGAACAGTGAGCAGAAAATTGAACATTTTTTCCAACCTGCTGAGGAGCTCAGCAGATACCTTGACATCATTTCTTCCAGCCAGGATGACAAAGTGCAGATAAATTTCGATGGTGTAGTATTGATAGCGAGTCGACTGTTCAAAGTACACGCCATCGTCATACACCTGGCACTGAATTTGACCATTAAGAATTTGCTCACCCAGTAACTGCCAGCGCCTGGAGTCACGAAATTCCGGAATAACGGTGCCAGCATAAAACAGTCCCAGTGCTTCCCCCGTCAAATGAGTATTGGGAGAAAAATAATAAGACAGGTACTTTTCCACATAGCAGGCATGGCTGCGAATCCATGACAGCATTTCCACATACAGCTGCCCCGTCATAACCCTGGCACTGCGAAACATGTAAAGAGCCCAACACCATGAAATCAACCGGTAAGCTACTTCAAGTGAACTGCTCCAGTTGATACCAAAACCCACCGGATTGGCCTGCATCCAGTCTCGCAGTAAATTTTTAAACACTACCGCATAATGTTCATCTCCGGTTATCAGATACGCTTGCCCGAGATCAAGCATCCACTGATGCCGGCTTATCTCCCAGATAACTTTACTGTCACCAACATGATCACTGTCCAGCGGATCAATCCTGCTCCAGTGTTCAAGCGGAACTTCATGACCGGACACCGGATCCAGATGCCAGTTAACCGATGATCCGAAAAACAACCTGCCATAACCCAGTATGTCAAACCGGCCCTCGCATACGGCATCTGCACTTTCGATTATTTCTTCACACTTACCCGGATATTGATTACGGATAGAAAACGGCACCTTTGCTTCCGTCGTGCCCTCAAAAAATCGGGAGGATGCATGTGTCTGAAATTGCTGCAGAAGTGCCTGTGCGGCTGCTTCTTCCTGGCCTTGCTGGAATAGTTTAACGACAGGCTTCAAGTCCGGACTTCTGTCAAGATGATTGAACACAGACGCTGCCTTTCCTGTAGCCTCATGTTTTTTAAGAACAAAACGTTCCATGGTTTTATGGGTCTGCTGCCAACTGCGGCGAGCAATTTCTTCAGGCCCCATTTTTAAAAGACGTTGCAATCTCATAGCCGGTAAATTTCTAAACCTGATAATATAATCTTGACCATTCCCTGGACACTTGGGGCCAGGTATATTTTTTTACTTCATCACAGGCGCGGCGGGCCATAAGCCTTGCTTGCCCTGGTTCCTCAAGGAGCCTGTCGACAGCAGTAGCGATCGCCTGCGGATCATCGTAAGGAACGATATAACCAGTCTTCCTGTCTTTGACCATTGCCGGAATGTCACCGGCAGGAGTAGAGATCACATTAAGTCCGGCGGCGAATGCCTCCAGGATGGAAACAGGCTGGTTATCCAGCACTGACGAATTGATAAAGATATCGGCCTGATCATAGAGCGCAGGCATATCCTCCTGCTCTATGCGTCCAACAAAACTTACGCCGTCAAGTTCATGTTTTTTTACCCAGCCTCTGAGCTGGTTTTCTTCACTGCCATATCCTGCAATGGTAAGCGTTGCCTCTGGCCAACGCTTGCGAATCAAGGCAAAAGCTTTTAGCGTATTACCGACACAGTAATAAGACTCAAGATTTCTCGCAGATAACAGCCGTGGGCACAGGTTCTTTCTCTCCCGGAATCGAAAACTGGCAAGATCAACAAAATTTCGTATTACTCTGGTTTTGTATTCATAGTGGGCAAATACATCACTAAGATAGGATGAAGGCACAACAATCTCGTCAGCCTGTCTTAACCAGGGATGCACACGCAGCCCCCAGTTGGCCAGATGATCAGATGCTTCACCACTGTGATAATTTAGTATTGCCAGCTTGCCAAATAGCCTTGCTGCCAATATTGCCGGCAAGGGGGACAGCAGAAACGACCAGTAAGACGCTGAAAAAGCATGCACAACATCGACATGACGAATTTTGTACAGACTCGGAATATAGATCAACTGGTTAATGATGGTGCGAACCACCGGTACCCGCCTCAACCAGCTTATCCCTGCCGGGAAACGAGGATTGACAGGAATAAAACTAACATCAAAGCCTTCCTGCCGTAATGCGTTTGCCAGACTGCTGGCTTGAACACCCTGCCCTCCCAGTATATCCAGACTAGGCGCTACCAGAGCAACCCTGGGCGATATTTGCTGTTTTTGAGTCAGGGAAATTGTTGTTGAGGAATTCATCAATGTTTTGCAACCGGCTAACCGCTATTATTTTGATCTGGGATCAGATTGAAATTCGCCGCTTTTATCAGGGAAAAACTTCGTCCCTATAATCGCTTTCCAGCCATTATTATTTTTTAAAAAAAATGCCAGAATAATTTCCTCCAGCATCGCTGTTATAAATAATTGTCGTAAACAATTGATTCAAACAATAGTGTGTACACATTTGTAATACCATTAGGGTTTTTACTGAAGGCAAAGCGGGGAATCCCCCAACCAGTTAATAGGGGATTCAATTTTCACAAACCGCCTCCGGTGGGCACGGGTAAATATCGAATGCATCCAGCCATACCCACCTTTTCTTGCCCGATTCATTAACAGCTGGCTCGATAACCTCTATTTTCAGCGTGTGTGTTTTTTCTTCCAGATTTCTGATAGTGAACAACCGTTCCTGAACACGGTGTTTGGCAGAATATCCGTCAACAATAAACTCCTGTTCATCATCAAGGGTCACTTTTGCCCTACTAGCCCAGCGTCCGGCGTAACCAAGCCAGCTGACAGCTGAGCCGTAAAAACTGAAAATTGCTGAATCACCCGGATTACTCGACACTTTTACCGAGCTACCACTAAAAATTGGGTGATAAAACGTATCCCAACTACCCTGGAACTCGACCGTATCATCTTCATTCTGATATCGGTAAAGACGTATATTCAAGTCCTTGTCCAGAATCCAGCCATGTTCATTGTCATTAGCCGCCCCCGGGTTCTCACAATCGCTGATGCACATGTAGTACACATCAGTGTAATTCTCCGGATACCCCAGCTTTTCCTGCAGGTTGAAATTACTGTCAAAAACCAGACGGGTACCATCGCGGCTCACAGCGGCCTTGGGCTGATAGTAATAGTCACCCAGCGCCCTACTCCAATGCAGACCCAACTCCGTAACGCTCGAGCCATCAAGACTTACCTGCAAAATTGAATTGCGATATTTTAGCGGTGCAGGAACGGGATTCCGGGTACTGTTTTTTGTCAGATAGGTGCTGATAACAAACCCGCCGTTATTTATTTCCGGAGCGGAAATATGCAAGGCCATACTCCAGTCAAACTCAATCAGGCAGGTACGCTGATTGTCGGCCAGGGTAATCTTCATAACCCCGTTTCTGCAGTCTGAATCCGGATTGGGCTCACCCGCATTGGCCCATAAAAGTATCTCTTCGCCATTGTTATCCCGGGCTACATCCATATGCCCCCCGGCCATCGTTACCTGATGTACAAAGCCCATGTCCTGATCATACAATTCAATGCCGTTGTAACGTTCTGCTCCATTATCATCCCAGGTGATCAGTACATTGTTATCCGGTGTCAGGTACAAGCTGTTGGCAGACCCGGCGTTTGGCAATTCCAGCACCTCCCCCTTGCTGTCCGTGCTCAGGGTATAGACAAAGATGTCCATATTGTCGTCAAACAACACCAGGTGATCACCGTCAAAGGAAATATCCGCTTCACCACGAGAGGTTATCTTGCTGTACTCCGGGAATTCTTGCACCAGGCTGGCGACCCTGGTCTGAACGTTATAGCGCCTGATCTGGTTGCCATTAAGATAATAAAATACGGCTGGATCATTTCTCGACCAGCGCGGTTCGCTGGAGGCAGTGATATCAAATGGTAAATCAGTGAGGTAATTGCCAGCACCATCGTAGAGAGCAAAGTAACTGAAGTGCTGCAGCAGCAAGCGGGAATTGTCACTGTTAAAGGGAGACATGCTGGAATATTCATGGGTAATAAATGGCAGAATTCCGCCATTGGCCGAGTCACTGGTATTTCTGGAATCAGTCAGTCTTTGAATGACGCTCCCAGTAAATAAATCAACATATAAACGTTTAACCGAGGGAGGCAGAAAGGCTGAATAATCAAACGTTGGTAATGTGATGTACTCCAGCTCATTGGTCACAGAACTATCCACCAGCACATTTCCTGCTCCCACATCGTGCGCGCCGGGGTCGACACTGGTACTATTCAGGGGTTGACGGTTAATATCCGGAGGGGACTGGTTAGCAGCAGGACTATTGTCATTATTGCCTGCTGGCTGCGCTACATTATTCGAGACAGGTGGCACTGGCTCAGCAGCACCATCGGCAACTTCATCATCAGCAACAACATCCCCTTCAGTTTCCAGCACCGGGCTCAGGCAGGGAACCTGCAGGCAGACAAAATACACATCGGTGTAGTCTGCCGCAAAACCCAGTTTGCCCTGCAGGCCAAAATTACTGGCATAGACCAGCCGGTCGCCAGTATGGCTCACCGATACCCGGGCACTGTCATAGTAACCATCTGAGGGCTGGCTGTAGTGATGCAGCAGACGTTCAATTTCCACACCATCCAGACTTACCCGTAATATTTCGTTCTGATACAACCGCCAGTTGGCATCCGGTGATGGTCCGCGGGTGCTGACATAAAAAGAGCCTGTGCTTTCCGGCGCCGAGACATGCAAGCCCAATCCCCAACCCAGCGAAATCAGGCAGGTGCGCTGATTGTCTACCAGGCTTATCTTCACTACCCCGTTGATACAGCCTGGATCCGGAACGCCTTCCCTGGCATTGGACCATAACAGAATTTCACTGTTATCCGTGTCGCGGGCCACATCCATATGCCCCCCTATTGTCGTTACCTGGCGGACAAAATTCATGTCCTGATCAAACAGCTCAATACCATTGAAGCGCTCAGTTCCGAAAGCATCCCATGTCACCAGCACATTGTTGTCAGGTGTCATATACACACTGTTGGCATCCCCTGCATTTGGCATTTGCAGCACCGCACCTTGACTGTCCGTGCTCAGGGTGTAGACGAAGATATCCACATTGTCACCCAGCAGCACCAGGTGATCGCCATCGAAAGAGATGTCTGCCTCTCCCTTTGCCGAGATCACACTGTAGTCCGTGAACTCATGGACCAGCGTACTGCTGGCAGACAACACGTTGTAGCGCTTTAGCTGGTTACCTTTCATGAAATAGAACACGGCTGGATCAGTACGGGACCAGCGCGGGGCACTGGAGGCATTAATCTCAAAGGGCAAATCGGCGAGATAATTACCCAGTCCATCATAGAGCGCAAAGTAACTGAAGTGCTGCAGCAGCAGGCGCGAGTTATCGGCATTGAAAGCCGAAATGACCGGGGCTTCCTGGGTGATTAAATTGAGCACCCCGCTATTGTTGGAACTGTCGGGAGTATTGCGGGCATCGCTTATGCGCTTGATGGTGGTGCCGAAGGTCTGGTCCACATAACTCTCGCCAAGAGCAGGAGGCTCGAACGTTTCAGCATTGGCAGGCATCAGCACCGTTAATCCGTCAGGCACCTCAGGCAGTATCAACTCATGGACCGGGCTTTCACAGAGAACCAGCAAGCAGATAAAATACACATCGGTATATTCTGCGGGATATCCCTGTTTGGTTTGCAGGCCGAAGTTACTGGCATAGACCAAACGGCTGCCGTCGCGGCTAGCCGATACCTTGGGTTGATCATAATAGCCATCTGAGGGCTGGCTGTAGTGATGGAGCAGCCTTTCAATTTCGGCACCATCCAGACTTACCCGCAATATCTCATTCTGATAAAGGCGCCAGTCTGCATCTGGTGAAGCTCCATGAATGCTGACAAAAAAGGCATCACCGCTTTCGGGTGCCGAAATATGCACGCCCTGCCCCCAATCCAGCGACAACATGCAAGTACGTTGGTTGTCTGCGAGATGTATTTTCTCTATACCGTTTTCACAGCCCGGATGCGGAATGGTTTCACCGGCATTGGTCCACAACAGTATCTCCTCACCGTTGGTGTCACGGGCTACATCCATATGCCCCCCCGCCTGTGTTACCTGATACAGAAAATTTAATTCCTGATCATACAGTTCAATGCCCTTGTAGCGCCCGGCCCCACTTTCATCCCAGGTTACCAGTACATTATTATCCGGTGTCAGGTACAGACTATTGGCATCCCCGGCATTCGGCATTTCCAGCACAGCGCCTTTGCTGTCCGTGCTCAGGGTATAGACAAAGATATCGATATTGTCCCCGAACAACACCAGGTGATCACCGTCAAAAGAAATGTCCGCTTCCCCACGGGAGGTAATGTTGGTGTATTCCGTGAATTCATGTACCAGAGTGCCGACTCCGGTCAAAACGTTATAGCGCCGGATCTGATTGCCATTAAGATAATAAAACACGGCCGGGTCATTTTTGGACCAGCGCGGTTCGCTCGAGGCAGTAATATCAAAAGGTAAGTCAGAGAGGTAATTGCCAAGCCCGTCGTAGAGTGCAAAGTAACTGAAGTGCTGTAACAGCAAGCGGGAATTGTCACTGTTAAAAGGGGACATGCTGGAATATTCCTGAGTAATGAAATCCAGCACTCCTATATTATTGGAACTGTCGAGGGTGTTGCGGGCATCGGTGACTCGCTTGATGGTGGTGTCGAAGGTCTGATCCACATAAGTGTCGCCCACAGCAGGTGGCTCAAACGTTTCAAGGTCGGCAGGAATCAGGACCGGGGGACCATCAGGTACATCAGGCGGAGTCGGATCCTGAACCGGGCTTTCACAGAGAACCAGCAGGCAGACAAAATATACGTCGGTATATTCTGTTGGATAACCCTGTTTGGTTTGCAGGCCGAAGTTGCTGGCATAGACCAATCGGCTGGCATCGCTACTCACCGAGACCCGGGGCTGCGCATAGTAACCGTCAGACGGCTGGCTGTAGTGGTGCAGCAGACGTTCAATTTCCCCACCATCGAGGCTTACCCGTAATATTTCGTTCTGATACAGCCGCCAGTTGGTATCCGGTGATGGGCCATGAGTGCTGACATAAAAAGAGTCTCCACTTTCCGGTGCCGAGATATGCAAGCCCAATCCCCAACCCAGCGAAATCAGGCAGGTGCGCTGATTGTCTGCCAGGCTGATCTTCACGACCCCATTGATACACCCCGGATCCGGAACGGCTTCGCGGGCATTCGACCAAATCAGAATTTCGCTGCCATCTGTGTCACGGGCCACATCCATATGACCTCCCACCGTTGCCACCTGATGCACAAAGCCCATATCCTGATCAAACAGTTCAATACCGTTGTAGCGCTCAGTCCCGAACGCATCCCATGTCACCAGCACATTGTTGTCCGGCGTCAGATACACGGTGCTGGCATCCCCGGCATTCGGCATTTCCAGTACTACCCCTTTACTGTCCGTGCTCAGGGTATAAACAAAGATATCGACACTGTCCCCGACCAGCACCAGGTGATCACCATCGAAAGAAGTGTCTGCTTCCCCCATGCCCGAGATGCTGGTGTATTCCGTGAATTCATGGACCAGCGTACTGTTTGCGGAAAGCACGTTGTAGCGCTTTAGCTGGTTGCCTTTCAGGAAGTAGAACACGGCTGGATCAGTACGGGACCAGCGCGGCGCACTGGAGGCGTTAATTTCAAAGGGTATATTGGTGAGGAAGTTGCCCAGACCATCATAGAGGGCAAAGTAACTGAAGTGCTGCAGCAGCAGGCGCGAGTTATCGGCATTGAAAGCCGAAATGACCGGGGCTTCCTGGGTGATTAAACTGAGTACCCCGCTATTGTTGGAACTGTCCGGGGTATTGCGGGCATCGCTGATACGCTTGATAGTAGAACCAAAAATGGGATCCACATAACTCTCACCGACGGCCGGGGGTATGAAGGTGTCAAGATTGGCGGGGTTATGGATTACAAGGTCGGGTTCAGCAGCACTGGATTTTGGAAATAGCAGCATCAACAAAAATAAAACAACTAATACAATGAATAATGCTGATACTTTATGTGATGTTTTATATGAGCTGTGCATTACAAATTCCGGTCACCTTTAATGGATTTTTAAGGACAAATACAATCCATGCCATAGGGACGAATGGCAGGATAAAATTCCCGATTTTTTTAATCTTTATAAATACTTGCAGTGTTTTAAATTATAAGAATTGATTACAGCTTTGATATGGAGTGAAGACTGGCTTTTACAAAAGGAATCACTTTAGCCAGGTGACGCGGCAGTATTTTTTTCGGAACAATAGGCAAGAGGTTGCTGCTGAGGAGTATGGCCAATGCCAGGTAATAGATAATTTTCTGCCAGAGTATTCAGGGCGCTCAAAGTTGCCTGATCAAGAAGCAAGCCTTTTTCACTATTCTCTTTGAAATGACGCCAGCGAATTTCCCCTGGTATCAATACGCCGTCATTTTCCACAGCGCTGTTTTTGATTGTAGAAAATAATGATTCTGCACGCTGGACGAATAGCTCCACGGGGATGAAGCGCCCGATATCAATGGCCAGAAAGAAATGACCGTTTTGCCCCGGGTGGGTAGTGTCGGTAAACATGGAATTTACCTGTGTTGAAAAATTCGCTCCCGTGAGCACACTGGATAATATTTCTACCATAAGTGAAATACCGAAGCCCTTGGCGCCGCCAAAAGGCAGTAATACCCCCTTATTAACATCGTTTGGATTACGGATTGAATTTCCTTCATGATCAATTGCAATTCCGTCAGGCAATGCCTTTCCGGTTTCTGCATATTTCATTACCTGTGAACCAGCCATAACCGTTGTTGCCATATCAAACATCATGCCCTGCCCATTGCTGCCTGGTATCGCAAAAGCAAAAGGGTTCGTGCCCAACACTGCCTTGACGCCGCCGTATGGTGCCACTTTTGCCAGCGAGTTACTGACGGCAATACCAACCATATTCTGTCTCGCTGCCAGGTCCGCATAATAGGCACCTGTACCGAAATGGTTACTATTGCGAACACCTACGGCACCTATACCATAAGACCTGGCTTTTTCTATGGCGCATGACATTGCTGAATGACCCACGTAATGCCCTATACCCTGGTCACCATCCATTACACCAGTTGCCTGGTTTTCTGTTATCAACAATGGGCTGCAGGGACATTTCATCAGACCCTTTTCAATACGCCTGATATAAGCAGGCAAACGCCATATACCATGGGTAGAACGACCTACCAGGTCGCTCCACAAAAGCGCATTGATGAATACCTTTCCCTGCTCATTGCAGGCATTCACTTTCTCCAGAACCTGCAGGGAAAAACGTTTTAGCTCTGAATAGGAAACCCTTTCCTGACTAGCCATAATGATTTGACCTTCTTTTTAAAAAATCTTGAAATATCACCGTAAAATTTACAGACAAACGGCATCGGATCATTGAGTGAAAAATAGGGAAACACGAGTGGCGGGCCATTTACTGTTTTTATCCATTGCATAAAGGTAATTTCGCCAATGCGACGTAGTTCAAGAAAAGACAGGATGTCCAACATTACCCACCAGCGCCTGACCCCGGTGCGATACTTGCTTGTCTGTGTAACCTTGCCATTGACAAGGTAGTCATAAATATAAAATGCCATGTCCAGTCCACTTTTGGTGACAACTGCCTGGGCTGCTGACATGCGTGGATTACATTCGATTATCTTCAATTTGCCGTCCCTTGGATCACGTTTGAATTCGATATGACCCATGCCCTGGTAACCGATACCATTAAAAAAGCGCCTTCCCATTTCAGCAGTTTCAGGCAGGTCCCTGCTTATCGTGAGGCAGGCCAGACCTGAATTACGGGGGTAACGCCGGATAATCTGGTGGGTATATTCAAACAGGACCTCTCCACTTTCTGTGATATAGGTGAAATAGGCACTTTGCTGATCATCCGCCCCGGGAATCATTTCAGTTATAATAATTTCTATCTTCTTGCCCAGCAGTTCTCCGACTATATGACGTAATTCAGATTCATTTTGTGCAATAAAATATTTTCTACTTGGATAATATTTTGTGAATATATGAGAGTGAATCGGCTTGACCATAATCGGGAATAAAATTCCGGGGATTATTTTTTCGACATCATCCTCGATATCTATTTTAAAAAAGGCGGGCGTCGGGCACTCTGCTTTCTGTGCCAATGCCAGCGTTTTGAATTTATCAAGCATGGCAAGATGGATACCGGACCTGAAACAATCAATGCGATACCTTTTTTTCAAACGACGCCTGTTACTGGCGAGAAAATCCACCGCCTCGTCACTGCCAGGAAAAATGACGCACCCACGTAATTCCGGTCTTTCATCGAATAACAGTAATTCCTGCCAGGCTTCACCATCTGTTTTGCCATCCGGAATGGTAAATACCTTGTGACAATGCCGGGATTTAATTGCCAGGGAATTATGACGAACAGAAATATATACCTTGATATTCCGCTTACCAAAACTACGTAGCAGGCTGATGGTATTTTCCTGTCCGCCCAGAATCAGTACCGGTACAGAATTGGACGTTTTCATGTGGTTTATCGACTCTCTTCGTTGTCGAAAATATAATTAACGACTATTGAGCCGACATTTACCTTGTCCCTGGGACTGGAAATCAACTCATGGTGATGTAAACCGGGTGTAGTATTGATCTCGTTAACAATGCACCCACTGTCCTCCACGGCAACGCTATGATCATTAATCATTAGATCAACACCAGACAGGGTGACATTGATCACCCTGGATATATTGCGGCCATAATCAACAATACTGGGATGAATGGAGTTTTTAACCGTGTGGTTCTCAAACCTGGAACACTGGTTGGTAGCGGTTTTTACCCTTAACTTCTGCCCCTTTGTTGGCACATCGTTCAGGGATAAACCCTGATTCAATAAGGTGTAGCGGGTATCCAGATCTATGGTAAGAGGAGATAATGCATAAGGTGACAGCGCTTCCAGCCGTTTGTTGTTCTCATTCCGGATTAAATTTCTTATGCTGTTTTTTCCGTCACCAGTAACAGCTGGAGCATCGCGTTGCAAGGCATCAATAAATTCGCCGTTTAAATACAATAATCGGTAATTTTTCCCGCTATGTTCCTTTTCTATAATCAGTTTGCTGCCAGTAGAATGGATGGCAGCTTTATAGGAGGATTTTACCAAACGGGTGCGGTTATTAACCTTGGTAGTGATACCACGTCCACCGCCAGATGCATTGGCTGGTTTAACAACAAAATTGCCGCGATGTTGATGCATGAATGACAAAGCCGTTGATAAAGTTTCCGGTTTGTATTCACAGAATTCAGGCACATGATAACCGGCTTCCTTTAGCAGTTTGTTAACAAGGGGCTTATTACCAGCTATAGCAAGGGTCAGGTGATCATCCAGCATTACCTCGCCATATCGCACAAAGGTCTTCTTGCCATCCTTAACCAGACGAAAATAGTCGTAACCCAGATTTTCAATATCAGCGTTAATATCATTAGCCACTGCCTGCCAGTAAGAACGAAAATAGTCTCTCCTGACAGCATCGAACCGTTTGTAGAGACTACGATCCCTGGAGGGTAATTTCGACAGGATATATTCAACATTGCGACGGGTATTGATGAATTCACGACTGATACTGATGTTTGACTGCATGTTAATTCTCTTTGCCTATCTTGCGGTAATGATGCAATTGGTGTCTGACAAATAGTCATCAACCCATTTATTGGAAAATATGCCTTTTTTTACATTGGCCACATAAGGATCAAGTGCTTTTTTCTGCGCTTTCAGTTTTTTCAATGTGTCCTCGGCAAATTCATGTCTGATTACAACTATGCCATTAAGATCTGCCACGATTATGTCACCGGGGTTTACCACCAGTCCGCCACATGAAACCGGGAAATTAATTTCACCCGGGCCTCTGTGCAACGGTCCGATAGGGGTCTCTCCTCTGGCAAAAACGGGCATTCCCAATTGCTTGACTTCCGTCAGATCACGAATCAGGCCATCAATAACAAAGCCGGCAATTCCCTTGTGCCTTGCCTTGGATGAAATCAGATCTCCCAGCACGGCATTGCTTTTTGTCCCGCCAGCATCAATAACCACAACATCTCCAGGCTTGGCGATATCAAGTATTTTATGAACCATAAGGTTGTCACCAGGAAATACTTTTACAGTGCATGCTGGCCCACAAATAGACTTTGCACCGGTAAGATTTCTTATGCCGTTATTCATGGCATACATTCGATTCAAAATATCCGAAATATCCGGTGTATGAAATTCCTCGAATTGCCCAATAAGATTCGCCGGTGGCCTATCGAAATCCAGCTTTATTCGGAATCCCGGCCCGGCATTCATCTGAGCAGATTTAGGCGTGCTTTTTTCAGACATAATTGTTCCTCTCTGACTGTTTGACAGAACAGTTGTATTCGTTTCGGGTAGTGAGTGTTGTAGTACAGAAATATTCTTTCAGGATATGTTGATCACGATCTGCAGTTGCGACTCTTATGAATCCTGCCTGCTTAATGGATAGCTGGCCCCATGCGTGGTCCGGTGTTGTAATGATCAGCAAAGTCGAAGGTCAGGTCGCGGGCCTTTGGCAAATTAATCCACTGTCTCATCATCAATCTTTTCATGTCGGCTTCATCGTAATCGACAAAGGACTCGCGATTATGCAAGACGGTATTATTATTGATTAGCGCAAGATCACCTGCTTCAAGGTAAGTATCAAAGCGGATCTCATCTTGCATTGCCAGTTCTGCCACATAATTAATAGCCATTTTTTCAAGACTGGACAGGGGCGTTGAATTTTCGAGTTCTTCTGCAGTCAATATAGCCTTTTGGTTGTAGCGGCAACTGAGTTTGCCTTGATGGAAGCTGAATACCGGAACGCGATGACTGGTAATATCCCGGTTTTGCCCTAATGGCCCATTACCACGAATGTTGTAATGAAAACCCTGGTATAGCGATATCAAAAATTCCGGATGCGTTTCAAACAATTTGTTATAAATTGCCATCGAACAGGAAAAATTATTAATGCCTCCCTCTCTGGCAGGTCGAACACATAGCAACCCCAGTAAATCACCAGAGTCACAGTGTGGTGTGAGTTGGGCATTTGTGGTGTAACCCCTGACCTCAATGCTTTCGTAACTTACGCCCTGATCATAAACATGTCCAACAAGGGTGCCTTTGGTATCCTGATTTATCATCTTCCCGATATGCGAAGTAATTCCTGCATAAAGTAATTCAGTATCTTCAACAGACAGATTGTGCAGCGGGATACCCCGTAATACGCTTATACCAATACCAGTTTCCAATTTGTGACCAAGTCTGGCAAGCACTGCGGACAATACCGGCAGAGGAAATTTCTCCTTAGTCATACTATCGACAGTACAATTATCAGCTTTTGCAAATTGCAATGCTTTAAGCATCTCTTCCTGCTGAGACGGGGAAATCGGATGCAGCCATTTAGACTTATCCTTCATGTCTTGTGCATACCAAAGTGTTGAATCATTTACCTTACCTTTCAATATCTCTATTGCCATTGAAACATTCCTCAGTAGAGTTTTTTCCACATACATCGTCCCACTGAGCACCGAAAGGGCTCAGTATTTAAGGGAACATTTGATTTACAGAACTAGAAGTCGGATCAGGAATTAACCGGACAGTTGAGAATGCCGGATTTGATACGGGTATGAAGACGATTGTTATATAGCGCTGCCGTTTTACTTACCATATTGACAAGAGAGTGTTCCTGTTTTGCTCTGGATAATGATGCCCTGCCAAACTTTTCCGCAAGTTGATTATCACCAAGTATCCTGTTTACAGCTTTCGCAAGTTCCCTGGGGTTTCTGACCGGCACAAGCAGACCGTTAACGCCATCGATCACAAGTTCAGGATTGCCTCCGGTATTGGTAGTGACTATAGGCACGCCAGCGGCCATAGATTCCAGCAAGGTATTTGACAATCCCTCGCTATGGGAAGGCAGTACAGAAATGGAGGCCTGGGCAAGAAAAGCAGGTATATCTGGACGATTTCCGGTAAATATAATCTTTTCCTGCATATTCGAACGCTTGATAAGCCGGTTCCAGTTTTCATATTCGCTGTTACCGCTTTCATCAACATGAAGACATTCAATCGAGGGACTACCAATAATCAGGAAATAGGTCTTTGGATGATAGTGGTTAACAGTCTTTGCTGCCCTGATAAAATCCTCAACACCCTTCATATAATTCAAGCGGGCAATCATCACGACAATTTTAGCTGCTTCAGGAATACCGAATTCTTTTCGGATAGTATTTTCAGAACCAGCTTCATATAAAGACAGGTCAATACCATTTTTAATTACCTGGATTTTTCCAGCACTGTAACCCTCTTCAAGCAGCCAATGTTGAATTGAATCTGCATTGACCAGAATATTGTCGGCCATTTTGCATACCCATTTCTGCATGATCTTTTTTGCTTTACTCAGGTATATACCCCTGTCTCTTATTGATGTGATGATTACTGGAACCCCCGCTAATTTGGCGGCCGGGATAGCAATAATCATGGCATAGAAATTGTAGCAGTGCAGAACCTGAATACGATTCTCCCGCATAAACGCGGCCATTTTGAATATCTGTATAAATGTCGCCGGTGAATACAGTTTTTTAATTTTAAATTCTGATATTGGTATGCCCCGCTTCTCATATTCCTGTACAAGGCTGCCCTTGTTTTCCAGGCAGGCCACTTTCAAATCAAACATATCAAGATCGAGCTTTCTCATCAGGTTCATTACCTGACCTTCGGTACCACCTGTTTCAAAGGTATTGACTACTTTCAGCAACCTGACCCGCTCAGCTTTTCCGGTTTTATTTTTCATAGTCTGGATTTCCTGTTCAGTCACTTTCTCCGCGTTTTCCTTAACTGGCCTGCTGAAATTCAACACCTTTGCTGACACAGGTTGATCGAGAAATCGTTTACACCACAACTCAAACGACAACAATGTCCATAGTTGCAGATCCAGCGGTCTTCCCCGCTTATGCAAAGTCAGCATATTTTCAATATAGGCAGTGTTAAAAAAACCCCGGCCACGACTTTTTTCTGACAACAACAAATCCCTGACATAACTGTCGAGCTCACCACGAAACCAGCTGCCAAGCGGTATGGCAAAGCCCTGCTTTTTCCTGTCAATAATATTGTCAGGTAAAATACCTCTCATGGCTTCTTTAAAACTGTATTTAGTGATGCCTTTATGGATTCGCATTTCCGCAGGAATAGTGGCGGCAAATTCCACCAGTTTATGATCAAGCAGCGGCACTCTTGCTTCCAGTGAATTTGCCATACTCATGCGGTCAACCTTGGTCAAGATATCCAGCGGTAGATAATTTTTAATATCCATATACTGAATGTTTGACAACCAGTCGTTATCCTGACTTTCAAGGAAATCAATTCTTTCCCGCCACACATCTTCAGCCATTACCTTTTGCGCAGTTTCAGCCGAAAACAATCCTGACAGTTCATCACGCCTGAACATACTGTTGGCATCCATGTAGCGCGCACCACCATCAAGCGCAATATGGCGTAAAAAATTTCGTCCTTTCATACCTTCTTGCATATGACCACCAACAGCGCCCATCATGTGACGGATGGCCGCTGGTATATAGCGATAGCGTTGCTCCTTCTGTTCCACAAGATACTTGCTGTAGCCCCCAAACAATTCGTCCCCGCCATCACCGGACAGGACCACTTTCACATGTTCGGCTGCAAGTTTTGAAACCATATAGGTTGGAATGGCAGAAGAATCACCAAACGGTTCGTCAAGATGCCAGGCCAGGTCATCCAGAAGGTCAATAACGTTCGGTTCCAGTATTAATTCATGATGATCGGTAGCAAAATGATCAGCAATTTCGCGAGCGTAACCAGCCTCATTGAATTCCTTTTCAGAAAAACCGATGGAAAATGTCTTGATTGGAGTGGATGACAGCTGAGCCATAGTTGCCACTACAGCACTTGAATCTATACCGCCACTTAGAAATGCGCCCAGCGGTACATCACTAATCATGCGAAGACGAACCGACTCGCCAAGCAGTTCACGCAGGTTGCCAGCAAAATCCTGCTGACTTTTACCATAGTCAGGCTTGAATTCAACATCCCAGTAAGAGCGGGTTTTCAAGTCCTGATCAACGCCTACGGTAAGGAGATGACCTGGTTCCAGTTTATGCACCCCACGTATAACACTCTCATCACGCGGACTTGATAAAAACGTAAACACATGTCCAACTGAGTTCCAGTTCATGTCCCGGTCAATATCAGGCAACTGCAACAAAGCTTTTAATTCTGACGCAAACAAAAGTCTTCCGGCAAACACACCGTAATATAATGGCTTGATTCCAAGTCTGTCGCGTACCACCAATAGCGTCTTTTTGCGGTTGTCCCAGAGAGCAAAAGCAAACATCCCCCTGAGTTGTTGTACACAATCATCACCATACTCTTCATACAGATGTACAATAACTTCCGTGTCTGATTCAGTAGAAAAACGATGACCTTTTGCCTGCAGGGACTTTCTTAATTCTCTGTAGTTATATATTTCTCCATTCAATACAACCTGGACAGAACCATCCTCATTACCTACTGGCTGATGCCCGGAGTCAAGATCGATAATACTGAGACGGCGCATTCCTATGCCAATGTTGCCATTAATGTAATAGCCTTCATCATCCGGCCCACGACTAACAATAGCCGCGCACATGGATTTAACTTCACCCAGCTCAACGGGCCTGTCTTTTAATGAAAATATTCCTGCAATTCCACACATAATATGGTTTCTATTTTAGTTACAAGACAATTTGATTTTTTTTACTGTCTAACAGAAAGTTTGATTTTGCTGACTGACAACCGGCCTGCCACTATGCTCGCAGGCGAGATAACCGGGAAAACTGGAAAAGTCTGGAGAGCGGCATTTCCGTCCATTGAATCAGCATTTTTTTTTCGCTCTGATCCATTGGGCCGTACCAGCACAGTAGAAAATAATAGGTTAATACATAGACCAGCCCTGTAATTAACAACAGGGGAAAATTGGAAATATCGAGAATATATTTAATAAGCAATGCTGGAATTGCCGCGCATACGGAAATCGCGAAAATTACACCAAGACTATGCCAGGGCAGAAGTATCGACCAGGACACATCAAAAATATTCCTTAACCTGGCCAGCGCTATCAACCTGGCAACAATATTGGCAAACAATGTGACCAGTACTGCCCCAAACAAACCGTAGGAAGTTAAAAACCAGCGAATAAATACTGCAATCAACACAAGGCGAACCAGGTTCTGGAAAATAAGGAATCGTGTTTCAGCAAAAACACGCAGCACACCGTCAGTCAGTAGAATCGTCAACAACATGCCGGAAGTCCATAACATGAATATAGGAATGCTCCCCGCATAAGCACTGGTAAATAACAGCACAATCAGTTCCGGGGCAATCAACAGTAACCCTCCGATCATAGGTATCATGATCAGCGCAAGCTTCCGTGTGGCGTCTTGCCAAATGAGCAATACATCCGGGGCACGGCCATCATTTACCTTTTCCCTCATATTTATCATCATTACATTTGAGGTTGAGGTCATGACATAATCCACAAGTGGAATTTGCAGACAGCCAATCGCATATAATGCGAAAGTAGCAGCATCAAAATAGTAGGAAACAGCGTACAGGTGATATTTCACCTGAATGATTTCAATCATGCCCGCAAGGCCGAATGGAATTGCATAGGCAAGGTGTTTTCGAAGTAACACGCTATCAACCTGGAAACCACTGCGGCATTGATTGTGCAGGTAGTAAAGAAGCACGCCAAATCTGAATATGCCAAAACCAACAGCACCCAGCAGCAAGGCATATAAATTTCCATATAAAATAACCGGGATAATAAAACACAAGGCGTGAAACAAATCAGATGAGGCATAAGTCGCCGATGCAAGAAGATGCTGCTTTTTGTTAGTCATGACAATTTCCAGCATTACAGCCATCAACATCAGCAGTAAAAAGATGCCTATATAAGAAATATATTCTGCTGTTTCCATATTATTCAGCAGAGCAGCAACTTTATAGCGAAAAAACCACAGTCCTGCGGCAATCAACAGTCCCAGTACTCCCAGTATTGATATGGCATTAAAAACATATTTACCGGTGTTATCGGAATCCTCAGGCAAAAAATAATACAGGCTTTCCGCCATACCCATCTGGGCTATCACCAGTAAAGTGTTAAAAACCAGAAATAACTGTTTGTATGTACCAAATTCCTGCTGTGTAAAAATCCTGACCAGAATTATTGGCATAATGAAAGCGAGGATAAATCCAAGTATTCGTCCTGACATGAGAACCATGGCCGGGCGAAAAATTGCTGCAGCAGGTGTGTTAGGCATAATATTTACTGACCTTGTCAGAGCGAAGTCTTGAGGTTGTGATAAACAAACGAATAATAAGCCTGGAATCAGGCCAGATTCCTACACGAAGTGATTCTGCCGGCACAAATCTGCCGGATCAAAAATACCATTGATCTGACAACTCATAATGGCAGGAGAAAAATTGGAAAAACTGCTTACGCTGGAGTTTTCCCAAAATACTCTTCTGGGAATGGTCAGCATGGGAAAGTCCGGATCCTGATGCTTGCAGGTGGTATAGGCATACTCATAACCTGCAGAGGCGACAGCATCGACCGTTTCCCTGTTGAAAGAACCGTTAGGGTAGGCAAAGTGATAAATCTCCTTGTTCATTTTTTCCTTGAACAAGTCCCGGGAACCCTGCACTTCATCCAGCACTTTTTCCGGTGGTTCGTTGGGCAGCAATATATGTGAGCGGGTATGTGAACCTACGCACACATTATGCTTTTCCATTTCCCTGAGCATATCCCAGTCAGCAGAATAAAATTCAGACAAGACATCAGGTTCCAGATACACGCTGTCTTTCATTAGCTTTATGACATTGTTGATATCACTAATGCCGAGATTTTTCAGCAATGCCCTTGTTATCCTGAAAGAGTCATTTCCAAAACTCTGCATGCTGCAGTCCAGCTTATGACTTATGTTTAATTCAGACAGACAATTATCCAGCTTTTCTGTTGCCAGTTCCCATTGAGTCAGGGCTCCGGAAATTAACAGATAAAGCTCATCGTGAATTTGTAGTTGCGTCGTGCCAACCATATTGCTCACAGCGAATACGGTTGCAGGGATATTCCTTTTCCTGAGAATCGGATAAGCATTGTGATAGACATCAGAATAACCATCATCGAAAGTAATAGCTGCCAGATTTTTACAGCGGCTAGATTCGCCTTCCAGCATGGGAGCCATTTCGTCGAGGGAAACAATATCATAGTGATTACCTATCCAGTCCAGATGCTTTTCAAAAGTACTTACACTAAGCAGCATTGGCGCTATAGAGCGTGAAGCACTATCTTCAAAATCCTTGACCACACGGTGATAACACACAATTAATGGCATACACTCTGTACCATTCCTCGCGCCTATTAAATTGTCCAGGCCAAGACCATGAATACCAGAAGAAAAAAATGTTTTTGTCAATTTACGAATCACTGTCAGCAATTTCCCTGGAGAAAATTCAACGCTATATAGGCAAAATATTTCATGTGGAGATACGCTCTAGTTTTTTGAGTTCAGTGTCTAATACCGTCTTCAACGCTACCGCTAGTCCGGCAATATAATAAAAATTAAACTGGTAGGCTGATGGGTGGAAAATACCTTCTATTGCAAAGACGAATAAGCTGATCATGATTGCTTCGCTAATCAGAAATAGTTTCTTCATATGATATCGGCTACTGATTTTCAGTGTTTCCCGGGAGTTTCTGATGCAAGTCCAAAAAAAACCAAGAAAAAGAAATAACCCCGGCAAACCCAACTCAACCGCATAACAAAGGTAAATATTGTGTATTTGAGTCCATGTCTCTCCCCTTGATTCATTCATCGCCAGAACATTCATACCCACACCGGAACCGATTAATGGATGTCTTACCACGTAGTTGATTGCTGTTATCGTATCTCTTAGCCTGATCTGGGCAGAGTTTGTCTCATCAGCGTTAATGTCGGTAATAGTGCTCAAACGGTCGTAGTAACTGGACGGGACAAAGGGCAGGGCCATTATGCAGAGAATTAGAAACGTCGGAATTAAATTACGCTCTGGACGCGTTCTAAGGCGCCATATATAGATTACGAATATAAAGGCAAGCGCCAGAAAACCTGCCCTGGAAAACGTTGTAATGATCGCTGTTACCATCAGGCCAATCACCATGGCCAGCAGTAATTTGATCCAGGTCCCGCGGTTGTACAAAAACAATGCAATGCAAAACGGCAAAATAAGGTTCAGCATTAAGGCCAGGTCATTGGGGTTATTAGTAAGTCCTGCGTTATAACCAACGACTCTTTCTCCTTCCCTTACGACACCGGAAAGAAAATGAAATACTGTAGTCATTGACAACGGAATAGCGATCAAGACCAGAGCCCAGGCAATTTTGGTTAATTTCTCCAGGGTATTAACCACATTAGCCAAGAGGAAAAATAGAACCACCGTTTTCAGATAGGTACTCGTTAAAAATGAAATACTGCCCCCTGGCCAGTAGGACAAGGGAATGATTAAAATAGACCAGCCGACAAGTAATAATAAATATATGCTACCCCTGGAAAATTCAATAATTGGACGGCCAGCAGAAAAGCGTGTAAATACCAGTGAACTTACAGAGACCATCATCGCAATCCAGGCTATCCTGAATGGGGCAAGTACAGGAAACAGGGTTTGCGGGGCAAGCAGCAGGATCAGGGTAAAAGCCAGTAGACCCTGGAATGGCAGCTGACTGCCCTTCCCTTTATATTCTTCATCCTGCCCGACTTGCTCACCGAACCCATCTGGCAGATCAGTCCTTGTGCTGTCAGGTAGCCACCAGGGTCTGGAACTACCGGCGCCAATCAGGGAGTTGTTTTGAGTATTGCTCACTTATATCCTGCAGAAAAAAATTACCTGGGCTTTTTAGGATGCATTGAAGTTTTATAGCCTTTTTACTGTGCTTCGTGCGGTTTCAATATTCCAGGTCGCATCCCTGGTATCAACGACTGACCTGGCCTTTGCTACAACCATGGCATAATCAAAATTGGCGTGATCGGTCAGGATCAATACACAGTCCGCTGCTTTTAATGTTTTTTCGTTGAGCTGTTCGGCCAGCAATGTTTCCTGACCTATAATTACTGAAGGGACATAAGGATCGGCATAAGTAAGCAGCGCGCCTTTGCGGCTCAGTTTTTCCATGATAAGAAGTGCTGGTGACTCCCTGGTATCCCCTACACCGGGCTTATATGCCACACCAAGAACCAGAATGGATGCGCCATTGATACACTGCCCCTGTTCATTTAATGTTTCATTGACCAGGCTTATCACAAGTTCTGGCATAGATTGGTTGATTTCTTCCGCCAATGGAATAAATCGGGTCTGGTAATTGTTTAATCTCATTTTCCAGGTCAGATATGACGGGTCCACGGGTATGCAGTGACCGCCGATTCCTGGGCCTGGATAAAATGGCATAAAGCCGAAGGGTTTTGTGGCTGCTGCATTTATTACTTCACGGGTGTTAACTTTAAGCTCCCGACACATCATGCTGAATTCATTAGCCAGCGCAATATTGACACTACGAAAAACGTTTTCATAGAGCTTGGCCAACTCTGCCACTTTCGGGCTTGAGACTTCTACTACCTGATTTACAATTTGCCGATACAGGATTGCTGCAAGGCGGGTACATTCAACCGTTATTCCCCCGGTGATCTTGGGTATATCCTTTACCTGAAATTTTGTATTTCCCGGATCAATACGTTCCGGTGAAAATGCAAGAAAATAGTCCTCCCCTGCCTGCAGACCGGTTTCCTGAAACAACTCCAGTAGAATTTCCTCTGTTGTACCAGGATAGGTCGTGGACTCAAGAATAATAAGCTGTCCTTTCCGTAAATTCTCTTTAACCCGCTCTGCCGCTTCCATGATGTAGGAGATATCCGGATCTTTTGTTTTACGAAGTGGTGTAGGTACACAAATAATTATCACATCACTATTTGAGAGCTCGCTATAGTCTGTAGACGCCTCATATAAATGATCTTCGTGCAAAACCTGCAATTCTTCATTCAGTACATCAGGAGTATTAGAACGACAGTCATTTAACATGGCGACTCGTTCCGGATTTATATCAAGTCCTACCACCTTGAAGCTTTCATGAGCAAATCCAACCGCCAGTGGCAGACCAACATAACCCTGACCTATTACAGTTATCCTTGCAGCATGTGAACGAATAAGTTCTTCAAGATCAGAACAGGGAGTTGAATGTTGAAGATTACGACTTGTAGACACAGTTTCTGTATACATAACAATAATTTCCTTAATATTTATCTGTTGAGCAATTAACTCAAATGATTTCTCTACTGGTTCAATGGAGACATTGCCAGTTCAATAATTGCATCGGAGAGTTTTTCAGGGTCATGACAAATATGATTCTGATTACCGATCAGGTCGCGAAATACTGGCTCACTTTTGAAATCTTCAAAATTGTCGGTATCAAGCGGAATGGGAGTCGCGCCATAAAGCTGGTTTCTTACGACTAAATTCGCCGGTATTTCGGCGCTATTTATTAACACAACATGAACATGAATTTGTGGCACATGATGCCGCAGGGCTGCCAGGAAATCAGCAGGTCGGTAATGGTCTGTTTCACCTGATTCTGTCATCAGATTCATCACCATAATTACTTTAGCATTTGAATTGGCAATTGCATCAGCAGTTCCGGGAACAAGCAGGGGCGGAATAATACTGGTATATAAACTTCCCGGGCCAAGAATAATTACATCAGCTTCTGTCAAAACCTCAGTTACTTTAGGCAGCGTATTGATCCGGGTAACAGGTAACAGGGAGATCGTTTTTATTCGTTTTCCAGCTGCAGTAATACCAGATTCTCCACAGATACTGGTACCATCATCAAATTCAGCTCGAATGGCAATATTATCGGTAGTCGCCGGCAGCACAGTACCCTGTATATCCAGAATTTCACTGGCCGTATCTATTGCTTTAAGAAAATCACTCTCAATCTGTGACAAGGCAGTAAGAATCAGATTACCCAGACTATGTTCATCTATCTCTTGATTAAAACGAAAATCAAAAAGGTTTTTCATAGTGACTCTGTCATTTGAAAGTGCCAGCAGACAATTGCGAATATCCCCGGGAGCCATAATTGAATACGCCTTTCGTAAAATACTGGAACTTCCACCATCATCCGAGACCGTCACAATTGCAGTCAGTTTTTCCTTCTCCTGAGCTGATAAAATAGTTTTATTGACAGGGAAACATTTATGTTTGAGTCCCTGAAGAAGATTTGACAATCCAGTTCCGCCACCTATTGCCGCAATACGGATATTCGGATCTGGTAATGGAGACGCTATTGATGCAATAGTGCCTGCATTATATTGATGCATCTTTTTCATATGATTATTGTTTGGAAGCGCAGTTTATTCAGACTTTATGCATTGGAACGGTGGAATTGATATTTTTTCGAGCTGGAAAATCAGCCTTCTTGCTTTGAACGAGAACAGGATAGACATTTTTTGTCACTGGCTTGACTTCATAGTCCAGGCCAGGAAGGTGTTGTTTACTGTCTTCAACGGAATGTCCTTTTAGTACAACTTTGATTGTTTCAAACAAAATGCATATATCCAGCCAAAGCGAGTAATGTTTGACGTAATAAAGGTCAAAGCAAAGCTTCTCCATTTCTTCATGAAGATTATTGGCATACTGATATTTTACCTGGGCCCATCCGGTAATACCGGGACGCACAATACAGCGCAATGAGTAGTATGGTATATGCCAACCGCATACAGGTGTATTTCTGGAGACCAGCACAAACATTTCGTAATTTGATGCCGGATGAGGTCTGGGCCCAACAATATTCATGTCACCTTTAAGGACATTGATAAATTGAGGTAATTCGTCAAGTCTGAATTTCCGCAGTATATTTCCTACCCGGGTAATTCTTGAGACATTATCGCCAGCCCACTCAGATGTCTTTCCTTCAGATGGATGCATGGTTCTAAATTTAAAGAGATTGAATTTTTTGCCATTGATGCCAACCCTTTCCTGTATGAAGAAGACAGGTCCTTTAGAATCAATTTTTATAACAAGTGGAATAATAAGAAAAACAGGTGCCAAAATTAACATTCCCACCGACGAAAAAAGCAGGCTCATTAAGCGACTGGCATGAATAGAAGCCTTCGATATTTTAAAATCTTCTGTAAATATAATACTATTTGGCGTTAATGCTTCTATTGCAATCTTCCCGGTAAGGCGTTCATAAACCTCTTCACCATTCTCTACCGTAATACTTCCGCATACTTTAGCCTCAATCAGGTGATAGACAGGCAATTGATGGCGTTTTTGCGACAGGCATACAATTATTCGGGCTGGTTTTATCTTAGCAATTATATCCTGCAGCTGATCAAGATTACCCAGCAAGGGATAATCATCACATTCCGGCGTATCTTCATTTTCCGCCACCAGGCCGACTATGCGATAACCACATTCCGGTCTGGCTGAGATTTCTTTAGCCAGAGCAATTGCAAAAAGGCCCGTTCCGCAAACAAGAGTATCTTTATTTTGATGAGAATGACTCATAGCAGATATTTATCAATTATTAAAAAGAGGGGTACAGGAAATATTTAAACAGGTAACCGCGCCATGGCAGCTACAACAGATAATTAGTAACAGGAGAATGGATAATTAATACAAGGTATAACCTGATCGCTTTACCGGATTCCGGTTAAAAACCATACCGAGAACTTTTTCAGGCTCCATCAGGTCCAATGCTTCAGCAAGCATTTTCTTTGTTGTAATGCCAGATGTAACCAGGACCATAAACCCATCAATCCATTTACTGATCAAATGGCTATCAGGCAATGCAAGAATCGGTGGAGTATCTATAATTACATATTGAAAATATTGCCGGGCATTGTTTATCAACTCACCCAGCAATTCTGAATTAAGGACTTCATAAGGGCTGGAGGAATGTCTGCCTGCAGGCATTACGTAGAGATTAAAATCATTGATGTAGCAACTGGCTCTTTCCCAATTGGAATCACTGTTAAAAATATTATCTACCACCCCTCGTTCTGACAACCCCTTGACGCCAAGGTAAGTTAAAATATCATGCTTTACCTGCCGCAAATCCAGGTCAATCAACAATACCTTATTACCGGAATTCCTGGCCAGTGATCCAGCAAGATTGATTGACGTCATGGTTTTACCTTCGCCCTGAACAGGACTGGTCATTGCTACAACAATGGATTCTTTAGCACCACGTAATTTTTCCAGAGAGTGACGAAGATTAAGATAACTTTCCGCTTCTATGGATTCGGGCTGCAACAAACTTACCAGTAGAGGATTCACAAACCTGGATCTGTTCAGTATTTCCAGATTGGCCCGCACCAGCGCTTTACCTGTTGCACTACCATTTTCCGTTATTGAATTTTCCATATGCGAAGCTGCCCTGATTTTTAACTCTGGAATTTATATAAAAAATGACCATGCCGGTAATGTTCAAACCGATTGAAAAATCACATCCCACGATCGGCCATTTGCCAAACAATCCCGATGGCATTCTGCGATAACTGTGATGCAATCACAGACATTAAAAGTGTCACGCCAAGAACCACACACAAACCGCCAAATAATTTCATACGCTGGTTCCACACATCATTTTTACTGGTAATTTCAACAAGATTCCCCATCAATGGGACACGGACGAAATGACGTAGATCCTGAGTAGAATGAAAAGAAGTATCCAGTTGTTCTACAAAAAATACCAAGCCACCAGACATCATTACTGAGAAGGCAAATATCATGACAAGCCATTTTTGTCTTGCTGGCTCTACGGGAAATGCCGGAGGAATGGCAATTTCCAGCACTTTTACCTGCTGATGTTCCTGCGTCTCAAGAGACTCCATAATACTGGCATCCTGATAGCGCTTTTGTAATGACGCATATTCTTCCCTGATCTCATTATAGTCACTGGTCATTTGCACAAGCTCCTGCTCTACCCTTGGCGCATATTCTATGCGCTGCTGAACATCCTGAATCTGGCTTACCAAAGTATTGGCTTCATCACCCAGGCGCGCAAGTTGAGCGTCAATCTTCAGTACGTTTTGTCCACCCTGGGAATAACTATTCAGGTTATTTAAGGCTGGTGTATTATTCCCTTCTCCGTCGCTGGATGTTTCCTGTTCCAGCAAGGCAATTTCACGCTTTAAACGAATAATTTCAGGATAACTATCAGTAAAACGGTTGCTTAGTTCTACCAGCTCATTCCTCATCATCAGAAGCCTTTCCTGTGGTGAAATCTCCCTGGTGATACCATTAAGTCCGCTACCGGCAAACATCTGATTTTGCAGGTTCAGTAACTGTATCTGTCTTTCACCATTAACTTTCAAGTCTGAATTAAGTCGTTGCAGAATAGCCATATTGACATTCTGTTGTTGGGGCAAATAATTCAGGTTTTGTGCCTGAAACTCCATGAGTAAAGATTCCTGCTCAGTCATTTTCATATCAACTTCATTGAGCTGCTGTCTCAAAAATTCTGTGGTACGTGAGGCCTGCAAATTTCGGATATTTTCATTTTCCTGCTGAATAAGTGATGCCAGCTCATTGGCAATTCGTGCCGCCAAATCCGGATTCCAGGTCTGATAACTGATAGTAAGTTGCACCGTTGAATTCTGACGAAACTGTTCGGGAGATACGTCCTGTTGAATACGTATATCTCTTCGCATTCTTTCAATCACTACTTCCGGGGGAGCCACTATTCGAAGTTCAGGGTATAGATCAAACTGGTCAATAATTCGTTGTAATTGGGACCTGCTCAGAAGAGCCTGCTGAATTACCCCAAGTCTCTGCACGTACTCTCCATTATTAGTCGACGTTACAAAGGACTTGGATATCTCTTCCTGACCAGCAATAAGCTTGGTAGAGGAACGATACAGGGAAGGTAATGACATAATAACGCTGCTTCCGATGAAAAAAACCGGAATAAATGTGAGTATAAATATCCACTTTCGCCTGGCCAATAACTCTTTAACCGTATCTATTATTGAACCGTGGTGATTTTCATTTTCCATAACTATTTTTCTTCAAGGTTTAACTGTGCAATAAATCATGGCACCAGAACGATGTCCCCAGGAAAAATAAACAAAAGTCCATCGTCATTTTCCGGTTGAAAAAAATCTTCGTAGTTAAAGCGAATTCTTCGAATTAACTGCGAGGTTGGACGTAGAACCAGGATTTCTGAACCGGAAGCAAAATCAGTAAGCCCTCCTGCTTCGGCCAGGGCATCGAGCACCGTTGCCTGACTCTGAAATTCGAATCTTCCGGGGGTATTTACTCTACCTAGAACTGATATTTTGTAACTGTGTACTTCGTTGACATCAACGGAGACTTCGCCCTGCAACACATTTATGTATTCACTGAGCTCCTGCTCCATTTTTTCCTGTAGCTGGGAAGGAGTAAGTCCAACAACATAGACTTCACCTATTAATGGGTAACTTATTATTCCATCCGGACGCACGGTTACCGTCTTATTCATGTTTTCCTGGCTCCATACCCCAATTGACAATACATCAGCCGGACCTATTACATACTCCATTACTTCCGGCACGGGAATGCCACGAGGCTCAATACTTATCTCGGGTATTTCAGAGGTAGTAGTAGAAGTAGCACAGCCAGTCGTAATAGCCAGTGACAATATGCACAGTAGAAGCAAAATGATTTTTGATGTTGATTTTTTCATGGAGGCTTTTTCCCACGTTCACAGTTTCATTATGAGGATTGGTATATTGTCTAACGGTTTACTCTGCGACTACGTGGAAATGATGTAGCGTAATTAATTCCAAATAAAAACACGTTTCTTTTAACAGACTGCTCTATAGTTGAATTGAAGAATTCATCCTGGGAACTATAGTTCCATGACGCTGATAACTCGAAATTAGTGTTTATCCTGTACCTGGTATCAATCGTGAATCTATAGATTTCAGCATCAGTACCACGACGGGTGACAGTGCCATATCGGGGAGATATTTCCAGTTGGAAATTATTGCCAATTTGATGAAACAAACTGAGTCCTACCGTTTCAGTTTCTCTCCGGCCTGATTCACCAATCAGCGTAATTTCATCTCTAATATAATTAACATCAATTTCTCCGTTCACATATTCATGCAGCAACGACAACCTCAAATAAGGCTCAATTTCACCTTCAATCTGGCGCGGTCCACCTCGAGCATCAATACTGGTTCTGGGACTTAATTTATGAACTATTCCCAGCCAGGGTAAATGAGAGGTTTCATCATCCTCTCCATTTTCTATGGTGTAGCGTCTGAAGGTATAACCCGCTGAAAATTCATTCATTTCGTTGAATGTTCTGGTATAACCAACCACGGTCTGATGTCGGTCACCAGAAACCCCACCGGCCAATTTATCGGCTCTTAGTGAATAATCAAATGAAGCGAAAGAAGCTGCACCAAGTTGATATATTAATATCGGGTTAACAAAGCTGCGCGTGGCTTTAAAACGGCCCCTTTCCAGCCCTGTAACAAGATTCAATTCACCGGGCGTTTGTGTTTCCGTATAATTAGCGTCGACACTGAATTGGGTAAGTCGGTTTGGAATGAATTCAAATGATAATCCCGCACTCTCCCGCATGCTGTTATTGTCCAGGGCGCTGTAACGATTATATCTTTCTGCATCGACTGTGTAGCTTCCATTCCAAGACAGTAATTCTGAGTCAAAACCAAACTCTATTGCCGGGGTTATGCGAGTGACAATGTCCTGCTTCTCCTCTCCCGGGGTAAGAAATAAATTATCATCATCGACTTTACTAATCGCTATTTCCGGAATAGCGTAGTAACCACCCTGGGCCATAGCCGCCGGGAGCATAAATAAGGTATTTATTATAAAAAGCCACTGACTTGTTATTTTTTTCATTGTCACGTCATCACTGTCCCAGGTTATCAAACCGGATCTATATCCAAGCAGTCCACTTCAACGGCAATACTGCGCTGCAAAAGATTAATTGAAACAACAAACAGGCCTTTGGAATGATTGGTCTTTACCAGGATGCCTTCGGCATTGGCAAGTGAGCCCTGCTTGATTCTTACCCGGTCTCCTTCCTTTAGATAAGGGTAATCAAGTGTAGGTAAGCGGCTTTCCACTGCCATTCGTATCAACTGAATTTCGTTATCGGGAATTTTCGCCAATCTGTCCCAACGTAGCCCAAGAATACTGACTAGCCCTTTAGTGCTGCAGATATCAATATATGCATGTTTGTCGATATCATGGCGTATAAATAGATACCCTCTAAACATGGGCGCAAGGAATGTTTTTTTATCTCCATTTTTTTTATTAATCGAGCGCTGTGAAATAGTAGGCAAAAACAATTCATAGCCTTTCTGTGAAAGCTCCTGGAATACCATTTTTTCGCAATTGTTGCAGGTCCATAAAACATGCCAATAGGAGGCATCAGCTAAGCCACTTTCTTCGCCATAATCTATATAATAATCTTGCGCATTTTCAATATTTTTAGCCAAGGCTTCGCCCATTTGAATTCTCCATTAAATTCAATTTTTATTAGTATTTGGATTTTTTAAGCACTCAAACCAGGAGCACTTTGCTAATTTAATTTATCAAGCTAATGATAAATATATTCTTGATTTCTGTTATTCCACAGTTACGCTTTTTGCCAAATTACGTGGCTTGTCAACATCGCAACCCAATTTTGCCGCAGTGTGATATGCAATTAACTGTAATGGTATTGCCACCAGTATCGGCATCAGTAACTCTGAGCACTTGGGCAAGGTAAATACCTGGTCGACTCTTGAAGCAATATCGTCATCATCTTCACTGGCAAGAGCAATTACTTTACCTTCTCTTGCCTTTATTTCTTCAATTGCGGAAACCACTTTGCTGTAAAGTCGCCCAAGGGGAGCTATTACCAATACCGGCATATCTTTATTAACGAGAGCAATCGGCCCGTGTTTTAATTCACCAGCCGGATACCCTTCTGCACTTATATAAGAAATCTCTTTTAACTTAAGCGCGCCCTCTGCAGCCAGTGGATAAAATATGCCTCTACCAAGAAACATGGCGCTATTACTTTCATAGAAATAACGCGCTATCTTTTCCAACTCACCGTTTTTGCCAAGAATTTTGCCAAGGTGCTCAGGAACAGATTTTAATTCGTTTATCATTTTTTCAGCATTCAAAGCTGACAACGTTCCTTTCTCAATACCCAAGGACACTGCTAGCAGGTATAAGACTGTTAACTGGCATGTGAAACATTTGGTCGAAGCAACTCCAACCTCTGGCCCCGCATAGGTATAGATAGCGCCATCGGCTTCCCTGCTCATCGTGGATCCCTGTACATTACAAATACTCAGTATTTTATTGCCGCGCTGCTTTGCTTCGCGTAATGCACCAAGGGTGTCAGCAGTTTCCCCAGATTGGGATATACCGATCACCAATGTTTTCTGTTTATTATTAACAATCGGCTGGTACCGATATTCAGAAGCGATTTCAACATCGACTGGCACCCGGGTAATAAATTCTATTAATTGCCTGCCAACCAGAGCGGCATGCCAGGATGTTCCACATGCCAAAATGGTAATTCTTTCAACAGCTCCAAAATCGTAGTTGCGTGAGGTGATATCAGCATGGGGGAAGTGCAGTTTGCTGGTATAATTAACCAGTTGTGCATGAATTGTTTTTTTGACAGCCTCAGGCTGTTCATATATTTCCTTTAACATGTAATGCGGGTAGCCGGCTTTATCAGCTGCCTCAAATTCCCACCATATCCCGGTTTTTTTCTTGCCAACCCTAGCACCGTCAAATTTTATAATTTTCACCTGATCCCGGGTGATAACTGCTATCTCACCATCACCAAGTATTTGTACCGCATCTATATCATTTGCAAATGCCATGAAATCAGAAGCAAGCACAATGTCATTTTTCCTGTATCCAATAACCAGGGGTGGTCCCCCGTTTCGTGCCGCCAAAATAGTATCGGGCTCATTAGCACTAATAACGGCCAAGGCATAAGCACCTTCAAGTTTTGGAATAGCTTCAAGCGCCGCAGATTCCAGTCCGTCAGCATGAGTTTCCTCAAGCAAATGAGCGATTACTTCACTATCTGTCTGGGAACGGAAATGGTGACCCTTACTTTCCAGTTGCTGTTTAAGCACTCGATAATTTTCAATGATGCCGTTATGGACAATGGCAATTGATCCAGTACAGTCAGTGTGTGGGTGAGTATTAATATCAGATGGTTTGCCATGGGTTGCCCATCGGGTATGGGCTATGCCAAGATTTCCCTGCAGCGGGAATTTTTTCAGTAGTTCATGTAATGCAGTATTGCTACCGGTACTGCGGCGCGTTTCCAACTTGCTCTCATTAATAATACCTATGCCTGCTGAATCATAACCACGATATTCCAGAAGACTCAGGCATTTCAGCAAATTCGGGACAGCATTCTGGTCACCCAGATATCCAACAATTCCACACATAGAGCCATTACCACCTTGTATAAGATTAGATACAACAAATTCACTAAATTGAGGAAAAAGGATAGGGTACAGAACTCTATATAGCGATTCGGGTAAACCCCCAATTTATTGCAGGAATATCCTTAATATTCATGTATACACTCCGATAAACGCGCTATTGGCATAGCCTTTATTAAGCATGTAACGAATTTGTACAACCAGGCTAACGAGCCTGAGCATTAATATTTACTATAGAAAAGAGATGAACTACGCTACAACAACATGTGGCAGGTATGTAATGTCAATGCGAGAGAATTCATTGGAGGTACTTCATTTTGGCAGGGAATACCGAGGGTACTGTCTGTTTATTGATAGCTGCCTGCAGGGTACAACGATAGTAAATCTAACAGGCAGCTATCAAAAACAGTTCGGGATGGCATACGCCACCAGTTATTTCTTGGCTGCTCTCTTACTGGCCTTTACTTTTGCTACCAGGCTTCTTTTTTTTGATCCGGTTTTTTTTCGTTGAATTATTTTTTTTGTCTTTTTTTTATCTGACACCGAACTTTTTTCCTGCTGCTTATAAAGCGCATTGATTACTTTTCTAAAACAACCATTAAACGAACTCAGTTTTCTTTCTCCGCCAGTACACTGAACATATGATTGCCAGCGATCGTCTCTATTCTTATATTGCGTTAGCAGATCCTGGAGAACGCTGTAACGTGCGTTTTTACGCAGGCTAAAGAAAACCCTTGTTGCACAGCGCAGATATTGACCACGGTTAGACGTTGCGCTGGCACAATCAATAAAGGGGTCATTAAATGAAATTTCAGTAACCGGGCCCCAGGCATCAAAGCCAGCACCACTATTTTGATTAAACTGGTAAAAGGAACTACCACCGTAATCGACTTCATCAAGATTAGGTGGTGAGGGGTATTGATCAACGCTTTTCACGATACCGCCAGTAGCGTCATAAAAACTAATCCCGGCCTGTGTTTTTACTGTAACGAGTGGATCGTCGCCATACCAGTACATTTGCTCCCTAATGGTATCGGTGAAATCAATATCATCAAGCGCAGAGGTAATATTATTAAGGCCTCCCTTTTCCACGCCACTGTTCACAACTGTGCCATCTTCATCATAAATAGAATATTCAATGCTTTGAATAGTGTCGTAAAAAAAGACCTGCTCCATATGGGGATAACGATATATTTCCGCACCCTCTGTTGCAGGCTGGTAAATTAATTTTGCGGAATAGGAGTAGTTGTATATTTTTTCTCCTGTCAGTAAATCAACATAAATATCCAACGGCCCGGATACTGAAAAATAATTTTGTGCCAGGACAAAAGGGCTTATCAGCAAGAGCAGCATTATTGTAATAAAATCACGAAGTTTTCCTACATTACCCATAATCATCTCCATTTCCGTTCAATCAATATTTACCTTTATATTCAGCATGCTTTGCCCATCTGAATATAAATGAAATCGTTTCCTGCTTTCTGTTTTGATTAGGCGCCAGTAAAAATGAGATATATATCAGGTTAAACCCTTAAATACGCTTACGGGAATATCCCAACTCCCTGTTAATTATCTGAGAAATTCAATTGCCAAAAAAACAAGCCGACTTTCTTGGCAACTCGCGTGTGGGGCGATGGGTATCACAAGAATGGCCTTGGGTAATAATGTTGCTGCCGTAACAAAAAGGAATATATCAATCATTGCCGTTATTATTGCGAAATTCAGCAGCTTCAAGTCCATGTCGCCGCAACAACTTGTAAAATTCAGTACGATTACGTTTGGCAAGTCTTGAGGCCAGTGCAATCTTTCCCTCTGTCAGGTTTAATAGTCGTACCAGGTAGTTTCGTTCAAACTGTTCTCTGGCCTCATTCAAGCTGAGCAATTTATCAGGCTTGAATCTCAATGAACGTTCAACGAGACTGCTGGAAATAATCTTTGTTGTGGAAAGCACAACGCATTGTTCTACAACATTGTAGAGCTGCCTTACATTTCCCGGCCAAGGCGCAATGAGCAGCATTTCAGCAGCTTTGGGTGAAAACTTTTTTACTTCACTGCGGTTTTTATTGGCTATTCGTCGACAAAAATTATCCGCTAACAACAGGATATCTTCCCTGCGCTCGCTTAATGGCGGCAACTCCAGTGTTATGACATTTAATCGGTAAAAGAGATCTTCCCGAAAGGTTTTTTCAACAATTTTCCTCATCAGGTCCTGATGAGTAGCAGCAATAATGCGGACATCAATTGGTTGCATTTTCGTTGAGCCCAGAGCCCGAATTTCCTGTTGTTCCAACACCCGCAATAATTTCGCCTGGGCAGAAACTGGCATATCACCAATTTCATCCAGGAAAATTGTGCCTCCATTGGCTGACAGAAAAAGACCTTTATGGGCCTTATTGGCTCCGGTAAAGGAACCGGCTGTATGCCCGAACAATTCCGACTCAATCAGGCTTTCAGGAATAGCCGCACAATTCAATGTCATGAACGTTTTATCCCTGCGCGGGCTGGCCTTATGAATTGCCCGCGCCAGCAACTCCTTGCCGGTACCAGTTTCACTCTGAATCAGGATACTGATATCCGATTTTGCCACTGCCCTGGTTTGCTGCAATAAGGACTCCATTGAGGCACTTCGACTGATAATTTCCTCACGCCAGGCCATTTCACCATCACCATTCCCCTCATTAGAATAATTCCCCTGATACTTCATAGCCTTAGCGAGATTGCCTAACAGTACCTCTGCATCAAAAGGCTTTACCAGGTAACTGAATACGCCTTTTTGAGTAGCCGCCACAGCATCGGGGATTGTGCCGTTCGAGGTAAGCACAATAACCGGTAATCCGGGGTTATGATTCTGGATTTCTTCAAACAACGCCATGCCATCCATGCCGGGCATTTTCAGGTCTGTGATAACCACGTGTGGTTGAAACAAAGCCAGTTGAAACAGGGCTTTCTTCGCGCTGTTAACGGCATTCACCCTGTATTTATTGGCTTTCAAACGCAGGCTGATCAGGTGCAGCAAATCTTCGTCATCATCGACCAGTAATATTCTGTTACCGCCTGCCTGCATATTTGTTTTCACGGCTGACCCTGCAACTGTTCCCGTTCAATCAAGTTTTGTTCTATAGAGGTTAACCCTTCAATCTGCTTTTCCAATTGCCCCACCTTTTCATGCAACACCTCTAATTCAGCCTGGTCAGACTGCTGGCTAGCCTCCGCCTCTCTTAATGCTTTCCTGTTTTCCAGCAAGACAAACCAGATTCCCGCAAGTGTCTGATACTCCTGCTGTTTAGCCTCAGCAGATGAATTGTCCCGGGCCAGCTCTACTACAATTAATTCCATGGCATCGCGCTCAGTTGCTTCTGTGGATGCCCATGGCACACTGAGCAAAAGTGCCAATTGAATGGTATTTACAGCAGAGTCCCCGGTTTGTTTTTCGTTGTCGAGTCGAATTTTTTCTATAACAAGCTCCTCAGCACTTGCTGATTTAAGCCAGATAAAATATTCAAGGGGAGACAACGATATAGTTTTATTACCGGCATTACCTGCACCAGGAGTATTGAACTCTGCAATCACAGCACAGGACAAAAGCCAGGGAAAAGACAGCAAAATCAGAACTATTTTCATCAGCCTATGATAATTGTGCGCTGTTGACAGGTATTTCATTAAATCTCCGTGTATTCAGCCTGGAAAGAAATTTGAAAATGGGCTCCTTTTACACTTTCGCGCAATTCGATGGTGCCCTTATTTGCAAGAATATATTCCCTGGCTATAGCCAAACCCAGGCCACTCCCTTTAAGGAATTCTTTTCCGTGTTGGGCGCCCTGGTAAAAGGCAGAAAATATCTTGTCCCGCTCATGGAGAGCAATCCCCGGCCCTTCATCAGAAATATCAAATAAAACCCGCCCGTCATGTAGCTTCAGACTAATTTCAACAATACTGTCACCTGGTGAATACTTAATCGCATTGGTCAGTAAATTATCGATAATTACCCGAAGCTGTTCAGCGTCTCCTTTTACAGTAACGCTATTGAGTTTACTGACGATGTTTATTTTGCAGGACCTGATGATCAACTCATGACTGGCGATGACTTTTTCAACGACATTGTCCAGACGAACCGGGCTCCGTCTGTCCTCTAAAACGGAGAAGCTTTGTAACTGATATTGAAGCAGATCATCTATCAGTACCTGTAAACGTTGGCAATGTTTACGCTGTATGCAGATAATTTTTTTTTGTTCCTTTGACAATACTCCCACCACATCATCATGAAGCAGAGCGGCACTTTCACCGATAGCGGCAAGTGGTGTTTTAAGTTCATGCGAAACATGACGGAAAAATGATGAGCGATGCTGTTCAAGTTTGCGCAGTCTGACTCTAAGCCAGTTAAGTAAATTGCCCAGTTTAACCAGATCCGTCGGGCCTGAAATAGTGAACCGTTTATCATAATGACCGCTACCAAGCTCGGTAATGGCCTTTTCTATCTGCAGTAGCGGCCGGGTAATCAGGGCAGTAAAAACACCCGCAAGGAATAATGCGATACTCACCAGGAATACGGACTGCAATTTCAGGATATTCTGGGTTTCTGCTGTTTCCTGACGAATATCACTTAATTGCAGGCTGGCCCATTGATTTATCTGCCCTGAAACCTGGTCGGTAATGGCCAGTAATTGAGGATTAAATGGTTGTAATTCACCAACATCCCGGGTTGTTTTTTTCATCAGCGTTTCATAAATGGCAGATTCATTACTGATCAGAGCATTAATGATGTCAGTCATTTGCGCTCCCAACTCAAGTAAAGCAAGTGCATGGACAGCCTCCTGAAACGTATTACGCCTGTCCACATATACCTTGAGAATTTCCTTGTCGCCCACCACCATGTACTGCATGGCATTTCGTTCCATCGCAGACGCCTGATCTGTCAATGTTCTGCTTAATTGCATGGTGCTGAAAGTTTCACCAATAATCTGCTGACTCTGCTCACTAAGTCCATTTAGTTGTCTCGCGGTAATGATTAAAGTGATGAGCAGAATTCCTGACACCAACATAAAACCAGTTATGGTCAACTGAAAAATTGATTTTGGCTTTAGGGAAAGCATTATTTTTTATATAAAAGGAATAAATTCTTGAAAACTACACAACTCTATCAATGACAAAACATCCATTTTAGTTGCAGATCAAATATAGAAGTGAAATCTGTATTTTCTCTATACATATTTTATTTTTATGGTAAGGGATAGATACATAGAATATTTGGAATCTGACCCCATTTATTCCCATTTATCTGATCCCATTTAGAGCGTCGGGATGACACGACAAATATTGTATTTTATTTCAACAGCTTGTATTAACTCATCGAAAGGTGGCGGGATATACCGACAACACAACTATGAAAATACTTTTGTACTTTTTGTTTTTATTTTTTTTATCGGCAAATATTTGAATAAAATTGAAACCAACCAAAAGTCCCGGAAGACAGAATTTCACTGTCTTCCGGGGCATGATTTACTGAATATCCAGATATATTTTGTTAGTCAGGCCCTGTTTCAACTTATCCCATTGCGCCTTTAGTTCCTGCACCATGATTTGATAATCCTGCTCTCTAATCCGATTATCCTGACAGCCGGATTGTGCAGGTAATTCAAGTGTTGGGATTGCATATTTTGCCTCGGATTTATCGACAAACCCGTTATTATTTAAATCAACAATAATCCCGGGCAAAGCCTGCCTGGCCTCTTTTGAACTAAGAACACCATCATTATCAGTATCTGCCAGACGAAATTCAGGTGGTGCTGAAAACGAATTTTTACTATAAAAAAACGCTATAATTAACACAGATGCGGTATATATATTTTTCATAAGAACTCCCTATCATGAATGTAATTTTACAAGACTATCCAGCAGTAAATGCTGCAACTGCCCTGAATCACATTCAGCAATTCTTATGCCAAGGAATTTATTTTTTTATTTTGTGACACCTGATTTTTTTATATTTTATTCCTGTATTTATAATTTATTAATTTACAATTATGCACACTAATACCTATAGGAAATTAACTGGATTAAATGAAAACACTCAAATTATAAATTATATATCTTTAGTCACGTTTCAATCCGGTAACAAAAAATATCCTTGTAGCCAACACATAAAAGGGAGAATTATTTAATAGCATAGATCAAGCATTAAAGTGAGCGACATGAATATGTCAGCTTATCCACCAAGCGACCTGAAACTGAAAAACAATCGGCTAACTGAAAACTATTACTCAATTATTTGATACTTTACCTTCATTTTTCAAAACAGCTGCATGCTTTATCGCTATCGCTTAAATAACAAATATTCTGGATACCATTCGCCATTAACATTTCAGCAATGAAAAGAAAAATATATTCTATTCTGGACGATAGGCTAATGCGATTAGACAGGATATTTTCCGGAATAACTCTGCATCATTAAAGCATCCACTTACAACTGGGTGGTTAATGTATAGTTGCTATTACAAAATTTAATTTTCGGGAATTATCGCTTGAAAAACACATCAAATACCCTGCCCAATCTTCCACATTTCAGAATAAATTTTGATACACATAAGAGATGTTATTGAATTTATTTTGTTACATGATCGAAATATTACTGCCTGGTTTACACTAATTCATCATTTCAACTCTTACATTCCAAATCTTTTTTTAAAAAATCACCCAGTCTCTCAATTAGTTGTTGTTTAGACTCTGGATGCCGTTTATTCTTGCTTTTCTTAAACCATGAATTTAACAAGGAGTCTTCAAGTCCACATGGCCTCAGTTGAAAATCTCACCATAATGTTTACTGATATTGAAGGATTTTCTGAACTGGTGGCAAACCTACCCCGCACGGTAAGCAAAAATATTCTTCAAATTCATGACCGCATACTCAGCAGAGTTATCAAAAATTTTGGTGGCAATACCATAAAATCGATTGGCGACTCTTTTCTCGTTACATTTAGATCACCCACTGATGCTGTTCTTTGCGGAATGGCAATGCACGATGCATTATGGGATGCCAATAAAAACAATGACCTTGAAATACCACTCGCTATTCGGGTCTCGCTGAATGCAGGCGAAGTAAGACTCAGTAACCATGATGTTTTTGGCGAGGCAGTTAACATAGCTTCCCGACTTGAAAAGATTACACCTACCAATGCGGTTTATTTAACCGAAGCCGTTTACCTTTCCATGAGCAAATCCGAAGTGAACCTGGAAAAAATTGACAGCTTCCAATTTAAAGGCATTACAGACAAGGTCAATGTTTATCAGGCCAGACATAAACCACTGGAACATGTCCTGGACACAGCATCCAATCCTGATGATATCTGCTATCCCTATGGAGGCGCACATATTCATCATAAGCCTGAACAGACTTCACATCACACTGGCAAATCAATCATTTTAACCTGTTCATTGATAGTGGTTTTATTTTCGACCTGGTGGTCAACGCTGAATTCACCAGAAATAGTGCTGGATAAAATTCCCGTCGAATATACCAATCAGGCCATGTCTGAATCAGTACAGGAAGTTGCAACCTTATCTGACGACAGCATTGCCGTTACCAACAGGTTGAAAAATCTGGCAAATCCATTACTCGAGGCAGGTGACTACCTGGGTCTTGAAAGAATAATCACCGACAACAATGGCCAGTATACAAACAATGCTTATCTGCAACTGATAACCGCACATACAGATGTCTATTTCAAACGCTATTCAAGCGCTGTGTCCAATTATCATAAAGCGTTTGATTCGAACTCATCTTTTGCCGAGGAGGAATTAGCTGTAAAAAACCTGATGTTGTTACTTGAGCAGGAACGAGTCGATGCCAGCAGACTTATTGCTCAAAACATGAATAGCAAGGTAATACAAAAACTGGGAGAACGTACCGGACAACCTGGCCTTACTGGTCGCTATGATGCTTTTTACTTACTCAAGGATTCCGGCAATGGCCAATCCATAGATCGTGTCGGTCTGAATATCCAGGATTTAAGAGAACTGGATAATTGTAAAATGAAGAAAACTGCGGTCATAGAATTAAAACGACTGGCGGACGAACGCTCCCTGGAAGCACTTAAAGAATCTATTAATGTCGGTCCGCTGGGAATGATCAAGTATTCTTGTCTTCGAAAAGAAGCAAGAAGAGCTATTGAGCTAATCGAAGCAAAATCATAACTGATTCTGCATACCCGCATCACCATTGCTAATAGCCATTAACATTTATTACATTTTTCTGTAATACCCCTACATAAATCCCCTATCTGCCATAGCAGACATTCATAGCCGTCTTTAGGTAATTCATCCCATAGTTCTGAAATACAAACTTTAATATCTTTTAGTTCATACGGTCTGTAGCCCACAACCATTTATGAAGCTCTTTCGGCTAACTGCGACAATAAGAGAACTTACTTGAAAATGTAGCTAGCACAATCAGCGCTTGAGGCTGACCAGGTCATGGCAAAGTAAGGCAGGGTTCGATGAATTCAATACAACCAGCAAACACCTGTTCAAGGTTATTTAGTCACATCAAGGAATTTGATGATGCTATAGCAATAATTGATTCAACCGGACAAACGTTCTCCTACCGCACTCTGGTTAACCTTGGATCTGACCTTATGAGAAAGATCCAAACCAGCCCGGCTCTGATTGCAATTGAAGCCTGTGACGGAGTTTACCCCCTGGCAACCTATATAGGAGCAGTTCTGGCCGGGCATGTAGTGATTTTAGCGGCAAAAGACGCTATCTCGGCGTCCAGCAGGATACAGAATATTTACCAGCCAAATTATACTTTTTCACAAGGTCAGAATGAATGGGTTGTTAATGAAAATAAAACTGCGCCCCGTCACTCGCTGCATAAGAATCTCGCTGTATTGCTTTCAACTTCGGGGACCACGGGAAATCCAAAACTTGTCCGCTTGTCCCATACTAATCTGAACTCAAATGCCCGGTCCATTTCATCTTATCTGAGGCTTAATTCTGGGGAACGTGCATGCCTGACCCTTCCCTGGTCATATTCCTATGGCTTGTCAGTAATCAATTCACATTTCACAGTTGGCGCCACGGTCCTTCTGCCCAGCCACTCCGTAAATGAGCAGGCATTTTGGGATTTTTTCAATCATCACAAGGCAACCAGTTTTGCAGGAGTTCCCTATACTTTTGAATTACTTGAGCGCTCAAATTTTTATAGCAGGCATATTCCAAGTCTGAAATATTTTACCCAGGCTGGCGGCAAGCTGGACCCGGACAAGGTAATCAGGAATGCTGAATACGCCGAACGTAACAACATTGCCTTTTATGTTATGTACGGACAAACCGAAGCTACAGCACGAATGGCCTATATGCCTCCTGCTTTGCTCAAAAGTTATCCTGATTATATTGGAAAACCAATTCCGGGCGGCCAGTTTTCCTTGATAGACAAGCAGGGTAATACTATCGGAGAAGATAATAAACCAGGAGAACTTGTCTATACGGGCCCCAACATCATGATGGGTTATGCAACCCACCCCGATGACCTGGCCCGTGAGCCGGAAATACGAAAACTGCATACTGGTGATATCGCTGTACGCAATAAAATCGGTCTCTATAAAATTGTCGGTCGCAACAATCGTTTTTCAAAAATATTTGGCTTGCGTATAAACCTCGATGATGTAGAAGAATTACTCGCCGGTGCTGGCATTGCAGCCAGGGTTGCAGGAGATGATAGAGGCCTGATTATCGCATCATCAGATAGTCGCAATAATAATTTTATTCATGAATATGTGACAAAAGCATTCAAACTTCCGCCTTCCGCTATAATGGTGTGGAACCTGAAGAACCTGCCCAGACTACCTTCCGGAAAAGTCGATTATCCTGCTTTATTAAAAACAGGACGCAAGCACGCCCAATCGAATGCTCCAGCCAATGTCTCTATGTCATTAAGGGATGAAATTGCTACGTTAATGGGCATTGACGAAGTAAAGGATGATGACACCTTTATTGGCATTGGCGGGGATTCGCTAAACTATGTCGAGATTTCGATGCTGCTTGAAAAGAGATTGGGACGATGCCCAAAGGGGTGGGAGCTGATGACATTCAAGCAACTTGATGACCTCCCCAGGATCGAGTCTTTTTGGCTACAGCTAATGAATATGGATATTTTTATTCGGGCAGTGGCCATTCTTGCCGTTGTCTTTCACCATGTATCATCTTTACCCATGGGGGGAGCGGCCACCACGCTTCTAATTGTGTCAGGTTACAACTTTGCGCGTTTCAACATACCCAAACTTATTTCCGGGGAGTTTTTGAATGTGCTGAAGCCTGCATTGGGGACTATTATTCCTTTTTACTACCTGATACTGACTTTATATTTTGTCGCGTCCCGCTCTCTTTTCCTACCGCAATATCTGCTTGTCAGTAATTTTACCGATGGTTTCTATATCAATGGATCCCGTGTATTTACCACCTTCTGGTTTATCGAAAGCTATTTATGGTTAATTTTTATTTTTTGTATGCTTTTCAGAAGTAAACGCATTCGTGGATTTTCTGTATCCAAGCCCTGGCTACTATCCCTGACAATTTTAATGGCAATGTTGGCGTTAAGGGGCGTTGGTCTGATGCTTCCCGATTACAACCTGTTTAATTCCCAGACCCCCTTAATGACTGCCTATATCTTTGCCATCGGCTGGTGCATTTTTACCAGTAAAACAACAACACAAAAACTGCTTGTCACCTTGGTCACTCTGCTGACACTTTTCTATATTTATCCAACAGGCAGTTATGTATACATTGCTGCTCCCATTCTCCTGCTGTGGGTACCGTCAATTCCGCTTGAGAAATGGACCAGCAAGCTGCTGTCCCTGATTGCCCTCGCAAGCTTCTATATTTATATGACTCATGGCCTGGTGCTGCATTTTTTACGCGATACGATGGGGCTGCAAGTTGCCCCCCTGTTTTGGCCCCTGGTACTGACTGCCTGTATTCTCATCGGTACCCTTACCTGGAAAATCACAGAACTACTCTGGTTGAAGTCGCCTATTCACAAGGATAAGGGGCTGCGTCAAAGTGCCAAGCTTTTTGTCCCGACGGAGAAATAACGGTCATTTTGTAAGACCGGGGGTGCCTGTCTGCACCGGTTGAATACAGGCCAGATTCTTATCAAGCTCCATCCCCGGCTTTTTTCCATCCTCCCTCGCAAACCCTGTGGTTAAAAGGGTTCTTGACTCGGAAAGAGACAGAAGGTTTAATACCGCCCTTGCGTTTTTAGCGCATTACCTGACAGCCTTGTCGGGTACTCCATAGAAATATGCCCAGATAGCTCAGTCGGTAGAGCAGAGGATTGAAAATCCTCGTGTCGGTGGTTCGATTCCGCCTCTGGGCACCATTTAAGTCATATTATTCAATGA